>Ga0325414_1004400_pt1 | contig 14744 bp, 5 predicted proteins | sample PopdelMetagenome_8_FD_206183 | JGI IMG/M metagenome (GOLD analysis project Ga0325414, IMG submission 206183) | Populus deltoides microbial communities from Bellville, Georgia, United States - Leaf-PdKOR-R3 | ecosystem: Host-associated > Plants > Phyllosphere > Phylloplane/Leaf | place: USA...
CTCTCTCTCTCTCTCTCTCACCCTTCCTATCTATATTTCCCTCAGCGAGAGGAAACCCAAAAGCATGATATCTTGCAGTTTTTAAAGAAGTGCTTAGAGTATAACAAAGATGTTGCTGGGCAAGAGACCTCGTAATCCAATGAAAAGGACGACAAGCTTGACAGAGATCAAATTTGATCTAAACACTGCTAGTAGTGAGGCAGCCCCACCGTCAGATCATCCTCAAAAACAGGTGGGATATGGTGGAATGATAGATCAACGGTCCTCGGTTGCAACTGGATCACCAAGAACCAGCCATAGAAGGGCTTCTGCTGATTTCTTGGAGACTCCCAACTTCTTGAGGGCTTGCTCTCTTTGCAAGCGCCGGTTGATCCCTGGCCGTGACATCTATATGTACAAGTAATTTCCCCCCCTTATGTTAAGCTGTGTAGACTATACTACTATTTATTTATTTTTATTTTTTTTGACAATCTTATACCAACAATCAAATTACTCTATCGTTTTATAGAGTTCTTGTTGATTGTTGGTGTTTATCACTTTCAAACCCTTCATTTATCTCTGGAGATATTTTTGCTGGTTTCTTGGGATTTTCGGTTATAGTACACAAGAAAAGAGAATTAACCTTATTTCATTAACATACATGGTAAAAAGCTTGGTTTATTTATGAGAATTCATTTGTTTTGTAAGAAATCAGGACTCAAATTAATCCAACACATGCCATGAAATAATTTTTCTTGAGGGATCTAACCTTAGTTTAATCTCAACATCCTGTCTTGTCAGAGGAAAAAAAAAACGACTCTTCCTTAGATTATTTATTTTCCAATTAATTACTATGAATCCATACTGTGTAATAGTCATATAGCATCAACTTTGTTTTTAACGAAGTTAATTTGGCATCTTGTAGGGGTGATAGTGCTTTTTGCAGTCAAGAATGCAGGCAACAACAAATGAGCTTAGATGAGCGAAAAGAGAAATGCTCATTAGCATCCAAGAAAGAGGCTGTATCCTCCACCACCGCAACAGAAGTTTCCGCTAAAGGCGAGACCGTTGCCGCCTTGTAGAGTTAATTACTTGCGGTCCTTCGAAAAAAAACACTCGCTTATATATAAATATAACCTAAGTCTATATGAATGTGGGTTTTGATGCAGGCGTATATTTTGTATGCACATGGGCAAGTTTTGAAGCTCTTCTAATTTACGTGGATCCACTGCGCCTACAATTAAGTCAGCAAGCTAGAATTAATGAGTGTTGTCGTACTCCTTCCTAGTTTTTTTTTTTTTTTTTTTTTCTGGTTTTTCTATCGCCTTTTATTTTGTTTTGTTTTGCTAGTAATGGAAGAAAGTTGCAGATTCAAAAGCTTTTCTTTTCTCAAATATCATTAATGTCATAATTATATACAGTATATCATATGTAGGTTTATGTGCGTATGTGAATGGTGGTAACATCGAGTGGGATGGTATTGATTTTGAAGAAGATTCCCACATCATTTTCACAATGGTACCACCTTCATCGAGTGGGATGCGTGAGTTGCCTAATCGGGGAAATTTGCGTATGTAAACAGTAATAATTCGTGACTAGCTAGTCTGTGGAGTGCCTAGCAATTATTGTTTCAATCGCAATGGTTGGATGGTAAATGATTAAACGAAGACCAAAATGTTTGAATTGAATGGAGCATGAATATATAATCATGTTTTTCCACAATCAGTCGTCATTACTAATGCGAGGGTCGAAAAATATTTTGACGTTGAATCAAATATTAATTTTGTAAAATAAAATTTTAGTTTTTGGTTAGAAAACAAATTAAGAAAACAAGAATAAAAAAAATGAGATCAATCTTGAAAATGCATGGAAAACTTTATTTTGGTCTCTCAAGTTTATGAATTTTACATTTTAGTCCTAAGCTTTTTTTCTTTTCACGTTTTGGTTTCTAAATGTTGAGGGAGAAGAGAGAGAGTCGCTGAAAATAAAAGAACAAAGAAAGAGGTCGGTCTGACAAACTCTAATCATGAAAAAGATGTATCTTGGTGTCAATATATTTGTCTTTAAAAGATGAGTTGGAGGGTGTTTTTGTAAGAGTCATATTCTTAATTAGCCCAACTCAAACTCAAGGTTCAACCCAAACCCAACACAATTAACCTAGGTATTTAAAGAAAAAGTTTATAAGAAAATTATTCTCTTTTTTCCTCTTTTCGTCCCCCCTGTTGTGACTTTTCTCTCCTGTTTATAAGGGATTTTAGTTTTGAATTTAATTTTTTGGTTTAAGAAATGTTGAAAAAACAAGTAAGTAATTTCCCTCTTTAACTAGTTATTTTCGATTAAGAATTAATTGTGGAAGGTTTTAAGATGTGTTTAGGGTTTTTATATTGTTTTGATGATAGAGTGATTTAGGGGATTGAATTGATGTTTTATGGTGTTAGTTGGCCTTAAACGAACTAATTAGATGACTAGAATTATGGGTTGTTAAAGAACAGATTGTGTTATTGTGTAATCTGGAGTTTTGAAGATTGGTAGATCGGGATTTTAAAAATCACGATTAACTGATTGATCGATTGGCTAAACCAGTTGACCGGTCGATTGGTTGCTGCTCGTCAACTTGTTGTTTTAAACCGGTTGACTGATTGGCTGATTACTACCGGTTTACTGGTTGTTTTAAACTGGCTGACTGGTTACTACTAGTTTACTGGTTGTTTTAAACTGGCTGACTGGTTGGCTGATTGCTGACGGTCGACCGGTTGGTCTAAAATGGTTGATCAGTTGGCCTGTGATAATGATTGACCGTTTGATCATTCCAGTTAACTGGTTGACCCGATAATAGATTTTTATCAGGTCTGTTAAGTTCGATCAGTTTGGGTTATGTTCATGATTGATCGGGTGAATTAGTTCGGCTTTATATTTTTGTTGTGGTCTTCACGCTTATATTTTTTAATCTCTTATGATACTTTGCTTTAAGTCATTTTTTAGTGTTTTTATATCCATTATAGGTTCTGCTAATGTTCCTTTTAACGATCTTCAGTACTCTCCGATTCTGCATTCGTTTGTCTTTTGCTTTTGTTCTCTGGATGAGTAAGATAATCTTTAATATGCATGTAATATAAATAAATATGTATGTTGATTAGATGATGAGTATAACTACTAAATTTCTTGAAAATTTACATATGTTGCTTTATTTTTCGAGTACTCATCCATTCTTGAATTTACACTGATATTCTATTGAACTAAATTCTATTCGATATGATATACAATAATTGATAATTATACTTGTATCTATTATATCTTGATATCGATATACTTGTCAGTAACAATGGAGAGTAGTTAGTCTATGTACATATGATATTCTGTATACCTAGCTGGTGAGAAAGAGGTGTCAGTCTGTGGCAACTGATCTTCTCACAGTAGTCATCTTTGGGTGTTATCTGGTCACCTACAAGTGTCATCTAGTCACTTTTGGTATTATCTGATCTTTGACATGTACTCCACTACATTATATTAATATGCTTAGTATGTATATTTATATCAAGAGATATCAACTTACAAACTATTAATATCTAATATATATGTTAAATATTATTCTCTTACTGAGTTAGTTAAACTCATCCCTCAATTTTAATATTATTTTAGGTTCTTAGTTTTGTTAATAGGTGGACTTTGTTAAGTGTTCCAACTTCTTCATTTTTGGTCAATATATCTTGTTTGTTCTACGAGGCTTTCCTTTTAGTCTTTGACTCGATGTCTTAGATGCTCCACTATTACATTGTTTTCATCAAGTTTAGATTTTTATTTCAAAGATTGGATTTTGTTCAATGGAATAAGTATTTTGAATTTTGAATTATTTTATTAGTTTTGAGGAATATTTGATAGATTACAAAATATTGCGTATATATTATGATATGTATGTTCTGAGACTTAGCGTAGTAGTGGTGTCCTTATGATGCTACTCTTACGTTGCTGGTTATGGACCTGTGATATAGGTTATGATAGTTTTGCGGTTAAAAATGAGTTTAATGAGATCCCTAAGATAATTTTTTAGGTATTTTCAGGTCAAAACAAGATGGAAAAAGAAAAGATTTTTAGAGTCCAAAAACTCAAATATTGACTTTTCAACCACCAAAGGTGGTTGTAAAATGGACTAAAAGATGACATATTGTCTACATAGGGCAGATGACTTGTCATCCAATCCATAAAAAAATTTAGAGTGGACAGTATATCCTCTACCCATTTAGAAAAAAGAAAAGAAAAGAAATCTAGGCACGTGGCCTTGGCTTTCTAGGCTCACATACTCCTTATCTTTTTATTTTTGGTCAGGCACGACCTATCTTTCCAGGCCCAAAGCATGTCTGACATCTTTTTAAATAGTCTTAGCCTTGAAAGGTTTTGAAAGTCAAGATAAAGCTTATTGGACTAAGAAAATGTTATATTTTTTTTGTGATTTTGTATTAAAGTTATTTATATGAGAATGAGACCTAATACTCATTAAGATAAAGTTGGTTGGGAATTTTTTATGATTGTCTTCCAAGAGTAGACTGATCATGCTTTCATCAAGGCACAACTTAAGAACAAATGGGGTGATTGCAAAAAGAATTGGAGGACATGGAAAAAATTAATTTCAGAAAATGGTGTTGGTTGGAGTACTGAATTGAAAACTATTTTAACTAATGGTGGGTGTTGGAAGGCTAAAATCCAGATTATTTTTTAAGAACTTTATCTTTTCTCTTTTATTCGTCTAATTTTTGTAGTACATAAATTGATTAAGTTTCATTAATTATATTAAATATTTTATGTATAAAAAAACAGAGGAGCCAAAAAAGTTTAGGCATGCTAGAATTGAGCCAAGTTTACATGGAGAACTTGATATGATGTTCAACAACTTAGTCGCTACTAGACAGTATGCTTGGGCTCCCTTGTCAGGAATGTTGTATGGTGATGACGGTAGGGATGGCGGCTTGAAAAACACCAATGTTGATTGTGATGTCAATTTAGAAGGAAAGGTTGATTCTGATGAGGATTCCATTTATAATTTTAAAGATATTGTGAGTAACATGGTTGTTGAATGTAATGTTGTTAATAGTAGTAATACACGTAGTAGTGAGTAGTGACAAGATAAAAGCTAGACAACAATCTACACATCAATGTGCAAACAAAAAAGAAAAGGGTTCTAAATGGGAGCATAATTATTTTCACATTTGGATAAGCTTGTTAATTGTGTTTTGACCAATTGTGGTAGCACTACCAATAGTAGGATAAGAAAGAATGCAACATTGTCAAGGTGATGAAAAAGCTTCATTATATTCATGGAATTACCTTTGATAATGACTTATATATGTTTACTATTATGTTGTCTCGCTTAAGAAGCAAGAGAGAGATGTGGCCAACAATAGAAGATATTGATAGAAAGCTTCACTGACGAAAACACATGTATGATCGAGTTCCAAAGCCTTAGACCAAGAGACGCGTTGCAATTTTGATAAGTTATTCCATGTTTGTGTTTCATTAAAAATTTTACATTTGAGATACACTGTGTAATGTGTTGTTATTGTGTTTTCTATATGTGCATGTTTTTTTTTTTGTATTGGATTGTGAATGAATAAATTAAATGAGTTTGGATTGTGTAAGGTGTAATGGATTTAATCCATTGAAATTTCAGTTGAGGTTTTCTTAAATTCATATTATGGTTTTCCAGGTTATATTATATTTACATGGAAAAAAATAGAGTTATGTTTAGCTATTCTTTGCACATTGCATACTTTATATGTTGTACTTTGATTGTCAAAAATATTTGTACTTTGATTGTCATTAATGCTATTATTTTCAAAGACATTTAACTTATATTGTTATGTGATTGTATGGAAACCTTTTGTGTGTGCATTATGTTTGTATTATCATTATAATACAACTTTATCTAATTTTGTACGACGAAAAATAGGTGAGACCTTTAGGTTAGAAGAATAGGTTTGGGAAAATTAACTAACCAATGTTTAACATTTGAAATATTAACTATACTTGCATCTTTTCCTATATAAATATTGTGTATTGGTGAATATAATGTCACTTTCAACATTAACAAAGCATAGTTATAAAATAGTGTGTGTGTGTGTGTTTTCTTAAGTTAACGTGTTATTATTATAGTTAAACAATAATTTTACAATTTCAAACTCTGTGTAAATGCTAGAATATATTTATTAGTGTTAAAATATATCCAACCAGATTATGATATAAGTTTTACATTTTATTTTCTCATTTGGAAAACTACATATTTAACCATAGTTTGAAATCGTGTTTGAACTCCTATTGTGGGAGGCCACGAGATGTTATAAAATTGCAATATGTTGGACTTTTTTTAAGCTTTTTCTAGCAAAGGCTAATACAAAATGAAAGTAGAGGACTCTTTTATATATTTTTCCCTTTTTTTTAATGACTTTGGATTCCAATTGTTTTTGTACATAATGAAGAAGCCTTGTTAAATACACTTCTTATCAAAACATTCATGATTTATGTGATTAAATCCACCCAAAATAATAAGAAATCTTAAAGTAAAAATTTATATTTTTAATTTAAAGGAATGGTTCGAGTAATAAGTTTTGGATCAAGTATGTAAAATCTTTGTATCTCATATGAAACAAATAGTGTATGTGTCTATGTTCAATTGGAAGTAAATTTAAATCTTTTATTAAGTGGATTTATTAAGTGAATTGTGAGTGACAAAACTAAAATTAGATGAAAACCTAGCCCATTTAATACTATCTTTTCCATTATTTATTTATTTATTCATGTGAATGGATGTCCTTATAATATTTATCTGTCATTATAGATATGAAGGTTGAATGATTTAATTCTCTATTGAAAAATACCTTTGATTGGGACTATAATGATGTAATGAATTGTATTGTTGATTATGTTACTGGTGGTGGTGGTGGAGGGGTGGCAATGACGGTGTTAGTGATGTTGGCGATAGGAATGATGATGATAATGATGATATAAACAATAATAGTGATGAGGATAGTGAATCATTCTAGAGATGAGAGTTTGATTGTCATAAACTAGTATTATGCACAATTGAGCACTCTCCAAGTATTATAATAATTATATGTAAAACAACCCTTGTATGGTTTCGTACAACACAAGTATGATATGGTTGAATGAAATTTTACAAAGACATTGGAAACGATGTGTGAAGATGTTTAGGATGAAAGCAACAACATTGCAAAGCTTGTGTTATGATTTAAAAATACAACATGGATTAAAAGCTTTAAGAAGGATATGTGTTATTAAAAAGACGACAATGTTTCTGTATACATTAGCATTAGGTGCTTCAAATATGGAGGTTCAAGAAAGATTTTAGCATTCGGGTGAAAACTATTAATATATACTTTAATGAAGTTATGAGAATAATTTATTCACTTGCAGTAAATATTATAAAATCAAAAGACCCTAAAAAAAAATACACCATGAAAAATTACAATGAATTCAAGATTTATGCCTAATTTCAAGGTAACACTAATATACTTGTTTATTATTGATGGTAAATATAAATTATTTGGATCTTTTTTTCAATCATTGAAAAAGTGATGTATCTTTTTTTTTCATATAGAATTGTGTAGAAGCTGTCAATGACACATATTTGTTTGCTTGTGTATCTGAAAAAAAAATTAAATTCCATTTATCAATAGAAAAGATGTATCGACTCAAAACATTATGGTTATGTGTAGCTTAGACATACAATTCACATTTGTTTGTGCTGGATGGGAAGATAATACTCATGACACATGTTTTTTTTCTTGAGGTAATTGGCAATCCCATTATCAAACTTCTAAAGCCATCGAAAGGTAATATCATTAAAAAAAAATCCATGTTATTTTATGAGGAAATTTTAATGTTTTTGTAACTATTATTATGACTAATCTTTCAATGGGAAATAACTTACAAATTCATTATCATGGTAAATATATTTAGTAGATTCTAGATATCTAAATGAGTATGAAAATTTAAGTCCATATAAAAATGAGAGATATCACTTGCCAAATTTTTGTGGGTAGGGACAACCAAAAGGTCAGGATAAAGTATTCAATGATGCACACTCATCGATACGTTGTGTGATAAAACGTACATTTAAAGTATGAAAAAAGAGGTGGAGAACTTTGCATAACATACTTGTGTATCCTTTCAAAATGTAAGTTCAGATTGTAGTGGCATTAATGACACTAAATAACTATTTTATAAGAAAGTCACAGGAAGATGTGGCATTTGTAAAATTTGATCGTCATCTTAATTTTGTTCTGAATGATTTTTTAACTAATTTCATTCCACATTCCTAAAGCCATGGATATTAGAGGCCTTCTCAAATAAATTATGTTCGTGATGAGATTACAACTAGTTTAAAGAGACAATAAAAGTAGGACTGTAATGTTTCACTATTATATTTATAATTTATTAATAATGTAATTGCAAGCTAAGAAATTAATACATGTCATTTTTAGTCATTTTACTACTAACATCACTTTTAACTCCAGTTTTGACCAAACACTTTTGAACAACTTTTTATTCCATAATAATTTCAGCCATAATTTTAATCAAACATATATTTTAATCCAATCAACCTTAACTAAAAGTAATTTTTCTAAACCAATTTTTTTCAAACTGTAACTGCAAAAATTACCACAATACTAAACACACTCTAAAGAAAATTAAATATCTATGTCCTTACTCTTTTGTGTTAATTGGCTCTAAAATGATTTATGATTTCTTATTTACACTCTCTCTTTTTGAGTAATCATAGTGCGTGTTTGGGAATAACCATTTAGCCATAATTGTGGCCATGACTTTTAAGTATTTGATAGTACTTTAAAAATTAATATCATAGCCCTATGTGTTACTTTCATAAATTATAATTTGTAATTTTTCAAAAGTCATAATAATAGTTAAAAGCCATAACTTTTCCAAATGAACCTAGAGTATACTTCAATTTATTAGATAAAAGTTTTTCGAGTTTTTTTAAATTATATTGGTGTTTGGTTATATGTCATTGTTAGAATATTAATATTTAAGTTCAATTAAAATAATTTTTTAGCAATATATTTTTATTGTGTTTAGTTTGTATTTGGAAATTCATATGTAATTATTATTTTATTTTTAAGAATTAAAATATATATACACTTTATAGGTCATAGTATTTGTTAAATTTTGTTTTGCATATATGCATCCACATACAATTGAAACGGATGCAATTATAACTTAATTCAACAATTTTCCGTATAGAGCAGATCATACAACCATTTCTATAAACAAAATGGAATATTAGTAGTAAAATCAATTGAGGTTTTAACCATAGTTTTGAAATCCGGCCCGGCAGGTTGACCTAGAATCCAGCCGACCCGAGGCTGGAACCGGGTCGGGTTGAAAAAAATAGGTTAAGGAAAAACCGGTGTGACCTGGTCTGAAAACCATAGTTTTCAAACCCGGCCTGGTTAACCCGGTTGACTCGATCAAAAACCAAGTTGCAACTAGTTGACTTTTTTTATACTAAAATAACGTTTTTTTGATTTAAAAAAAAAGAATTGACCTGGTGACCGAGTTAAAACCCGGTGACCTGATCAAAATCCGGAACCCAGACCTTAAACAGGGCCGGGTCTTAAAATTATAGTTTTAACAATGTTTGTAATTTTGACTTCACAGGGAGAAAATAAATATTACAAAAGGATAGAGAAACCGTGATTATTTTGAAATTAATTACAGCATAAAATATCAAAGATAGAGATGCTCACAGATTCTGTTCAAAGTGAAGCATTTGGTAAACAACCCTTATTAAAATGTTCTGAAATCTATATACTAATGGCGAATTTCTTCCGAAGGGTCCCACTTGAACAACCATTTAATTTACCCAATTGCAGGACAGGATTACGGCATCGAATAAGTACGGGTGTTTTTTTTTCCCTTGTAGAATCTTTGATTGTTCTTTCTTTCCTTGTACTCGCCATAAGACCCATACGTACACCCTTTCCCACTCCTTCCTTTGAGTTCTCTCTCTATAATTCTTTCCTTTTTCTTTTCTTTTCTTTTTCTTGTAATATACTTTTCTACACACGTATATTATTGAATGCGTGCGGTAAATGATGATTATTTTTTGAATTAAAATTTTCTTGTGTAGATAAAAAAAACAAAGAATTCTAGTTTTTTTTATTAGTTAAAAAAATAGAGTCTCCAACTAGTATTGAGTGTATATGAAAAGAACAATATCATCCCTGGTACACCTTATCTAAGATAAATTACATTGTATATTTGTTTGAATATTACTAAGGTATTATTGTTTTTTTTTTCTAACTGATACACCGTTTATTGGTTAAAGTCAGTTCACCTCAGTAGAGTAGATCATATCTTTATGGGTTAAACCTGGCTATTGTAGAGCCACAACATATTTTTTATATTTTGTTCTTTTAATACCGGGAATACATCTTACGTATAAGTTAATATTGAAATAAATTTTTTTTTTTGTGTTGTTGAAATTTAGATCAAGTCCTCGTGACTTTACTAAACTTGTTATCAAATATACGATGAATGCAAAATATAAAAAAGTATTTTTATTTTTTTTCCAAGTAATGTTAAATCATTAAATGTTTTTTTTTCTTTTGAGTTTTTTGTATTAAAATGCAAAATGATTTTTTGGACAAACTTGGTAAGTGCAATTTAAATCATAAATGTAATTTTGATAGAATAATTATTTTTTTGTTTATATATATATATATATTTAAAAAAAACTAGTCTATTTAATCTTGAGAAAGCACCTTATATATAAGGTCACAATCTCAATATTAAATAAAAAATAGATATAGAGAAATGAGATTCATACTTAATTATGGATTTATCTTGCTTTTCTCAATATTTGAAATACATCTTATGTGTAAGTTTATAATTTATGATATTAAAAATAAACAAAAAGAAAGGAGATGATGGGATTTTTATTATGGGTTTAATATTCCTTTTTCAACATTGGAGATACATCTTACGTGTAAGTTCGTAAATCATGTTATTAAAAATAAACAAATTTTTTTTTTTGTGCATTTAAAGGATGGGTGTTAGACCTAGAATTTTCAATAAAAAAATATACAAGATCATCCACCTCCCATTTTGAAAATCATAATTTGACTATTAATTTCAAACGCATTATGATTACCCATTCTTAGGTTCTTCCCCTAAATTTATCTTTTTCCTTTAAAAAAAATTAAAAGCAATAATAACAAGAAGACTGATAACTTGAAAAAAAAAACACCTTAAAGAAGGTTTTAGATATGTAGAAAAATCAAGCTCAAATTTTGGATATAATTATGAGCCTAATCATACCCCATTGTACTCAAGAATAAGTAGACAATTCAGATTCAATATCAAATTAAATGATTATTCGACGAATCTGCATAAAAAATTTAAGTCCATAGACTTAATTAGATTTTTAATAGGCCAATTTGATTTAATCATGGGCCAAATTAGAAGTTTAATTATTTTTAAGAATTAATTTGGGTCAAATTAAAAGATTTAATTAGGTGTAAGGACTTAATTATACTTTTAATTGGTCAAGTTAATTTTATTAGGGACTTAATTGGTGAAAACTTAAGTTTGAAAGCTCAATTTGGGCTTAATCGAGAAGATTTGAATTTTAAAGGACCAAACTTAATTTTTACGAAGTCAATTGATTGAAATTATGAACAAAATTGCAAGAAAATAAAAGTTTAGGGTCAATTAAAGGTTAAATTGAAGAGATATATAGCCAAGAACCTTTTGAAAAAAATGCTAAACTTCAAGGACTCAAATCGTTTAAAAACAGGGGTCAAATTGAAGTAAATTTGAAGTTTAATGGTCCATCGAGGGTTAATTTGCATAAATCCAAAACTAAGAAAAAGACACTGAAATTCAGTGTTGGTATTGGAGTTTGGCAAGGATAAAATCACATAAAATTAAAAGTTCAAGATCAATTAGGGATGCAATTAAAAGAAATCAAAAGTCGAAGGAATAAATTGAATTTTACTCAAATCCCTAGTTAAAACCCTATAAAAATCAAAACAGCGCTGTTTCACTTAAATGAAACTGTGTTTTGACCAAAATGATTTATTTTGGTATAAAATGATGTTGTTTTGACCAACATAAAAAAAAAACATAGAGATGTCGGATGACTTGTCGTCTAACTAGCTATTGTTCATCATCCTTAACCTTTCATACCCAAAAAACTACTCAGGGGGGCCACTTGTCCAGAGTATTTAATGCTTCGTCTCTTAACCAAACTAGACAAACCATACACCACTATGATGACCTTACATTGTACTACACCCCAACATAATTCTTGACGGCTAACTGTCCTTACAGCCGATCTGACGCCGCCCCAAAGATGCTAACTTGATCAACCTTTAACAGCCGAATTTACCAACTCATGATGATGACTTTGAGTCAATGGTTGAGATCCTCCTTGATTGAATCAAGGGCCAAGATTGGTCCCTAATAAAGACAAGATGTCCCTTTTTCCCCTTATAAATAGAAGTTGATTTCAGGCATTAAAGGGCCAGAGAGGAGATTGCGAAGTGAGAAAAAAAACCATCTTTTTTTAGCATTTTCAACATTGTTTTTTTTCTTTCTGTTGTCACTGCAATCATCTTCTTCGCTGTGAATCTCAACACCTTTACCACTTCATCATCTCACCGGTAACAGAAATAATGTTCCTGATGCAAACCTCTTCTTCTAACAACGCTAAACACTTCAAACAAGCCTCTTCGTCGCCAACTTCTCCGTCAACAACTCCACTGTGAGCCGTCAGCACCACCCCATCCAGCCTAGGTAAGCTTCTTCATCTTTCCTCCGCCTGGATTTTCTTTCTTGCCTACATGCAGGACGTGAATTAATTCATGTCTTACAACTGTTGACTTTCGCCAGCAGATGTAAACTGAGCTGGACCCGTTTTAGCCCAGCCTATTTTTTTTAAAAAAGAAAGGATTGTTGGGCCTGTAGTCCACCCAACCCAATCCGACCAGGCTAGACGTGGGCCTTAAGTCGGATCCAGCCCAATTATATATATATATATAACATTAAATAAAATTAAGGAAAATTTTTAAATTTTTCAAAGACCATTTCAAAATTATTTGTGGGTTTGTTGTGTGTTTTTCTAATAATTTTGTCTAATATCGGACCATAGACTTACATATAAGATGCGGACCCGAAATCAAAATATCTGATTTTTACCAAAAAAAATCCAAAAACTCTTTATTTCAAAAACAAAAGAAGAGAAGTTTTGTTTTCATGCATATGACTAAATCTTAAAGTTTTTTCATGCATAATTACTAAAAAGGATAAAAATCACATTTCTATCATGTTTTAAATGTGAAATAGATATCGTAACAAGTTTATGATTATCCATTAGGTTTTGGCACAAATATCAAAAATCTCATAATAATTAGTTTGTTATTTGGAACGTTACAAACAAACTATATCTAAGAAATAAATGTGATGTTAGATATGAACCTTAGAATAGTTAGGACATAATCCAATAAGATAGAGAATTCCTCATGAAGAAAGATTTACCTGAACCTTTAGACGAGACCGACAGATAAAAACATGACCTAGAAAAAACAATCAACAAGCAATGTAGCTTATCTTAGGTAAGGTTTACTGAGGGTGATTCGTCTTCCCCTTACATAATTAGTCCTCTTACTTGAACTCTCGTAGATCATTAGGTTTTTTAGTGACCATAATACCAGGTGGCGACTCCTAACCCCCACAATCATAACTTTATGACTAAACCTAAAACCCCCATTAATTTCCAGGAGGTGGCTCCGCGATTCGACGTCATACATGTTACAACACTCACAATATATTCAAATATTTTAGATTTATCAATCTAGCCAACATCTTTATAGATCTAAAAATCTGATAACATTATCATGATCATAAACAATATTACTTCAAGATAATGTTTTCAAACATTCAAATCCACAACATTAATCACTCCAAATCAAAACAAATTAACAATGTCAACAATTTAAAATTTCACAATTATCAACATGCAATCCTATGCATTCTAAAAACTCCTAAAATCTTAAATTTTTGCAACAAATCACAAATTAGAACAAACCAACACAACCATTTTTTCACAAATATATTCAAGCAAATAAACTACTCCATTACCATTAAATTATTAATTAATCATAAAATTAATCACAAGAAATCAAATAATTCAAAATTAATTACAATAAATCAATAATTCATCATAATTGTTAACTCAAATTAAACTCATGCTAAATGGTATTTTGAAATAACATTTGATGTTTGTGTTGACCTTTAATAGCTACTGAGCCTTTTGGAATGGTGTTCGATTTTCCAAAAACGTAGTGGCGTGTGAGTTCCGCGCGCCACCATCATTGCCAACGCATGGGCTCACGTGCGATTGCCGATTGAAGAAAGAAATTAGGTGGGTCTGAAGTGACTCCTTCTCCTCTTTCTTCTTACACTAGCGATAAAGTTCACTATCACCTGTAAATACCAAGGTTGTCAATTTCGTTTCGGTAGGTGTTTTGTTTTTAGTTTTGGAGTGTTTTGGCGTGCCGTTTCAGGTTTGTACTGTTCATATATATATATATGTATATATATAAATTCAACAAACATAATTCAAATTCAAGATAAATTAATTATAAATTATGCAATACAAACACAATGCCAAACAAATATAATTTCAAATTTTAAAATATTTCTAAATGGTCAAGATTAAATAGATCTTTAAC
>Ga0325414_1004403_pt1 | contig 14743 bp, 10 predicted proteins | sample PopdelMetagenome_8_FD_206183 | JGI IMG/M metagenome (GOLD analysis project Ga0325414, IMG submission 206183) | Populus deltoides microbial communities from Bellville, Georgia, United States - Leaf-PdKOR-R3 | ecosystem: Host-associated > Plants > Phyllosphere > Phylloplane/Leaf | place: USA...
AATGATATTGTCCAACCAATTTCATATTGCCCTTTATAAACCAGCAATGACAAATAACATCTCTATGCTATATTAACGAGGCATCAATTAAAAAGCATTCAAAACTTTCATAAATTTGTTTGGAATTACACATTCAGCTGTAATTATTTATTTATGTACCTTTTAACATGACAAATGTTGTATTAGTTCCATGCAATGTAAATGCCTATAAAATGAGATGGTCTTGTTTATATCATCTTAATTTAGGTTAGAGGAGCATATTGGTTTGCAGGGAAAGGTGCAACACACAAAGTGGAAAAAAAAAGGGATGACAAAACTACTAAAAGCAGAGAAAGAGCATGCCACATACAAATATCTTGTTCTAGTTTATTATTGCGAAAAAAATATTTGTTTATTAATTTTTTTTTCTTTGTTTAACACAATCTCATATTTCATGAACTACAATTCAATGTGAGACTTAAAGCGTCTTTTCCAATAACATCTTACCTCACCTCCTAAAAAAAACCATAAAATAAAGTTGACAACACTAAGGCAAAGGGTATAACGGGTGATTTAGATGCCTAAAAGCACGATTACACCAAATACTTTGGTGATGGCAAGGTTGCTAACTGACACCTCTAAATAAAAATAGATAGAGTTGTGATGATGGAAGTGGCCTAGATTGGTGTGATGAGCATGGTAAAAGGGACTTCGTTGGCTTGTGTTACCAATTTTCTTAGAAGAGTAGGGTTTTTTTTTATATATATAAAGATTAAATACATGGGAAAAAAATATACCCAATCCTCCACATTCTAAAAGCAAAAAGAAATGTAAATTGTTTAGACTTTAATTCTAAGAAGCTGCAACTTCCTTATCAATGGAGGACTGGAGTTTCTTTTCTTTGTTGTTCAAAAATAGACCAACCATATCAATTTCTATTTAAACCAACTTACTCAACGTATTCCTAAGTTATAAAACTGGTAATAGTTTGTAAGTCAGGGAGTGTTTATATTCGATAGGAACTAAAATCTTAAAAATGATATTAAAAAAAATCAAAGCAGTTAAAAGCAAGAAACAATTTATGTTATGTGAAACCTTGAAAAAAATGATTAAAATAAATGGTTAAATGTAAAAAAATAAAAAATAAAAATATATATAAAAATAAAAATATTTCTCATATTAACTAGTTTCACGCTATTAAGCAGAATGCTCAATCTGACCGTTAAATCGAACTAAAATATTACGAGAAATCTCAAAACATATAGTCCTACTTTCGATTAAAATTTTAGGACAATCCGAGTTCGGGAAGATATTTTAAAAAATGCTAATAGTCAAATAGTAAATAACATAAAATTCATCAATGGTATTTTTGTAAATATCTGATGAGCTGGCAAAGTCCAGCAATTTATTCTCCCTTTTTTTGACGCTAGAAATAGAGGTAACAGAGAGATAAAACAGAGGGGAGAGAAAAGAAGAAGGGAAGAACGCATGAAACAAAAATTATCTTGAGAGAAAGAGTAGAAATTGTGTAGAATCAAGGATCTAAAAGGTGTGAACACCAAATCACTCCCTCAAGCAAGGATTTAAGAAGAAAACTAAGTGAGGGAGAAGGAAGAGAAAGGGGTTGTAAGTTATGGCAAAGAACAAAAATTGAAGGGGTAGAGAAAACATCACTGGGTTAGCTTTCAAAGTCCATTTTAGTGTTGGGTAATGAAGTCTAAGTTGTTTAAACAAGTTTGAGTGGAAAGAAATAGATTTAATGCATTGTTCTTAGATTTTTTGAATTAGGGTTCTTATGAGAGAATTTGGGGGAAAATATGAAATTGTTGAAATTGATACAATGTGATAGGATAGGTTGATAATGATGCAAAATAATGAAGGATGGAAGATAAAAAAAATTAGGTGTTATGAAAAACAACAATACCAGTCACATTTGAAATAAAGGAGGATGAACATGGAATGTAATAAAACTTGTAAAATTGTGTGTGATTGTGGTGTGTTAATGCATAAATGATTAGGTTATATATAGGGATATAATAATATGTGAAAAAGTTGAGTAAATAAATGGTTAATGTCAATGCATGCTAATATGTATAGGTAGAGAATTTAATGTATTACAATGCAAATTATTGGAAAGAGTTTTAAATTATATGTTCATGAACAAGTTAGTTAATTATGAAGGTATAAGGAATAGTGTGATGATTGTTTTGGATGATCATATGACATGGTTATTTTGCCATACTTAGTACAATCAAATATATATATATATATATATATATATATATATATATATATATATATATATATAATAAGGAGTTATGAAAAAGAAAGAATTGAAGTATGAAAGTGTAAATCAATGAAGATTGAAGGTATTTATTACCGATAATAGAAGATGCATTTTTAAGGGAAAATTAAGTTAGAAAAATATGTATTTTTGATAAGAAATACTAACAGAAGAATTAATTAGTATGAATGAAAATTAATGTTGAGACGAGAAGTATTGGAACATGTAATGTTGAAATATGTAACATGACAATGAAATTATGTACGTGTTATAATTTTGGATATGAATATTGTAACAAGCATACCTTCCTTGTATTTATAGGAGGAGCATTCGTGGTTGGAACTTTAGTGGAGCGAGCACGAACACTTGGAGCTGCAGGTAGGTGTTTCACTTTTTTAACTATGTAAAGTTATTTTAGTTGTTCTTTCGTTTTCTTATATGTGATTGGATTGTCTTTGTTATGTACATTTGATAATTATTAGAATTTAACCATGTCATGGTTGTAAGAGAATTATGAGAATACATGGTTAAGAATGAAAAGAATTATTCCATGAATGAAATTAATTAATATAAAAGATAATGTGTATGACTTAGTTGTCTAAATGGTCAAAAACTAAGGAGATATAAACATTTGATTTTGACTTAGTTTTCCAAAGTGGTAGAAAGCTAAGGTGAATAATATTTGACTTAGCCATTCGCAGAAGCATGGCTAAGGTGGTATGGATAGATGACTTAGTCATCTGTAAGAACGGAAACTAAAGTGTGGTTATAGAACTTAGTCATTTATGCATGAAATGGCTAAGATGGCAATGGATTTGATCAAGAATTGAGGAAGACCTAGATTATTTGTGTGATTACTTGGATTTCCATTAAGATGGGGATCAAGGTGGCAAAAGGGAGTAAGCTTTACAAGCAAACTATGAAGCTTGGTAATGGAGAAGTCATCTCAAGTAATTAAAGTTGAAGAATATATCTACAGAAAATGTATTAGAGGTTATGGTGTTAAAAAGAAAAAAAAATATGTAAACTATATATATGTGTAAATAAATTAAATTAGCATTATTAAATAAATTTTGTTGCAATGTTGCAAGTCTTTCTCATACCGCAAGACAACCTTGATTTTCTTCTTTCGTGGATAGTTATTTACTATGTATATTTTGGGTTTGTGGATTATGTAATATTCTAGTTCACTAGGATATGAAGTTATCTTTTGGGCTTGTAATTACTGTTAAGTTATATACCAATTTTTAGATAATTAAATCTCATTTGTGTAGGCATTAGAGAATTTCAATATGCATGTAGATAACTTTATAATATGCTTGTTTTAATGACATCATGTGTGAAAAGAAAAGATATATAACACTACTATTATAATGGAAAATGGTGAAGGTATAAGTCAAAGTGGATGATGTGATGAGAAATCAGATTTTGTTGAAGAAGGTCTAGGATGGTTGGATCATAAATATGCAGGATAAAATGTGTTTTAGGTTGATGTCGACACTTGAGAAGGTCAATTTTCAGATGAGGCTTTGCTAAATTTTCGGTAGCCAGTATAATAATAATAATAATAATAAGTAGTAATAAGCTTAAAATTGTTGTCAGTTAGGGATCAAGAATCATGATATATATATATATATGCAAAAACAAAATTTCTAATTTTTCAACGAATATGACATAAATAAAATTAAAGGTGTTACATGTTAGGAGTATCAAATGCCAAATAGTACAACAACATCAAGTAGCCTGATGATGATTAGAATACGTGTTGGCCTCTTAAAGAAAAAAAGTTTGAATAAATGTGATTAGTTAGTTGGTTTGGCAACTTTTTTCGAGTATGAAAAAAAGGATTCTTCTTGCCTGTATAACTTGCTTGCTTTAAACACTTTTTTTTTTAGACACATCGATTCAATGTGCAGAAAATAAAAAAATTAATAATTAATATATTCTTTCAAAAAAAAAAACAAAGGTGCAGCAGCTAGACTCTTCAACTTATAAACTCCAATTGCTTTGTCCATGGAGAATTAAAGGCACTTTTCCGTAACAGATAAAAGGGCAGTCATATTTATGTCAATCCTAACGCATGCACAAAATTGGATGCTTGGAACCAAATTATAAACCAATTTTAAAAATAACAAATCAATGATCTAGGCAATTAAATACCAAGCTAAGAGTAAGACATCTAATACAAACAAAACTAATAACAAAAACTAAATTTTATATAGCATGCGAAACAAACAAAACCAAGTTATCCAAAAGAAAAAGAAAAAAAAAATGCATCAAAGAAAAAAAAAAGGCTTCTAAATAGCAACAAAGAACACTACACCACCAATGAAAGATGCATAACATAAAATATGTCGACAAACACAAAGATAAAATCAAAATAATAGGCAAAACAAACATCAAAATAGGACACATGCAATCACCTTCAACCATTCTCAAATTAAATTCATTCGAGCCATTATCCTCCTCGAGATAAAAATATAATGATGGACTAAATGCTAAATTTTGAAGCCAACAAAGCCACAAAACAACCTAGTTTTTCAAGAAACCCATCACCTAAATATAAAAAAAGAAAAATTTAGAACATGGGCAAGAAAGCTAATATCCACAATACTAATTATTTACCTTAAAAATCAAACAAAACATTAATCCTTTAATTGTTTTAACTAATTTCAGTACAAAATCATCCATCAAAGGCATATGAGACAAAGACCAATATCTAAACCACCAAACATGACCAATATTGTCAACTAAAAATGATAGATTCGATTCCTAAAGCAGAAACAAATGACCAGATCCAATGATCAACATAAAACCCACTCTGACTCACCTAAACCATCTTCAAAACCAAAAAGATAATGCATAATTCCATTGACTATGATGAACAACAACTCTTTCATTAACATATATAACAATGAATCAAATGTCAAATTATGGAGCAAAGATAGCCATAAAACTGTCAACTATTTCAAGAAAACCATCTTTCATATATAACAATAGAAAAAATCTAAAACATGATCAAGAGAAAGTCACACCCACAAAACTAATTATTTACTTCCATCAACAATCAAACCAAACACCAATCCTTAATTATTATTATTATTATTTTGAGTGATTTCAAGACAAAATCATCTAGCAAAAGCACATGAAAAAAAAGCAAACATCTGAATCACTAAACATGAGCAACAATATTAAAAAAAAAAGTATGCTAAATTTATAAATTAGCAACAAATGATCCGTCGTAATGACCAATACAACATCCACCATCATTAACCTCAACTCACATCAAAATTAAAAAGAAAACACATGATTCTGTTGACTATGATCAACACCCATAACTTCCTAAAAAAAAAAGTTATCTTTATTACAAAAAGAAAAGCAAGCAGCATAGGATAAAAAGAGCTCCAAACCCCTGAAAAAAATCACAAACTCAACACGAACAACACAAACAATGAATCAGTGGAGAAAATGTTGTTAACATAATCTATTTTGAACAATACATGTATCGTACCTGTATAGTATCGTAAGCAGCACTGTTTTTTTTTTAACAAAATAAATAACAATTATAGAAAATAACAATTACAGCACAAAAATCAACTAAAATTATTTCCTTGGAAACGACACCAAAATTTGTTGCGATGTCGCGGTCACACAAATTAATTACCCTAGCTTAAATAAACAAAATAGTATAGAGCAAACAAGGGGTCGATCCCATGAGGAAGATTTAGTTCAAATTTTTATGTTATACGATATGTAATTGGAGGGGATTGAGGTTATCTAGGCTATAACATAATTAAACAATTAAGCTAAATTAAATAAATCAGAAAACTATTAAGAGAACAAACCTTGATTTCAAGTAGACGTCTACCTATGGAAATCAAAATCGATCATTGAAACAATACATCAATTTATATTCTAAATATTTATCTTTTCTTAACATTAGTTAGTTAACAAATCTATCGTATAACTAACCTTAACCACAAACAATCACGGTGTCCGTATTAGTAATTTAATTCAATGGCAGCCTTATAAACTAGATAAGTTGATTAATTTAGACAACATAACTGTTTGCAGTTCATGTTTGATTTGATTGAATGTTTTCCCTAAGATTAATAATCTGGATCCGCCACAACTATTAATCTCAATTGCTTCACAAGTTTATATACCACAACTCCGGTTTTGATAGAAAACTTAGCAATAGATCATTTATAATAACAACTTAGAGTCTGCTCTAGCAATTAAAATAAACAATCATAAGAAATAAGCATAGAAAAACAAGCATGTTCATCATATAAACTACAAAGAAAAGGTAAAATAAATCTCACAGTTCTTGAAATCCGAAGATTTTTGTGTCTTTGCAACCAAGAAAAAGAGTTTAGCATTGCATGTCTATTGAACAACTAATCAAAAAGGAAAGAAGAATGCATGATTTTGGGTTTTTGGAGGAAAGGGTGTATTTTCTCTCTCTTTTCTGGCCGCCCCTTCCCTTGTTTTGTCTCTTTCTTTTTGTTTGATAGGAAACCATAATCTCCCTTTCCTACCAAATAGTCATTTTCTAAGTAGACAATTTACATTTAAGTATTTCAATGACTATTTTCCTAAAAAAAGAGAAATAGCCTTGCATAGAATCTTCAAGCTTTGAATTTGACTTAGAGGAGCTAAATTGCTAAAACAAAGACTTGGATGTCAGTTTGGATGCTTTGGGAAGTACTTTGGACTTGTTTCTTCACAAAACCTCTTTGTTGGCAGAATTCATATGTCATCTTAGAAAAATCATATCTCTGTCATATGAGCTCGTTTTCTGCTAAACGTTTGTAGGCTGATAGGTCTTCGAGTTAGGAATTCAACAAAATTAAGTTTTCATGAAATGGACTTCTCTAGCTCAAGATATCCAAGTCGGAATGGCTGAAGGTCAACATTGGCAAAATACGAGATTTGTCTTTGAATGCTGCGATTTCCATGCTCTTTCTCTTTTTATTTTTCTTGCCATATATGTATAGAAAGGTATGGATGTTAGCTTTTTAATATAACTAGAATCACTTCATTTCGATCTCTAGAGCTCAAGCTCTGCACAAAACATCAATCGGATGTCAAATCTACCAATTATATTCAATTTATTTCTTTTTGAATCTTACATCTAAAAGTGCCTTCAAAGCATAAAACAAAGAATATTAAGACATTTTATATATAAAATATATGCATAATACTGGTAAATGTGGGTAAAACTATCGAATAATATAGTTGCATCATAACTCACAGATGTACCCTTCCAAATAACAGAGACTGGGCATGCTTGAACAACAACTATGTTAGGACAAGACAAGTAGATTGTGCATTTAATGCAAATCACTGCGCACAAGCCAACTCTTCTAGAAAACAGACGACCAATCACACCGACTTGTAGGCTCGTTGAAGCAACCCTCTACTGTCAAGACACCCAAGTGACACACCCATAAAATTGAGCTGAACAACAAAACACACCAGCTTCTAGCCATGCTGAAGCAAGCCTCCACTGCCAGAGATAAATTCATGAAAGCTGATGCGTAAGCCAACCCCAGGAATCAAACACAAAAGGATTGTAAGAGCCTTTAAAAAAAATGCCAATTGTAATCCACAACAGTCAAGAAAAAAAAAATGGTTGAATTCAAATGGCGATGCCTTGCAACCCACAATCATACAATTTTTTTTATATATATACTATGCACTTACTCCTTTCTGTCAACTGATCTGGCTCACAAAAAGAAGATGACAGTTGGAAAAAAACCAGAACCAAAGTGGCAAAGAAAGGATAGAATAATCAGTCTTTATTCTATACCGCATCAGTTTTCAACCAACTAAAACAAAGGATAGAATAATCATTCAACTATTAAAATCTACAGTCAAAAGCTCTCACACAAAGCTGATCTCTTCTACTGTATAATAATAATATTCATAATAAGAAATGCTACCAAACCTAAAAAGAGAAACACTTTCGCGGCGTCAAAAATAAAAAAGATGACTCTTCCTTTTATTTCATTCGTGCTTGATAAATATTAAAGCCAACACTATTTTCCCGTCGGAGAAACACACCTCAAATAACTGGTTTCTAATTATATTATGAGTTAATACTATTTTGTACTTTGACTTGGTAAAGTTTGTTTGTCGATAGTATGAAAACTAAAGAAGAAAGATAACAGTAAAATGGAGAGTAATAAAATATCAACTCATTTGTAATAATAAAAAGTAGTACATAAATGGTCAGTTGCAACAATTAATTGTTATCAGGTCGAAAGAAGCAACATCAGGTGGAGGCCAAAATGGTGATAAAAGGAACGGTGTCAAATTGGGACCAATACTGGCAATGCCAATAAGAATGCTAGCTGCTGCAGCAACTAGAGAGCCTCCTCTATGAGTTTTTTAGTGAGAGCTTTGGGGAGTCCCATCACGCTATCAGTTGTCCCCACCTGCACAAAATACCAAAAATCTTGATGCATGTTACGATAAAAGGAACAAGGAAACAGTTAGTCAATGGAAGATGCAATATCAGTTATCCAGGTCCTTATCCAGCTAAATAGCTTGTGGTTTTAAGTATCTAATATCTGTACGTGATTTCCCTGGGATCAAGGGTAGAAAGGACAGTCAGTCTAATTATAAACTCATTTCTTACTTTGAATAACAATACATATTTTACTCAATTGCAAGTTCTTCAAATGTATCATGTCTGGTTATCTAGGCTCCAAGGGATGCAGCCAATTGCCAAATAGACATATCACAGTAGTAAACCGGTTGCGCAGTTTCAGTTTAAAATCTAAAAGCATCAATCACTTCATGAAAGGACTAGCTCGGGACACTATAGTACATGCTTGTCCCTGCATCAAATGTTCCACTCTATGCGTCCTCCGTTACAATTTGTCCTATTACATATTGCACAGGGATTAGAAAACCCACCACTTCTTTAATGTAGGGCAATACCAAAGGATGCTCAATTATTAGCCCCCCGGCAACTCTGAGCACAATTCCCTCTTCAATCTGTGGAATGCATGAAAGAAAACAAAAGGAAATAAATACAGCTAGCCAATTCCATCAATGATATAACTTCACGAGAAAAATAAGTTTTACCAGCTTCTCAATGACTTCATCTGGTATTTCGTGGAAATAGATCTGTAGGGCATCACAACTTAACAGTTAGTCATTGGTAGATATCATCAGGTTAGAGAAACTATTACAAAGTGTTTCATCATTATGTATCTGTCTAATCACTGTATCATGTATGTGTTCTGCTATTGGCATCAGCATGGTAATCATTCAGGTTGTTCTAAGCAGAAAACCTTGACCACTACCAATTAAAAAAAAGACAAAGCAAATAGTACCTCCACTCTGTCCCATTCTCCTTTCCTGAATCCAGTTTTAAGATTTGTGACAAGAACTGATCCCACAGTTGCGGCATGTCCCCCAGAATACCCTGCACTTCATGTAAATAAATAAAGAAAGCAATGGGAGAGTAAAAGGCATGGAAAGAGAGTTGACACAATGCTAAGCAAACCTTTTATAAATTCCCATGCTTCTTCCTTGCTGGCTGGCTTTTCCCTGATCGCACCTTCATAGACTACCACCTTCAAATTGATGACAGTAGCAGTAAGAAGTAACAGAACAAATATATTTTTCATGCAGTGAGAGATCCTGTTGATTTCTAGCTACAAGCATGCATGCAAAACCAGTTTGTGGATGGAAAAGGAGGAATGGGGTAGGAATAGTAGGAGAGACGGCCCTTCCTCAACTGATGATAAAGAATTGGTCTCTAAAATACATCACCATTTTAAGTATAGAATCTCTCGTCTGATTTCCAGTTTACACAACCAAACAACTTGAACACCACAAAGGATATTCATTACCACCAAAAGATTAGCTCTCAATTTTAGGGAATTATCATTGCCATAGCTGTCTATTAAATTTGCCAAAATGTTTTATTCCAACAGAAGCTCACATATTACAAAATACTTGTCCCATCTACAGATACAGTTCACTGCAAATAATTATCATTTATACCTTATTAGTTTTCCTTTCTTGAGTTTTGCTTAGGTATAAGAAGAGGAAGAGCCAATAAATAATATGCAATAGCCTTTTCTTTACAAGGCTCACATGTATGCCAAAAAAATGAAATACAAATGACTAAATCAGGAAGAAAAGTATATCAATATATACTTGATCTGCAGTAATTAACAATGTTGGTTCAGCATCCTTAGTGTAGTCACTGATTGGGAGCTTTTGCAAAATAGTGTCAGCCTGACAAGAAGTTTTCACCAACTAAGGTAAGCACCAGAGTCCACGCTAAATTAAGCCAAAAGTATTGAGGCAACAACAATAGAGAGAAGGATGACAAGGTAAATAATGTCAAATTACCAACAGCATCATTGGCAAAAAATGGTGCACGCAAAAATACTGAAAACAAATATATAAACAGAATGAATCAAGTGGTATCCAGCAGCATAAGCAGGATTGGAAAGGCATGAGGACTATTAGAGAATCCACTACAACCATGTGATTGCAATGGTCATAAAAAGGGTGTTAAAAAAAAAACAGGTTCATCTATAATATTTGCATGATCTGACCCGACGCAACCCATCAAGATCAGATAATGTGAATATTATAGATGATAGTGAGTTAAGAAAATTAAAAATGGATATTACGAGGCGGGTGACGGGTCGGGATTTTTGAAACCGTATCAACTTGTATACCTTATACAAGCAGTATAAATACTCTCTCCATTTCTTAATCTCTCTCGCCGCTCAGCCTCTTATCCTCTCATCTCCCTCTCAACCTATATACCCTAAGAATGTGCGGTAACCTCCTCCGACCACCATTTTAATAAACTAAAATCACCAATCTCTTCCTCTCATCCTTATAACCAAAAGCCCAACTCAATATCGACAACCTCTACCTTACCCCTGTCAATCAAACCTTCAAAAAAAATCAAACCCCTAACAATAAACTTACTTAGGTCAAATTTCTCTCTTTCAGGTTTCAAGCACTGCATGCATCATTTTGCAAGTATATTTCTCCTCTCGTGGTATCTAAAGATCAATGAGGAGTTCCATGTAGCACAAAGGTTGTCTTTGTCTTGGGCGACAACGTTTTCTCACTTTTTGGATCAAAAGCAACTCCAATGAATCAAAAGCAAAGGCGTGAGAATGGCTAGTATCTGTCTATTGTATTGGCTGAAAGATTACGACTTTGGTATGCTTCCTTTTTCCTGATTGCAAATGTGAATATATATTGCATCATTAAATCCATATTGTGCTCCTAGTACTTTGGTTAAAATTGAAACCCGTGAATATCTGTAATATCCACGACCCTTTAGAGGTTAATTCAGTTTCTCAAGAACTAGTATGTTGTCATACCTTTAGGATTCAGTATTGTTGTGTTTGTTCAACCCGTGAATATCCGTAAAAATGTTTGTCCAACTCAATATATTCAACCCGCTCAGATGCCAAAAAAAATTCAAATGGGTCGGATTTACAATTTATAAAATATTAAAAGTTGAGTTAGATACAATTATGAGTTCAAACCCAACCCAATCCATGAACTCCCCTTGAACATTCCAAACATACACATACATTTGAGGATTTTCTTATCATTATCTAGCATCCACCCTCGCTAATAAATAACTTCCGATCAAATAGTTATATTTATTATTTCATTGAAAAGTTCCACTGAAGCTGGCTCACGATCCCTGAGTAGAAACAAGACCAAGAAGCTTTCCTATCAAAGCAGCATATGGGAAGCACCCAGTCTCCCATTTACTGCAAAACCAAGTGCAGTATCTAAAACATTACAATTTCTTGGTATCCTCGAGCATTGAAGGAACTAGTCTAAACCCAATGCAGCTGAAGCATCTAAGAACAAGCAAAAAAGAAAGAAAGCAAAAACAAAACATACAGTGTCGGCGGCAACCAAAATAGTGGGTTCCTCATCCTTGTCTTGTTGATTATTCATAGTAGTAGTTCGTAAATTTGCTATAATAGCATCAGCCTGAGATGCAATTCACATTCATCAATTACTCGATGAAATTATTCTTAAATCACACTTCCACTCCAATTTTATGATGTAACAAAAACATAACATAAATTAGAGAAAAAGAAAAAAAAAACAGTAAATAACCTTAACAACAATCATTTCAAAGTTTACCTTGGCCTCAGCAAGAGTCATTACTAAATCTTCTGGTTTTTCTTCGCGAATGCTCTTTTCATCAATATCTGCAGTCTACCAAAACAATTTCCAATTTTTAACATTATATACTGAAAATAAACTTTGCCAAGAAAAAAAGAAGACTGTAATTTAAAAGAAAAAAAAAAGAAGAATTTACAGAGATTGTGAATTCATATCCCATCTCTTCTAATATTTTCCTTCGTGAAAATGAGGCCGACCCCAATATTAACTGCAAACAAACACATGGATAAGTGGAAAGCAATTGCCAGTACAAATTTATCTAGAATAAACCCTAATAATGCCCGTAAGTAATTTTTTTTAATTTTAATGGAGATTTATTTTTTAATTACCTTAAAAGAAGGAATGGCATCCATTCCTCCGTAGAAGCTGGAGATAGCTGAAGCAGGAGGGTAGAGATAGAGACAGAAAGTGAAGAATTGGTTAAGTAATAGGGCTTTTAGTATTAGTTGGCCGAGAGTGAGAAAAACGTGGCCTTTAACTTTGGAAAGCTAATTTCCAAAGAACTACGCCCAACTTTATATCATGTTTCAACCTTTTAATTTGGTTAATAGACTGAGTCGTACTTGCGAGTCCACAGGTAGAATTTCAGAGCTTGAGGTCGGATTCTAATTCCTTAATATTCTTTTTAAGTTGTCAAATTCAAATTTCTAAATCAAAAAAAAATAGACGCAACTTATTAGGTTGGAGATTTAATTAATGAATTGTAAGGTTAATTCAAGTCTATCATTTTAACTAAAATTATATTGTTTTTATTTTTTTATAAGAAATTATTGGTTCTAGTCTAGTCAGGTTTAGCCGAGTCATTTACGTTACCTGAAATTCATTACATCACTTAAATTTAACTAAGTTAATATTAAAATTAGTACAAATTAAAATTATATCTAAAAAATTTTAAATTACTTTCATTACATCACTCAAGTACTAAATTAATATTAAAATTAGTTTAAATTAAAACGATTCAGAAAATTTTAAATTACTTGTTTGTCAAAACTAGATATAATAACAATGAATCTACATGAATGTTAGCAACATACTCTCTCTTTTAAAAAAAGATAATAAATTCTATTTTTTTTTAAAAGCGCTCAATCTCAATTATTAAAAATAAACATAAATGATGATGAAAACATTAAGTGCCATATGTCTTCATCAAGTTAACAAAAATTAATTTATTAAATGAAAATATAATATTTATGGACCTAACAAAAATATATATATAATTATGTGATAATGTTAAAGTTATTAAATTATTTTACTAAGTTTCGTTTTCTAAATTATTTCCATTTATTACAAGAAATAATTTCAGATATTGGAATGTGAATCTTATTATATTTAATAAAATAATTATAATTATAATTATAAATTAAGTGATTGATAAAACATCAATTGCATAATAACAGTCACTTATTAAAGAATTTTAATTAAAAAAATAATTATTTTTAGTATTATCTATTATTATAGCATTCATTAGCTATAGAAACTTTTTCTTAATTTGATTAGGAGTGTCGAGGGGCGATGTCAAATATCGTGCTAAAAACTTTTTGAGAGGTGTGTTGAAAACAAAAAGAATTTTGGGTATAATCATAAAATTTATGATTATAAGGTTCAGAAATCGCCATCTAATATTATGAATACTAGAAAATCTATGGTCTACGAGAGTATGAGTAAGAGACTGGTTATGCAAGGAGAAGACGCATCGTCTCCAGTATACCCTACCTAAGGTAAGTTGTATTTTTGTATGATTGTTATTCTAAGTCGAGTTTCTATTTGTTGGTCTCGTCTAACGTTCAAGGTAGATCTTCATTCGTGAGGAAGTTTTTATTTTATTGGGTTAAATTTTAATCATTCTAAAGGTTAAATGTTAGCATCATATTTATTTTGCACTTTGTATCTTTAATATCTGAGGGTGTACGTGTAGTTTTACACCCCCTAGATATTAAAGTTTATAATTAAACCCTAAAACTTTAAATATAAAGTGAACAAAATAATTGGTGAAGGGTTTTTGATATTTTGATCAAATCCTAATAGATAATCATAAACTAGTTACGATATATGTTTTTTTTTACATTTTTAAAACATGAGAAAGATGGAATTTTTTTTAATGAAAATATGCTTGGAAAAATTTTAGGATTTAGTCGTATGCATGAAACAAGATATTTTTGTTTTTTTAAGGGGAAATTAATTTAAAAGTTTTGATTTTTTTTTTAATTTTCAAAATTTTTAAGAAAGGTATCAAAGAAAACCGAGTATTTTAATATCGGATTTGTATTTTACAAT
>Ga0325414_1004405_pt1 | contig 14742 bp, 8 predicted proteins | sample PopdelMetagenome_8_FD_206183 | JGI IMG/M metagenome (GOLD analysis project Ga0325414, IMG submission 206183) | Populus deltoides microbial communities from Bellville, Georgia, United States - Leaf-PdKOR-R3 | ecosystem: Host-associated > Plants > Phyllosphere > Phylloplane/Leaf | place: USA...
TGTTCATGAGGCGCCATGGCTGGCAACGCCCTCTCCACCCTTTACAGGTGCATCTCACATTTTCTTTTAACTTCAACCTCTCTGTATTCTGAAAAATTAACTGTTTAAACTCTCTCTCTCTCTCTCTATATATATATATATATATATTTGTTGGGTTCTTTAATGAATATAGAAAGGCTCTTCCTTTTCTTCGATCGAGCAACCCATAAATAGTAACACTAGTTTCGTAGTACTCATTTACGGAACTTGTTGTCTTTGTACTTGAAAAATGAAAAAAAAAATATGAATATCCCATCTGCTGAATTCCTTAATTTTTGAATGCCACAGTGCAGTTTAAAGTTTAAACCATCCAATTGTTATATTCATTGTTGCATTGCAGATGGTGGGAATGGCAGTTTACAGTTTTCTGGTTGTGGCCTTCTACGCATTCCTTGGACTTTTCCTTGGAAACAGAATTGCTGAAATTACAGTCACTACAATCTATACTTTTGTGGTAATGTTGATGTCAAAACATGCCTAAAATCTGTCCTTTCTTTACAAACTGGCCGAAAAATTAACCCATGATTCATTTCTCTCTCCTTTTTTTTCAGGCAGTTTCGGTTATGTTCCTGTTTATTAGGTGCATTGCCATTGATCCAACTGATAAGACCAGGTTTAGAAAGAAGAAAAGAGCTAAATCAAATGGGTTTTCAAAGCTAAATTATGGGTTTATATTGAGTCAGATATTTGTGAGGTTTTTTAGAAGGATAGAAAGAAAGATCCTTAAAACTTTTATAAGGAGAAAGTATTTGGACCCTTTAAAGGTCAGTGCTCAAATGGAGCCATTGCTTCCATTTCCACTTGTCATGAAGGATGATGCAGTTTCACCTGATCCAAAAGATGATGACATATCTTATTGCTCGCTATGTGATTTTGAGGTCTGGGCATATTTACTTTAATTATCAATATCTCATTTGGATAATACATTGCTGACTGCAATATATATGTCTCAGGTAAAGAAGCACAGTAAGCACTGTAGGACCTGTAACAGGTGCGTTGAAGGATTTGATCACCATTGCAGGGTATGGATTTGGGTGTTTCTTTAAGGATTGAATTAATGATCATCTTCTGCCTTGGTTTCTCATGAAGTTAAATTTTTTTGTGGTCCAGTGGCTAAACAACTGTGTTGGCAAGAGGAATTACACAACTTTCATTCTTCTGATGATATTTGTCTTGTTAATGGTCAGTAGCTTTGTGTCTTTAGATTGTTAGAAACAGCTAATTATGTTTCCTAATGAACTTGCTCGCTTTTTCAATCAAATTGTTATACAGTTGATTATAGAAGGAGGAACTGCCACTGCCATATTCGTGAGGTGTTTTACTGATCAGAAAGGAATAGAGAGGGAGCTGGAGAGGAGGCTACATGTAGAGTTCCCAAGAGCGGTTCTTGCCACAATATCAGTAATATATAGCTTATGTTACATTCTTCGGTGGATGTTTTATAAATTTTTATATGATTTTCGGTATTCATTAGTTTCTACTTGTCACAATGTTACAGGTTTTGTTGGTTTTAATGACAGCTTATAGTTCAGCAGCCATGGGACAACTTTTCTTTTTTCATGTGGTTCTCATACGCAAGGTAATTATAATGTTTGCCTTGGAAACCATTACTGAAAACATCATTTATGTTGGGTTAGTGAGGCAAAGCAAGGACTTGATGGCTAAGAAACGCGATCCACCTGGCTATCTTTGTTCATTTCTGCTGTCTGCTTCCAATTACCCCCACTTCGTTCAACAAGAAACGAGTTGTTGGGTTGGAGCCTCAAAAAACGAGCAATTGTCTTGGTGTTAGGAACGCAAAAATGTGTTTCTAGATGCAAGATACAAGGAAAATGACAATTTCCATTACTTTCATAGTTCTGGCACATGTTTAGAAGTAACGGCAACCCAGTTTATTTTGGCAGATTCATGCATCGCATGATAGATGAAGATACCTTAAACCATACAAGTAGACTGGAAATCAATTCCTAATTTTTATCTGGTTGGTTGGCATTGAGAATCATGTCAAATATAGGTGTGCGATGACTCTCTTGATTTGCCAACCTTCTACATAGTAGTTTGTATCTCTGAGCGAGATATTAAGGATTAGGATTGTCATCATGTCAAGTGACAACATGTTCCATAGGGGATTGATGCACTGAAAGGATTACCTTCTGAACACTAAAGGATGCTAACAAATCGGGGCCCTTTTTTGCTGGTTCAGATTTAGAAACAACACAAACCAAAACATTTTTAGTTCGTCCTGCACTGCACTATGAAGTTTTGATGTTAATTGCTTCTCTAATCTAAACTAGTGTTTTGATTATTTATGGCTGCAGGGAATGAGAACATATGATTATATCCTGGCTATGAGAGAGGTGAACCAATCAATGGAACTAGATCCATTTGATGATTCAGATTTCTCTTCAGACTCTGATTTTGACTCTCCTAAAAAATCAACAATTGTTTCACGCTTTATTTGTGGTCATAGGGGAAATCAGGTACATATTAGACTGCCTACCTTGATATTGCACTTTGAGGAGATAATATCAATCTAATACATGGTTCATCTATTTTCAGAACCCTGCAAGTCTGTCAATAAGAATTGATAGAGATCCCGAGTCTTCTACCTTAACCAAGAAACAAGGCTTTCACGCAAGCATCAATCCATGGAAACTAATCAAGTTGAGCAAAGAGAAAGCTCTGCTAGCAGCCGAGAAGACCAGAGAAAGGATTATGAAACAGAAACCAGTAGAGCAACCATTAAGGCCCCTACCCTTGGAGACAAAATGTGGACCATTGATGAACCAAGACAAGAATATGACCACTATGGAATCAGGTTCAACACCACTCGTTTCCAAAGGGAGGGCCCCAGTGTCACCCGGAAGGTTCTCAAGTCCGAGAAGGCGATTTTCTGGCTCCCAGAGCATGTTTTCTGGCTTCATACCTTCGCCAAAGAATAAGTACAGAAGTAGTTTTGATTTGAAGTTGACAGAAGTTTCCAGGGAGCTTGAAACCTATATTTCGAAGCAGGTTTTATGTTCTGTTATGAAGAAAGATGCCCATGAGGCTTCCCCAAAATAATTTATGCGCTTGAGTTCTCGAATTCTCAGCCTTTGAGAAAGATCTGTCGATTAATTAAGTGTATTATAGACGAGTTTCTAAGTGAAGTGTTTAATCTATACATGTGTTTTGTTCCTTTATTTACGAATTTTGTATTACCTCGAGCACTCAGTACAGATTCTTTTTTTCATTGGGAAAGCAGGACCAAGTGTATTATCCTTTCCCTGGAATATTTTCTGAGTCATCTTCTCTCAAATGTGTTCTCTATTTTATTCTGGGTCCTTCAGTTTACAGGTCGTACATGTTTAGGCGTTTACCTGCTCCTATCATGAAAACTGGAAGCACTTGGCTCTTTTCTGTCAAGCAGAAGTAAATTCCAAAATGATTCAGAAATACCATACGTGCTGTTGTTCTTTCGGCATAGTTAGGCAATAGGCAATTTATCCAGAGTAATTGAGATGGTTTTCTCTCAGTCCTGTTCTTATTCTACAGAGACCAAGAGAGACCAGCCTAATACTTTCACTTTCTGCAATTTCTTCAACACCAAAGGATCACAAAACGAGAATGTCCAAAATGTTGTGAAATGCTCTTTTCTTTTTGTTGTTTTCCACGCCTACACAGAGAGAGTTTTGAAGATATAAGCCCGTTCTATTATCACTTTATGATGAAAGAAAAAAAAAATCACTGGATTATTTGTTACTGCACACAGAGTTACAGGAAAAATCATCTCTCGGGACTGTTTTCACAAGTCAACAACCACAAATCAGCAACTTCAAGCAACTTTATATGTCAGGATTTCCTCTTAAAGGTAATGAGCGGCGGTGTGGAGAATGGCAAGAATCAAATCTTGAACTACGTTGAACGTTCACAGTAGAGCGTGAATTAATCACCAAACAAACGCTATTATGCCACCATAAATTTACCAAGACAATCAAGCACCTCTGTTTCATTACTTGAACTTTGCAAGTGATGTGATGGATAGTAACAACCTGAGTAATGGTCAGGGATGATTGTCTCCCTGAGAGGCTCACAAATTTCTGGGGAAACAGCTTCAGAATATCCTTGGATATATGAACAATTCCATGGAGACTTGGAGGTCACACTGAGGTTTATGTTCGATAGGCAAATGTCAAGAAAAGTATCCCCTTCTAAACCTTCTAAAAGGCCAGCATATTTAACGTTCTGTCCTGTGACATCATCAATGGTTATCCGTTCTATTAAAGGGAGAGCCTTTGGATCATAAGACTCATCTGGGTGCTCTCCATATTGACCAGTGAACCTTATAGCTGTTTTGACATCAGTCAAGCTCATATTTGATATATAGATGTTCCTCACATAGCCCCCCCTTCCAGGAGCCGTTTTTATCCTGATACCTGTAGTTGAATTGTAGAAGGTAAGATTTTCTGCATGAACCTCTGACACTCCTCCAGACATCTCGCTTCCAATTGCAATCCCTGCACTAGTAGTTTGTCCAACAAGCCCGCGAATGGTAATGTTTTTGCTAGGACGAGCATATGATGTGCCATACTCATCCCACCCACTTTTGATGGCAATTATATCATCGCCGGTGCTAATATAACAGTCTTCAATGCAAACATCATCAGATGAATCTGAGTCCATTTAAACACATGGGTAAGAGCCCTATGAAGTATTTACAGAAAGTAATTGAAAATGGGTAGGACAATGAAAAGGTAACTTGCATCTTGCAGAGATATTTCTAACTTTAAAAACCAAGCAACAAAATAGCCGCATTCTATGACAGTACATGAGAGCAAGAAAAGTAAATGAAACTTTACTAGCACGAACTCGTGAGTTTGATTTTGACCAAAGAGAAATGTGAACTTTCTTTTTATAATTTGCATCTCAAACTATAGATTTCGGGTTCATAAACTACAGGTGAACATTTTCCAGCCTGGTAGAGAAAGCTCACCTGGATCAATCCCATCAGTGTTTGGTGAATCAAGAGGAGCAAGGATCGTGACATTCTGGACAATAACTTGGCTGTTCATCCAGAAAAACAGTCTCAAGTCTCCCCCTAATTCATAAACGCTTCACTTTTGCACAGTTTTATATGATAATGTAGACACTTCAAGTCTAACAAACAAGGAAGAGATATGCAATATAAATGATTTGGAGAGGACGAACCTGCAGTAAACAGGGTGGATGGTCCAGAAAGGTGAATTTAAGAAGGTCAGGTTTGAGATGACCACCCCAGTAGTGTTCATCAATTCAACCAGATGGGGTCGGGTGTAGTCCAGGGTTTCATTTCGGAACCAGTTCCACCATATGCTGCCTTGACCATCAATAGTCCCATTGTCACCTGCATGGTGAAACCAGTACCACTACTAAAGCATACCTAAATACAAGTACTCGCAAAAGGAAATGAATACTTGTAGATGTCACTGACCTGTTATAATAACATCTGTTAAATTACGACCATAAATGAGGCTTTTGTGTCTCTTCCCAGGCAACTCCCTCCCTCGGCCATATGATGGTAGTGAATCAATAACTGGCCAATCATCAGAGTTCTGGAATTTTCAGGTTAAGTTATTTAGTACTATGGCTTAAATATCATACCTATAGACCCAGAATCAAAAGAAAAGGGCATTGCATATTTAAACTGGGGGGCAATTTGCACAGATGGACTAGCACTAAGGCACGAAAAATCATAGGTTAATTATCACTCTTGCATCAATTAGTAGATCAATCCCATGGAATATAGATTTTCTCATATTCAGGTAAAGATAACTTTACTGTCATGCACAGCCTAATGACCTATTTTATCAAAACAATAGTTTCTAGCTTTTAGATTAACACCGTCCAAATTTTACAGATAGAATAACAGCAAACAAATAGACTGCAGATAACTGGAAAGGATTTTAAGAAACATTTTGTGCACATATTCTCCGGCATTGATGTAAGGACTCACAGTTGATCCAAGAATGATGGCATCCTTATCTAACCACAATGTCAGATGACTGATCAGATCAAAGCTTCCTGTCAACCACTGGCCAGCTGGGACAAAGAGCTTGGCCCCACCCTTGTCAGCAAATGAATTGAGATAGAAGATGGCATTCTGGAATGCCTTTGTGTTGAGAGTGACCCCATCTCCAACCGCACCAAATTCAGTAATAGCAACACTGTGAGGTCGAATCACTGCCGGGTTGCCCCTTTGGCAATGTGAGTTGCCCCTGATAGCCCATGGAGCATCAATGAACAACGCAAGTAACAGCAGCACATCCACTAGCTGAAAAATATAGTCAGAGATCATTAAGTAGAGTTAAGAGATCTGAATTAAAGTCTTTTCGTTTATTTCCTTGTGTTACTAGCTAATCATAGTGATCAATGATGAATTCTTATATACAAGTAGGGTAATGTTGGTATCCTTGATCATCTTAAAAACTCAGAAGCTAGCTTATACGGAAACAGGATATAAAGAAGGCAAGTCATGTAAACTACAATGTACATCAAAATTGGAAGAAATACTGAAAGATATATGTTGAGTGAAACACTTTAAACAGGCGAGAATGTATCTTTATACTAATTCATAAGCAATAGATCACGGATTTCATGCCATATCAGTTACTGATGGATAGAAAAGCTAGCCAGTTGAGCTACATTTTGCCAGAAAGATTTAAACTGGACAAACAGCCATAGTTTTTGGCCAAGAAAAGGAAAATTAACAAACAGTTCTGGGTCAACACTTAATAACAAAGAAAGAGACGGAGGAACTCTTCTCAATCAGATCCCAAGCAAATGATTTTCGTTTCATAAATGTTCTAGACTTCATGACTGTAATTTCTGAGTGAAATAGGCTGAGTCAGGCAATGCTTTACATTTTCTTGAGATCATACACTAATTTAATTATCTACAGGGGAAAAAGAGAGTCTAAACAAGGAAACAAGAACAAAAGGAGTTAAATTAAGAAATGATCGAGCAACTCACAGTAAAAGATCTCCTCATATGACTAAGATCTGCTGTTTCCTTTTTTGAGCCCAAGCAGCTTAACCTTTCCACCTTGTTTACCAGAAAATAAAACCCAACAAACAAATTCCCTCAAAGTAGAGAGCTTGATAAAGATGAGGGGCGGGATCTTGATGATCAAGATCTCTCCCTAAGCAAGAAATGCAAGTGTGTCTGCTGTCTGTGAGTGTGATTACTGATTAGATATTGAGACAAACAACCACCAACAAAACCATCCAAAGAAAAAATAAATAATTGAAAGTGACCGTTGCTGCCAGCCAAAAATCAAGCAGTAGGTCCCCCTAATTGTTCCTTCACTTAACCTGCTACTCCATTACTTCACTCACTCACATGTTCTTCTTCAAAGATTACCACTACACTTTGAACTAATTAATGAACACTCGAAAAAAGCAAAAGGGACTGGAAACACTCGATGAAATCGAAGTTGGGTTGGTGTTTAAACACTGATATTCGAGCTAAAACAGTGGTTTCTGTTTTTCACTTTGATGGTTCTAGTTCTTCTATATTTCCCTTGATGGGAGCTAATTAACACTGACGAGAGTTGATTTTTCCTAGAGAGAGATAGTGTGAGTGTGTGTGTGTGTGTGCGCGCGCGCATGGGATGAGGAGGGGTACATCTCTCTCTTCCTTTCTTTCTCCGTCTCCCTCCTCTCTATAGGCCTGTCTTCTCATGTGACAAACTCACATTTTTAGTTTAAGGTTTGGAGAATCTAATCCTAAAACTCACCTGCCCTGTGATTTTACTTCTTCAATCATCATTCACTTGGCCCCCTTTTTTATGGGATTTCATGAATTAACCTTTTTCTTTGGATAGAAATTTGACTGCAGATTTAAATATCGTAGTACTGGAATCTGAAAGATTTTAAAAAAAAATTATTGCAGCTAGCCTCTTCCATTATTTTTATGGATGGATTCGTATATATGCACATATCATGTTCTCATGAAAATAATACAGGAATGTCTATATATATATATACACTTCCCTTTTCCCAACCAAAAATCCAAAAGAAAAATTACACGCATGTATTTACAAGTCAAAGATTTTCTCGTGAAGTATACTTTCCCTTTTTTGACATGTATATGGTTGCAGGCAATGGAAGAAAATAGAATATGGTCACGTTGTTTTATGAAAATTCAAATTAATTTTGGTTATATATTTCCATCAAAATACGAGGAGGTTAAGGCCATGAGGGTCTAAATCTTCATGAATTTCTTGGTCTTGACATGAAAAGCGTATATATTTTTGACGAGGTAAGAGAGATGGAGTCAATTACTCTAAATATATCTTCATGAATTTCTTGGTCTTGACATGAAAAGCGTATATATCTTTGACGAGCTAAGAGATATGGAGTCAATTACTCTAAATATATCTTCATGAATTCCTTAGTCTTGTCATGAAAAGTGTATATATCTTCATGAATTTCTTGGTCTTGACATGAAAAAACGTTTATGTCTTCATGAATTTCTTAGTCTTGACATGAAAAGCGTATATATCTTTGATGAGGTAAGAGAGATAGAGTCAATTACTCTAAATATATCTTCATGAATTTCTTGGTCTTGACATGAAAAGCGTATATATCTTTGACGAGGTAAGAGAAATGGAGTCAATTACTCTAAATATATAAAAACGGACACGAGGATACACACAATCCTATATAAAATTATTTTGAAAAATATATAATATAATTAGGCTTGTTAACAGTCAGCTATTTTGTTTTTAGACGAGCAGCATATTTAAGAGTATATAATTATTTGTGTTTTTCAAAGTGTGTTTTACTCGGAAATATATTAAATAATTTTTTTATTATTTTTTATATTAGCATATTAAAATGATATAAAAATACTAAAAAAATATTAATTTAAAGTAAAAAAACAAAATAAAAAAATTTAAAATTTTTCAAAATAATTTTTAAAACAGTTATATCGAAGTCCAACGATCGGCAAGGTAGTTTAGGCGAGGAGAGGGGTGCAAGAGCCAGAAAACCTTGAGCTCGAGATTTTTAGTATTTCCCTGTCGATACATTAAGGGGAAAAAATGCATGCCCTTTCAAAAAAGTGCTATCTTTTCACCTGTTTCTGTTTTTGTTCTTGTAGTTTTATGGAGTTGCGATCATAGCTGGAAGGAGGAGGCGGAGGGAGGGAGGGATTAGACAAGGACAAGGACAAGGACTAGGTTATGGAAACACAGCTGTGCTGTGTTTTTAGGGAAGTGATGGGCCCTAGCTCCATGAAAACCATTGCTTGCGATTTATTTATTGCCCATTGCCTGCATTTATAGAGAGAAAACAGAGCACTGGCTTTACTTTGTTTCTTTAACCAGCTTCGCTGTTGTAATTTTGCAACTGGCAAAAATGTTTGAACTGCCAAACCACGAATCCCCATTTCATGATTTCAGAAACCGTTAAAAACTAAAAAGGTTAATTTTGCTTTAATAAAAAATCGAAAGAGCACGCTTGACCTTGACTGATCCTCGCACCGGTACTGATTAAACTCTAACAAAAGAGAAAGGGCATTAAAAAAAAAGCTGAGCTGTGACTCCATGTTTAGCCAGGCCTCAGAATTCAATTCAAGTGTGGACTCTTCTACTCCTTTGGCTTTAAAGCTTGGGACCATTCAACGGCATGTTTTGTTTTTACATCATAATAACGTTTTCAAAAACTTTAAATTTTTTTCTTGCTTCAATTGTTTTTTTTAAATCGTTGATGTACTGGTGTTAAAAATAAATTTAAAAAAAATATTATTTTAATGTATTTTTAAACAAAAAAACACTTTGAAAAACAATCGTTACCATAATTATTATTCGTCTTGGTTTAAAACCTAAAAAAACATTAATAAGTGGCAGTTATACCCTCTATATTTCACAGAAAATTAACATGATTTTTATGCGGTAAAAATATTTCTCATTCAATTATAAAGCAATCCTAAATCTGAATTTGATTTCAGGTTGTGCTGAAGTTTCCTTGATAATTTAGAGGTTTTTAAGATTTTGAAGAGAAAAGATTGTCAAAGTTAAAAAGAAAAGGCAATCTGCTTCTGCTTTTGCAAGAACAAGTTCTATATGGGGCATCAATTATAGCTATGGACTCAAGATTTGCATTTTCACTTTGATATATATAGCTAGCATTGCTCCTCGGACTAAACCTCTTGGGATATCCTATGTCTAAAGATTTGCGAACATCATGATTGTTAGGCTATACAAGTAAAAGGGGAAAGAAATTAAAGAGGGAGAAAAAATAAAGAATTCAACAAGAGGATTCGCATACCAGACAGGAAAAACCTAAAACCTAATCAATATACCAGTTAGGGCTTAAAGTGCTAAAACCAGACAAGAACAGGGAGAATGTGTAAAAAGGGCAATAAAGGTAGTCATTATTCATAGCTGCACTTACCAAAACACCCTCAAGATGCCATCGAGTTTAAGAGCATTTTGCAAGCTTTCAAAGGGCAGAGGGGGCCAATCCATCGAGTACAGATAGTTTCTTGACCATTTAAGAAAATGTGTCCTGAAAGAGGGGGGCAGAGTCCTAGGCAGTACAAGGAAAAATACAATGCAAAGAGAAGTCTCGAGTCTTGAGCAGCACTGCAAGGGAAAAAAAAAAACCCAGAGAGTTAAGGTTTCCAAGATCAGGTATCCAATGACCCCCATGAACCAAACACGGCTAGCGATTTTTATTTTTTAATTAACATAGTTATCGGAACCATTTAAATGTATCTTGATTAATTTTATAGATCTTAAAATTAATAACTATGTAAACCTCCAGTGACTCTTGAGAGACTCGAACTTGTGATCATTAGAGAGCAAATCCAAGATCTGACTAGTTAAGTTATACCTTATGTTCATCTAATAATTTTGTGTATAAGAAGAGATAACATATTACTATCTAGTATTACTGTCCTGCCTTAATAAAATTTAATTTTTTTATATATATTTGAATCGTTTTAATGTGTTAATATCAAAATTTATTTTTAAAAAATTAAATATTTCTTTTTAGGATCAGTTAGCTGCATTTTACCTCTTTAAATCTTTCTCAGATCTTCATGATCTCATATGGTCTAACCAGGTACAAACAATGTTTGAATTTTGGGCAACCTTTTATTTTGTTTGTATCAGTCTCATGTCAAAGGATGATGATCAAGTTAATAATAATGTCTAATGAAAGAACATAATCTCTGCGGTCTAATTCCTACTTATTTTGTCAGCAATTTTTACTGTCTTTTTATCATGTTTTTTTTTCTTCTAATGATTATATATAAAGGCGTTTAAGATAGATCCACCCTGACTTTTACTGACTTGAGAAGAAATTCCAAACTTGCCACAATAACTGAAAGTTTAGTTCCAAAATGATTTTTAATTTGAAAGTAATTTTTTTTTTTTTTTTTACTATTGTGTGAAGATGTAGCTCATCATTTAATTCATTTTATTTCAAATTAAATCAAGAAATAGTATCAAGGGGTTAACTGGTAGTCAATGAAGTTTGCTCCTTCTTTTATTATATATATATTTTTTTAGTTTGAATCTCAAAACTAATATTTGAAAAAATAAAATAACAACAACAAATAAAAAAATATCATTATAAATAAAATTAAACAAATACGTGAAATTTATGACCTAAATATTAAATATATCCAAATTATATATTTATCATGATGTAAAATGAAATTTAATATAAAAACTAAATTTTTTAATATTAAAAGGATCGATTACCTATGAGCCAAAAGAAATAAGAGATTAAAATAATTTTTAAGATAAATTTTAAAATTATCAACTATTTCACCAATTTTTTCAACTCTAGTGATTTATTTTTAATTTTAACTCTTTTTTTTTAAAAAAAAAGTTATGCTATTTAGTGTTAATTTAGATTAAAAATAACTAAATCATGATATATGATATGATAAACAGTAATCACGCTACAAGCAGCTATTTTAGTAGACGCTAATTTCCACCAACAAACCATCAATTTCCAGGAGCCGATTCATCACGTGATAATTAAAAACTATAATTGTCAAGGGAAATAGATAAAAGGACTGTCAGATGGAATTAAAGAGATGGGTAGGTACGTAGGTTTTCATTCTTTGATTTTTTCAAATTAAAAAGATTAAGCATTACAAGCAGGAGGAGTTCTTCTTGAATCTCCACAACATTCTTCTTCCATTATTCCCTGAATCCACGTTGACAAGCCGAGAGGACGATCCCCCCCACCCCAGCCGCTGTGAAAAATAAAATGACACGTGTGAAATTAATGTGCTCTCATAAACGCTCTCCAGTAGAGGTGATGGCAGGGAGACACACAAATTAATGTCCATGCCTGTATTGTCACCGGTCCCTCGCAGGCAACACTGGACAGTGGACATCTACCAAAAGCGAATTATTGCTTTTCTGCAGCAAGAGCTATGGACTTCTTTTTTTTAAAAAAAATAAAAAAAAAACTAATTCACTTAATCAATTGTCTAACTTGACACGCATAATCATACCTCGCTGATAATTGGCTGCCATGAAAATCTTCCTTGAGAGCTAACTAAGTTAATACCAGCATTTTTATATAGCTACTTGCTATGTAATTACTAGTTATATTAATCATAACATCTTATTTTGAATGTTTAGGAAGATAAACTATTGTTTTTTAAAATATTTTTTATTTAAAAATATATTAAAATAATTTTTTTATTTATTTTTGACATTAACAAATTAAAATGATCTAATAATATAAAAATATAATTTATTTAAAACAAAAAAATTAAAATTTTTAAAAACTCGGGTCAAAAAACCTCCTAAACAACTCTTTATGCTCTCAATTGTGAATCACTGTCTTATAAACACTAATGTATTTCACAATTTATGTATGATGATAGAGAGCTGGCGCAGTATAATTGCATGGAGCCACTTGTTTGTTTGTCCTCGGCATGCTAATATCAATTATACATTGACTGACCAATTCTCAAGCCTCCCAGAAGAATTCACAGATGACTTCAATGGAGGTAGGTAGGCAGTTAGCCAGCCAGTTACACTGTACAGAACCCACCACCTTTGTATTTAATAAACAGTATTTAATAAACAATAGCTAGATAACATGAGATGAGTAATTTAATTAGTTAGGTAATAAGTTTGTTTTTTATAAATTACCGGTTCGAGTTTTATAAATCTTAAAATTACTTAAAAATTTATATGATAGCTAACTTTAAAATTTATAAAATTAATCAAGATATATTCAATGAATACTCATGTTAATTAAAAAAAAAAATATCCATAGACTTTGACCAGAGATTAAAGAGCCGAGGAGTACACATGGGCTGTCTCTTGCTTGGTTTTATTGTCATCGCATCCACGTCTGTGTTTCCTTTGACCTCCAAGTTCATTACCAGATCCAGAGAAAACATCACCCACGATCAAAATATACATGAATATCACTCTCTAGCTCTCAGTACATTGGTTGATTGTTTGCTTGCTGAGGATATTCAGCATAATAGAACGCATCCCAAATTTTATAGTATACTTGCTCCTTTTTTTAATTCCTTCTATAAATAAATAAATAAATAAACATTATAGGATAGGATCACTAAAGTCACAAGTCTGGTCTATTTTTCCTATATATATATATTTCCAGTGTCTTGGCTTGCACGTATTAAATTAATTGGCTGAAAAAAAAAATATTCTCTACCTTTCTGTCAAGTTATTAGTGGTCCTATTTCGGCCTCCTGCGAATAATAATAAACCTGCTACACACACATGCTAGGAGCAACCTAGTCTAAGGACCATCGTAATTTATTATTATTTTTTTGGTACAAATTGAAAATAACTTCGATTCATGTTAAAAATACTTGCATCTAAATTTGAAGTAGTGATGTTTAAATTTTAAATTTAATTTTAAAAATTATCATATTAAAACCTATAAATTTAAGAATCATTAAAAATTTATATAATTATTAATTTTAAGATTCATAAAATTAATCGAGAAAAGTACAAATTGATCTAAATACTCATATTAATTAAAAAAATTATTTGCATCCCCGTTGTATTTAGTGGAATAATTTTAATTATAAAATATAGATATTAATAAAGCACTAATAGTAAGCTTCATATGTCACGTGTATGTATGTATTAAAGTTCATATGATTTATATTTTCATTTTCATATATGTTTTCATTTTTTTTTGGGGTACAAATTTAATATGGAGCGGTGGCGCTGTGATTTGTCACTCGTTTCTTAATTAAAAAAAGAAAAAAGAAAAAAGAAAAAAAAGCAGGCCCATGTAGCTGAATGAGTGGACATCAGCTCAGGTCCAAATCGACCTCTTATTAATGGGCTTCGGAGAATGTCTTGGGCTTGTCTTTATTTGACCCAATCTATAGCTTTTTGTCCAGAAAACAAAAGAAGGCAACGATACGAAACCCTCTTGCCCGAACCCCAATAAAACAAAAAACAAAAAACCGTGCTTGAACAATCATGCGAAACAGAAACAGAGCTCCAAAAAATTCAGTTACTCAGGAAAAAGGGTAAGTTGGTTCCTTTTATTTTGTTGATTTCTTTTTCTGGGTTTTTCTAATTCTTTCTCCTTTCTGTTTATGTGGTGGGTGCTTGATTGTGTATGTAGTAGTAGTAGTAGTAGTTACTATGAAGGGGAACGTCTAGCTCGTTTGCTCAAATCAATTCACAAGTAAACGTTAACGTTACTCACTCTT
>Ga0325414_1004406_pt1 | contig 14741 bp, 9 predicted proteins | sample PopdelMetagenome_8_FD_206183 | JGI IMG/M metagenome (GOLD analysis project Ga0325414, IMG submission 206183) | Populus deltoides microbial communities from Bellville, Georgia, United States - Leaf-PdKOR-R3 | ecosystem: Host-associated > Plants > Phyllosphere > Phylloplane/Leaf | place: USA...
ACCTCTTGAGGACTATAGTTAATTAATTTTTAAAGTAATTTAATTTAAAATGTGAAATTCGTGGGTGGATAAGGTGGTCATTAACCTGATTATTGTTCCTTGACTTCGCTTGCTGAATTAAAGAACTTGTTCGTTATAACCCGTAAATGGCATGTGGCAAGTGGCAAGTGGCAAGTGGCAAGTAGAGGTAGACAAGTTAAAACTCAAGTAAGCAGGAAACTAGGGATGTTTTGAAAAATGACATAGTTTGGTACAAATTTTAGGATAATGACATAAATTAAAAAAAAATATTTGAAAAATAATTATATTTTTCAATATTGATTCTATATATAATTACTTCTATAAATGGTAGAAATTAAAAATAATAGTTATGTAATGATGTTCTCTCTTTTATAAAGTAATTAATATTATAAAAAATTCACTTAAATTTTTATGAAGATTTAATAACTAAAAAATAAAATTAAAGATCTAATAACTAAAAATATAAAGTGATATAATAAGAGAAAAAAATATAAAAAAATATAATAATTCATCGAGAACACATTAAAGATCTGTTTTGGATATACTCGATATCGTTAGAAAAATCTCAACAAGATTATTCTAACTATATTTTAATAAATCACTAAATAACATTATAATAAATTTTAAATTGATCCCAAATAAAATTTTTAATCAATTATGATGAATAATTTTTAAGATGCGGTTAATATCGATTGGTCGAGATATTATTAAATTATGTTAGAATTGCAAAAGAAAAATAAAGTAGGCAGCTGCAACGCCCATTCTGCACGAGGCAAGACCGTTAGCCTAGCCGATCGCCGCTGGGATCTCTGATGAAACTGAAATGCTGAAATGTGTTTGGTAGGTTGTATAGGACAAAGAAAGTGGTGGGCCAAGAAGCAGAGTGTGTCTATAAAAAAACAAATCAACGCTGAGATTAGCATTATAACACACCGTACCTTAATTGCTTTCAATTTCCTAGTTGACCCCCTTGCTACTCATCATCAGCTTGAGAATCAAACATGGGAGTAGAAGTTCAAACTGTTTGTGTAACCGGTGCCTCTGGCTTCATCGGATCATGGCTCGTAATGAGACTCCTAGAGAAAGGTTATACGGTCCGAGCCACCGTCCGTGACCCTGGTTAGCCTCGTTCAAACCATCTTATAAATGATTTCTTTTACAGCTTTGGTTTATAATATTTTCTCAACAATTGCTCGTTGATAGACAACACAAGGAAGGTGAAGCATTTGCTGGAATTGCCCAAGGCTGATACCCAATTGACTTTATGGAAAGCTGATCTTTCTGTAGAAGGGAGTTTTGATGAAGCAGTTCAAGGGTGCACGGGTGTGTTCCATGTTGCCACTCCCATGGATTTTGAGTCCAAGGACCCTGAGGTATGATTTCTAACTTTGCAAGCTTGGGAAATGGTCGTAGCTCTCTGCCAATGGCGATGGCAGCATTTCAATTTCTAGACTAATGATGGTTATTAAGGAAGATCGTCAAGGATATATATATATATATATATATTTTTTGTAGAGCTGAAAGTTCTTTCCTATAATAATTAATCACAGGCAAATTCCTAGTGGCAGCAATGGCTCCACAACCGATAGCTAAAGCATATTTTGAAGATTGTGCATTTAAAAACACGGTAGTGGATTTTATTTGTAAATATATTAAAATAATATTTTTTTTATTTTTAAAAAATTATTTTTTATATTATCACATTAAAATATCTAAAAACATTAAAAAAAATATTAATTTTAAATTAAAAAATAAAAGAAAAATAATTTTTTCAAAAAATACTTTTTAAAAGCTAATATGGTGGTCACCATTACTATTGCTAGAAAAGGGTACTGGAATTAAACTGGAAATCATCCAGCTATTGCTTTAATTAACATCAATATACAGAATCATCATGTTCTAAGATATTTTTCCTCTTTGGCAGAATGAGGTGATCAAGCCTACAATCAATGGGGTGCTGGACATCATGAAAGCATGTGCCAAAGCAAAAACTGTTAGAAGGATAGTATTCACATCATCAGCAGGAACTGTGGATGTTGAAGAACACAAAAAACCAGTGTATGATGAAAGCTGCTGGAGCGATTTGGAATTTGTTCAGACCGTAAAAATGACTGGATGGGTTAGTACTATCAAACAATTTAATTTCCTCTTTCTTTCCTTTGCTGCATAAATTCAACTCTCAAATTCTAACAAGATAATTTTTTTAAAAAAAATTTACCTTGGTGACCAGATGTACTTTGTGTCCAAGACTCTTGCTGAGCAAGCTGCATGGAAGTCTGCTAAAGAGAATAACCTGGATTTTATCAGCGTCATACCACCTCTTGTTGTTGGCCCATTCATCATGCATTCAATGCCACCAAGTCTTATAACCGCCCTTTCTCTGATCACTGGTATATCTGATATCTCCTTCCCATTTTTGTGCTAATTATTATTAATTTACTGTTCTTAAATGTGACACAGAGGGTAATATTTCTCTTGTGGCGACAGGAAACGAAGCCCATTATGGAATTATAAAGCAGGGGAATTATGTACACTTGGATGACCTCTGCAGAGCTCATATAGTTTTGTTTGAGAATCCAAAAGCAGAGGGCCGCTACATCTGTTCCTCGCATGAAGCCACCATTCATGATCTTGCCAAATTACTCAGAGAAAAATACCCAAAATATAACGTTCCTGCTAAGTTAGCCTCTCACCTAACACAACCATAAATCTTTATAGTAATTTCTTTTCTATATCCGGGATAATTAATCAAAGCACTGTTGTGATCAGGTTCAAAGACATCGACGAGGATTTGGCGAGTGTTGTCTTCTCGTCCAAAAAGCTGCTGGACTTGGGCTTTGAGTTCAAATACAGCTTGGAGGAAATGTTCGCAGGTGCCGTGGAAACATGCAGAGAAAAGGGACTGATTCCCCTTTCCCATGAAAAACAAGCCGCCGAGGACAAGCTCGTAGGTGCTGTGGAAACATGCAGAGAAAAGGGACCAATTCCCCTTTCTCATGAAAAACAAGCCGTTGAGGAAAGCAAAGAAAACGGAGGGGTCCCTGCCGATTCTGAGGCCCCTTAGTTTATTAATTAGATGATTGTCAATGGCACAAGCAATAATTTTGGTGTGTCCATGTTCTGCCTTTCAATTTGAGTTGCCTCAGAGGGCTTTTCTGTACCATGCTTGTAGTGCAAGGCTATTATTGCCCAGTTGATTGCCAGTTTCATGCACTTTTTTTCTCAAATAAGGTCCAACTGCTCAAGCACTATTCTTGCTCGCTGAAATTTATTATCAAAAAATTTTCATCAAATTTATTAAGCTATCTTCCATGGAAAATATAAATTTTAACATGCCTTAAAACGGTGTAGTTTCATTAGTGAACCAGCATGAAGTGCCATAGTACGGAGTCCATAGCTCAAAATAAAACTCCTAAGGTCCAAATAACAGCATCTAGGCCCAGTTAACTTGTTAAGATGGGGAAAAGAAACGACGCCGTGTCTAGGCAATCCAGGGGCATTTACGTAAGCTGGTCATATATATATATATATATATATATAAACCGACCCTCCCCTAAACCGCACCACCCGCTCTCTAGTCTCCAACTGACTCACTGTAGCAGACTCTCTTCGCAGAAAACCAAAAACAATGGCGGCGATTTCTTGTCACTGCGCAGTTCCATCGAAAAAAGTCTCTCCCTCCTCTTCATCTTCTGCTTTGTTCACCACTCTTTTCTCTCGATGCTCCCGCTTCTCAGCCGTGTCGGTGCCGTCTCGAGCTAGTCGTGGAAGAATCTCGTGCCAGATTTCCTCATCCGCTGCTACTTCTCCTCCTCCTCCATCTTCCGTCAACGTTCCAGGTCCGTTTCATTCTGTGATGTGATGTTCTTTCTTTATTGTCGTCCAAATGTCATTTCGTGTGCAGCTATTTGTTTAATCAGTTGTCTGTTTAGTTGGAATTTGGTTTTAGGCATTGTTTGATAAGGAGAATGCAGGAATTAGGGTTTGGATTTGGAAAGTATTGATAGATGAAGAAATGTTTTTAGGTTGTTGATAGATTAGGTATTTGGATTCGCACTAGATTCTTGATACGTTCCAAGAAATGTTTGGATTAGATTGGAGGACCTTTTTTGAAGCCGCAAAGGTTTTTTTTAACCTAATTAATAGAACATTTCAATGTCTATCTTGCTCGAATTCAAATACCACGTCCTGCAATTCGTAGTCTACAGCAAGATATTTTACAGCTTTTATGTCTTGTCATATTTTGTTCCATATTTTACAGCAAAAGCAGGGATGGAGGATTTTCTGCACATCAGTGATTTTGACAAAGCGACTATTATGAAGATCTTAGACCGGGCTGCAGAAGTCAAGGCAGTGATAAAATCTGGAGACAGGGCATTCCTTCCATTTAAAGGGAAGACAATGGCTATGATCTTTGCGAAACCGTCCATGAGGACACGAGTTTCATTTGAGACTGGATTTTTCCTACTTGGAGGCCATGCTATATATTTAGGGCCTGATGATATCCAGATGGGTAAACGAGAGGAAACTTGTGATGTTGCTCGTGTTTTGTCACGCTATAACGATATAATTATGGCACGTGTTTTTGCTCATCAGGTATGCTGGTGAGTTTCTTATGTTTATGGTAAATTCCTTCTGATAGTTAATCTATGGTTAATTCCTTTCATCAATGTGGGGGTTGCATAAACTGAATTGTGCAGAATTCGGTAAAGGTTTGTGGCTTGAAAACAAGCAAGCGGTCAGGGATTTTGTGTTGTTTTTAAGTTAGTTTTTAAGATTTTTCCTTGCATGAGGATATTTGCAAATGCAGCTGCTTGTTCTTTTTCAGGACATTCTTGATCTGGCAAAACATGCAACAGTGCCTGTTATTAATGGCCTGACTGACTATAACCATCCTTGCCAAATAATGGCTGATGCCCTCACCATAATTGAACATGTTGGCCGGTTGGAAGGAACTAAGGTTAGTTCATCGTGCTTTTAATGTAGTTTTATTTTGTTTATGCATGGTTCGGTTGCATACGATTCTAACCTGACTGTCCACGGCTACAAATTCAGGTTGTATATGTTGGGGATGGGAATAACATTGTACACTCTTGGCTGCTGTTGGCAGCTGTGATTCCTTTCCACTTTGTCTGTGCTTGCCCTAAAGGTTTTGAACCAGATGCAAAAACCGTACAGAAGGCACAACAGGCTGGAATCAGCAAGATCGAGATTACTAATGACCCACAGGAAGCTGTTAGAGGAGCTGATGTGGTGTACTCTGATGTGTGGGCCAGCATGGGGCAAAAGGAAGAGGCTGCACACCGTCGCCAAGTATTTCAAGGATTTCAGGTATATAGACCGCCTTTCCCAAACTATTGATTATAAATGTTTTAAGCTTCTCATGCAGAAAATAAGTAAAATCCAATTAAGACATTGCTAATTTCATGTCTATACATTTTACTATGTTTCTTTCTATTCCTTGTTGAATCTGAGAAACACCCATGATATTGCCTGCCACCAAGTTTGCAAACCTTCTGTGTGCTTGCAATCACTTCATTTTGAACTCTCCTAAAGATCTGTTTTGCAGTGATGCACAAGATTAGGCCTACAGTGAATTCTTGAATTTATTTTAGTGCGGATCTTAGTTCCTGATTTCCATTTTTCAATGCAATATATTGCAGGTGGACGAAAATCTGATGAAGTTGGCTGGCCCAAAAGCTTATTTCATGCATTGTTTACCAGCTGAAAGGGGTGTGGAGGTTACTGATGGTGTCATTGAAGCTCCAAACTCCATAGTCTTTCCACAAGCTGAGAATCGCATGCATGCACAGAATGCTATAATGTTACACGCGCTTGGTTTGTAATCTCGTATCAGCATGCCTAATCCAGTCAATTTCATTTCAGTTTGAATAGTTTCAGGATTTTGTAGGTAGAACCCGTAGCTCTGCCTATTTTGTCTCTCCCATGTGGTTGTAAAATGGTGTGAACTGAGAAGACGGTATTTCATCACCGTGGTTGGAACTTTTGGGCGTTACCAGTATGTTCTTTCAAAGGAACACAGTTATCTGGCTGCCAGTTTGAGTTACCATCGTCAGCCTCAAATTTACATTCATCGCAAATCTATATTTAACATCCGTTCTTTCAGATCCGGGGTATACCCGAGCATATGCATGACGAAGCTATAAAGCTGCTCGTGCATGGATGGTGATCTCGGATCAGCCATGCCCAAATTCCTAAGCACCCTAACTAGCTACGTTTTTCAATTTGAAGAGGCGTAGAATCTTATGCGGGTGGATCGGTGCGCATTTGTTTTTCGTTGATGTGAGACGCTGGGAACTTCATTTTCATGGTTAAACTTTATAATCACGTCAGGCGTATCATTTTTCTTGGGAGGAGCTTATCCAATAAAGGTAGCTGCAATTTTGTTTCCATTGCCAGTTTCGAAGTTTTTCAGTCTCTGCATATTTCAACTATGCCTGAAATCCCCTTTTTTGTCATGAAATCTAGTATCAAACAATGGGCAGATTAACAGCAACGCACCCCTTTTGACAGCTTTGAAATTGAATACATGGGCAAATGAATGCACTACAAGAATTTACCTACTGCAAGAATTTAGGTATTGCGAACCAAGGATACGAAGGTGGGTGTGTATTGCCTACAGTGAAGGATTGAGGATTACAAATTTGGCTGTGGATCATGTCTACAGTAAAGGAAACCTTAAGGATGAGGGTTGACATCGTCTACCGTTCTTCTGCACTGAGTTTGTTCCAGGCATCCTGGGACCACAAAAAACAAAGAAAAGATCACTTTAAAAACCAAGAACGGATAAAAGAATGAAAAGCATAACGGTATGGCATTATGGCTCTGTTTCAATCCTAAATGAAATATGTTGTCAAGTGCCGATTTTAAAGTTGAAGACCTATCAAGATTTCTGCAATTCTTCGTCATGCTTTTAGTTTCTTATCCCCACTAGGTCATGACAGGCTACAGATAATTTTGCTTCAAGGAGGAGGGAACAGTAGCCCACCTTTAGAAGATCAAAAACCTTCTCGCAGATGTATTTCTGTTGTATGCTTGCACCTCGTTGCTGCAACTTGTCAGGATGAACAAATAGAGTGGCCTTTCGATAAGCTTTCTTCACAGCAGTGCTTGAAACAAGCTCAGTTAAAGGAATTGACTGCCAGCCACTATCAGGGCCAAGGATCTGCAAGCAAGCGAAATGCAGTTAAAAAAAATGAAGCAGCTTCAAGGTGATAGCACTCAGAATTAATCCCATTTGTGCACAACTGGATTTTTATTTTAAATATTATAAAAAATCAATCTATAATTTATGATGTATTAAGAGCTAGAAACAAAAACAAGCACAGGAAAAGTAACCGTGGATAAGTTAGCAGGTAAGATGATTTAGTCAATAAATTTAGAAAATCATAACACATAATGTATCGGGTATAAGCAGAAAGGTTTCTACACACATATTGCAGTGTTGAAAGAAGAGCACGCAAGTTTCTCTCCTTCCCACTAGACCATCTCTTGACATCAGCATCCAAAGTCTCTGCCAGTCTCTGCCATTGATATTCAGAAAAAGACAGTGAGAAAAGTAATAAAAACTAAATATAACTGGAAATATTTTCTAATCTTATTTGTGCAGCTGATTACATTTCTCTCCGCCTGCTCTTTTTGAGCAAGAAGATCCCGCATGTTCTTCTCTGCGAGAGCTTTTGCCTGGAAGAGACCAAAAACAGAAGCATGCTTGTTAGAAGTCAGAAAAATTAATCTCTATATTTGAATCAGGTGCAGGAGCATACCGCACGCTCTGCTGTTCTTTGATGCCTTTCCAACGTGGCTTTACTCCTTTGAGCTGCTGATTCACCATTACCTCCATTAGCACTTTCTGTTGAGTGGGGAAATCACAAAGCAAGACATGAATTGCTTAGGAGCATCATAGAAGCAAGAGGAGTCTAATATCCTTATGAAATGATAATGCCTTCTATATATCGTATGAGGGGTACTTCAAAATGTTACATACCACCATGATTTGAAGATTCTGGATATCTTGAACTGCTAGAAGGACCTGGGTCGTTGTATTGTTTATCCTGCTAGAAATTCCACAACTGTTAATTTTCCATGCAGAATGCTTTTATGGATAACAAAAGGAGCTAGGAAAATATAAGTAAAGACACTTGCTCTGGAATTCATCCCGTTAGCTTTTGAAATGCTTGAAAGTCTCTCAGCTGTAGACTTTTCAGCCTGATTTCTTGCCTCAAAAGCAGCCTTCTCAGACAACGCTTTTTCTAGGGCACGCTGCCTGGCCTCTGCAGTTGCTCTCTCTACTGCAGCACGTTCAGCTTTTAGTTTGGCTTCAGAAGAAGCCTTCTCAGCAGCTGACTTATTATTAGCTTCTGAAGGAGCCTTCTCTAGCCTTTCTCGGACCTCAGCCTTTGACCTTTGATGAGCTTCTGCAGCTGCTCTCTCGATAGCAGCCCTTTCTCGGGCTTCTGCAAAAGCCCTTTCACGCGCTTCTCGTATTGCCCTTTCAACAGCTATTCTCTCCTTTTCTCTTTCTACTTCCCCCTCTTTCACTTTTTCCTTTTTCTTTAAGTGTTTCTTTTCCACCTCCACTTCCTTTCTCAAATCATCTTCACATTCCTTCTCTTCCATTGCCAGGTTTTTGCAACAATTCTCCTCTTTCTTGCTGGTGCTTTGGCTTAATTCCTCTTCCACGGATTTCTCTGTGATCTCCCCTTGCCCTTTAAATATACAAGGTTGCTGACTTGCTTTGGTATTGATACCATTATCTACCCATCTATCATCGTGAGAAGATTCAAAAGAATTCTCGTGATTTGCTATAACTTCAGACTCATCGATATCGTTGTTATTTTCTCCGAATTCACAAGCAGCTTCTTCAATACAGCACTCTGGATCACAAAGTGATTCTGTCTCATCACTGGACCATCTTTCATTATGAGAGGATATCGAACTCTTCTCACTTTCTTCATTACTAGCGTGAACTTCAGGTTCACAAATATCAACATCACCATTATCATCCAATTCAATAGTCACATCTTCAACGCATTCTTCCTGATTAGGCATGCTCTTGTACTCTGTTACATGATTTTGCTTGTTTTCAAAGTTAACGTCATTTTCACCAAAATATACCCCATTTTCGCCAATAAGAAGATCCTCTGTTACATCTGCAGTTTGCTTCCTGATCCTATCAAGTCCAATGAAACCTTGAGCCAAGCAAGCAATTTCACAATCCTGTTCCTCCGGACTGTTTGCGTCTTTGACTGCCTTTGACTCCTGTTCAGTCCCTTGTAACAGAGGAGAAAATTCAGTTACCTCCATTAGCCTTCCATTCTCCTCGGCAGTAAGAACCTGTGTCTTTAAATCCCCAACAGCAAAGTTTGTAGTGCGTCCCCAGGCATTGTCACTCTCACCTAGGTTCTCATTTTTTTCCTGCTTGTTTGCATCCTTCGCAGTTTCAAGATTGCCCCCCTCGTATCTTAAGGACTGTTCAGTCACTTCCATGGCCTTTCTATCTTCTCCCCCCTGATGACTCTCTGATCTTATCCTCTCAGTTTCTATCCCTTCAAACATCTTTTCTCCTCTCTTCTCGATTTCATTCATCTGGTCACTTCTTTTGAGTATCTCTTCATACTCCTTGAGTTCTTCCAGCTTCGCACTCCCTTCTATCCCACCATCTTCACCTGATATTTCTCCCCTGTGCAAATCATTTTGTTTCTCCTCATTTTCTTTTAGGTTCCAACCACCTTGTTTCATTCCACATTCTACCCTGTCCCAGTCTTCTTGCTGTCCCTCCTCATTTGCTTCTTTCTCATATATATCATCGAGGCTTCCATCATACTCATCGTCTGTAATAGGAACTTCATCTGATCTATTCTCCATTTCCTTGTGATCTAGTGCCTCCCTTTGTTTCTTCTCAGTTTCCACCGAGTCCTGAGCATCTTTTAGTTCCTTCATTTCTTCGTTCTCCTCGAACTCCTGGATTGGAAATTCTGCTTTTTTGTAAGGGTGGTGAAGTTTTTCCAGCTTAGTTTCACAGTCTTCCCAATCATCAGACACTATAGATGTTTGCTCAGCTTCTTCATGATTGTTAGAAATTCTCATTTTCTCCTCGTTTTCTTCCTGGTTATGAAGCTCTCCAGCTGGCTTAACGAAGTTTGCATATAAATTCCACTGAAATGCTCCTACCACTGAATTTAGTTCTCTCTCGACCTTGTACTCCTTAAAAGCTTCCTCACCGCACTCTGGAGTCTTTATTTTTTCTTCTGCTGTCATCTTCTCTCTCCATTTATTTTCATGATCATATGACACCATTTTCTCTGCATTGCCTGCCTCCTCATATTCTGATGGCATCTCCCTGTGCTCCTCATAGTCCGCAGCTTCAAAAAACTCTTCTGAACTTAGTTCTCTCTCGACCTTGTGCTCCTTAAAAGCTTCCTCGCCGCACTCTGGCGTCTTTATTTTTTCTTCTGCTGTCATCTTCTCTCTCCATTTATTTTCATGATCATATGACACCATTTTCTCTGCATTGCCTGCCTCCTCATATTCTGATGGCATCTCCCTGTGCTCCTCATAGTCCGCAGCTTCAAAAAACTCTTCTGAACTTAGTTCTCTCTCGACCTTGTGCTCCTTAAAAGTTTCCTCGCCGCACTCTGGCATTTTGATTTTTTCTTCTGCAGTCATCTTCTCTCTCCATTTATTCTCATGATCATTTGACACCATTTTCTCTGCACTGCCTGCCTCCTCATATTCTGATGGCATCTCCCTGTGCTCCTCATAGTCCGCAGCTTCAAAAAACTCTTCTGTTGACTCCCAGTCTTCTGCTTCTTCCAGTCTACTATCCGTTCGAGTTGATTTGGATTCCGTGCTGTGTGTTTTTCTAACAACATTATTAGCAAAAGAAGATTTCTTCTCATCTTCAAAACTCTGGGGTAGTTGGCTTGCTTTAGTCACATTATGCTCTGGTAAGCCAGTAAATACTTGCTTTGGAGTATCCTCTTTTTCATGCATTTCCTGATCCCCCAGCTCATTGGATCTTTTTGATCTTTCTGCAGTTTTAACCCCACTTTTCTGAGCTTTCCGGCCGTTATTAAAGCTTGTCTTTGCACGATTTTGAAGCCCTTCTTTCTTTCTCTCCATCAATTCTTTTGCAATTTTAATTTTCATTTGAGCCTCCTCTATTGCCTTTCTAAGTGCAGCTACTGAGGCGGCAGCATCTGAATTTGCATCTATTTCCTCATCAGAGAAAGCTGGTGAATAATCACCCAATGCATCTCTGGAAGCATCATTTCTAGAAACTCCAAACTTTGAATTCATTGATGTATTTTCACCACCATTATTATAACTGGAGTTAGACGGTGAGCTTGAAGGTGGATGTCTACCTAGGCCAATTTCGAATGCATCAAATGGCATATCATTCGACATGGATCTAGGTCGACTTGATTTCTTCTGAAATTCAGCAAGACTTCTAAAACTGTGTGTGTCGATGCTGGGTTGGGGACCTGACACAGCTTTCCTGCGAGCTGCATCTTCCTTCACACTCTTGCTGCCATTAACATTGAGACAAGCATCATCTAATGCTGATCGTGCTGGCTTGCCACCTTCAGCCATCTTTGAGGGAGTGACTTCATCAACTAAAAAAGTATAACCAGGAACTGCATGGAGTTGAGCAACATGTGTCATTCCATTTGTCCCATTTTTGTTTCCTGGGTTGCTTTTATTATAAGACACATTAAACTGTTTCACGCCACCAAACCTCTGGAAAGATGGTTCAGGTGATGAACCTTTTTGATCTTTTGAAACATTAGAATGTTTTGACCCCGCACTCTGCGACCTTGCTTCAGCTGGAGACCTACACAATTTTGGGCCCAAGATTATATATATATATATAAAAAAAAAAATCATTTCCCACCTCGACAAGTTGAATACACCATCAACAAATCCGTTCAACTGTCAAGATGACCAAACAACCAACGAAATTCATTAACAATTTGAGGGAGCCTTTTAGTAGTGCACCAGCTATTCCTTTGGTTAGCTTAAGGACTATCAGCTAAGAAAAAAAGGTGTTTGGATTTGATAAGGGAAAAGTTTCCTCCCTTCCTTGGAAAGCAAAGGAACTCCCCTGTTACAAGCTCTTTCCAATTTTAAACCAAGCAAGCACATTATGTCATCGCTTCTTTCCAAATTTCCATGCTTGCTTTACTAAAACTAAACCAAGCACAGCTTCAAGTCTAAACCACGAAATCCTTAAATTCTACCTTATTTTCATAATTATAGATTCAAATTTTTACTTATAAAACTTCAAAACACACCCTTCCCTTTCTTTCCCTCAAAGGAAAAAATCCAAATTTTGAAACTAAAATAGATAATAAAGGAAAAGTTTAAAGTCCATACATACCGAGTTCCATTGATAGAACTCTTGACTTTCTTTGGTTTAGCAAGGAATTCTTCAAGAGGCAAGCCAAAATCAGCATCTCCAAAACCACCAAAAATCTTGGCGTAATCAATCCTTTGGGCACCAACAGAAGAAACATTACCATTCTCATTCAGCTCGGGAACATCAAGGATCGGAATCGAAGAACCAGTGGCACCAAACCCACCAAAAATCTCTCTGTAATCCTCCACGCGACTCCCAGGCTTCACTTCACCACCACCACCACCACCACCAAAAACTCCGTCGTACACATGCTTTCCACCATGTCCACGCCCGTTACTCAGCATCTTTGAAAACGGAGCAGCAGCAGAAACAGAAGACTTGTTGGTATTCCACTCGAAGGGAGAAAGAGACGGGACAGTTTTTAGTAGGGTTTTGCTTCTTGTTTCTTGTTTTGTTTGGTCTTGTCTGTGTGTTTGGTTTGGTCTTTCTCTGCAGAGAAAATTTTGCAGAGTCGGACACGGGAGAGAAGAAGCAGAGAAGGACAGGTATACTTCAAAAAAAAAAGAGAGAGGAAAGGACGATGTAAATAAATACGATAAATTCAGTAAATATGGTTCTGACTCCGCGATATTTTGTTTTTACAAGCTGGTCGCGTCTCGAGCTCATCAAGTTTATTTTATTTTATTTTATTTTACTAATAATCAAAGATAAGCTACTTATATTGGTATTATAAAATCAATAAATAATTTATTTATCACGACTAAATTTTAGGTACAAATCACCCACTTTGAGTGGGTTAAAATAAATACAAGTGATTAGAATAGAGAAACAGGGAGAATAAGGAAGCATGTTTTATTTTATTACCTTTTATCAGGCATATTTTGTGAAGCTTTTCCTATTTACATGAATATTTAAGCTTTTTTTAAATTTTATTTTTTTCGTTTTCATCATCAAATTTTATTTAACAATTGTTTAGATCATTTTTGAATCAACTAAATTGATTAAATAACATTAAAAAAATTATCAAAACATTTAATTTTAAACTTGAATTATATAATGAGTTAGGTTAAGAGATTTATTTTTTTTTAATTTGATTCTTAAATGTTTTATTTATTTATTAATTTATTTTTAGATTAATCAAGTCAACTAAATTGTATTAAAATGATTTTTATATGGTTTTATTTTAAATTTGGACAAGAAAAAAAGTTTTGAAGGAGATAGTTTTTTCTTGTCAATTCTATTCTTGTACTTTTTTATTAATTGGGTTATCTTTAAACCAATTAAATTTATTGAATCATGTTTAAATAATTACTAAAAATTTTAATTTTAAAACTAAATCTAATAATAATTTCAAATAACCATTTATAATTTAGATATTTTTTGTTGTATTAAAAATAATTGATTTGAGTGCAGCTTGGTGTGGGTTTATAAACTAATTTTATTCTAATGGAGACGGCAGAAAGGTGATTTCCAAATCAAAATCATTTTATCATCTAATGATCTTTAAATGCACCAATAAATAGTTTTATGGTTGTTTGTCATTAATAAAAGCTGTAAAAAAATTATTTTTTTTATGAATATATACAAACTATGAAAAGAATTATGTTTCAAAATAGAGTTTGATTATCAAGGGATTGTTCTGATGTTACCATCTCCTAGGATAAAAAAGAAGCAAGAAAATATTTTGTGAATATATTAATAGATAGACAAATTAATGACAAAGAAATTAAATTACTGGCTAGACTGTTGATAATATTTTCATATTTTATATTTTTAATTTATATATTAGAGCCATCATTCAAAAAAAAAATATTTCTCCTTATTAATTAATATAGATAATGCATCCTGTAAAAAAAAGGGGGGGGGGATTTAACCTGATCTGGATTGATTGTCTCACATCCTTTACTGTCATACATACATACATACATACATATAAACTTTTATGTTATTTTCAAGAAAACAATTACTTACGTGTTGTCGCTCAGTGGAAAGTATTTTTTATGTGATGAGCTAGCCCAATCAATGATACCGACACAGTAATGTGTAGGGGTAGATCAGGAACTCTGGGAGACACAACAAGGGCATGTTAGGAAGTAAAAGTTTCCGTGTCCGCGTATATTTTACAGCTGTGTCTCGAGTGGTGATGTGGCGCGTTGTTTTGCTCGGATATTGGCAAACACGGGGCAAGTAAATACAATAACTCTATTTCTGTGCGGTAATTTTTTTTTCTGATAGTTTTTTTTTCTCTTTTTTTTGCGAACAAACCATTCATAATCCAGCTGCAGATGTGATAGAATCATGAAACCAACCAGTTTGGTGATGAGGTTGATTTTTATAT
>Ga0325414_1004409_pt1 | contig 14736 bp, 7 predicted proteins | sample PopdelMetagenome_8_FD_206183 | JGI IMG/M metagenome (GOLD analysis project Ga0325414, IMG submission 206183) | Populus deltoides microbial communities from Bellville, Georgia, United States - Leaf-PdKOR-R3 | ecosystem: Host-associated > Plants > Phyllosphere > Phylloplane/Leaf | place: USA...
AAACATTATTTGAGTTTTTCATTTTTCAAGAGTACATAATTGGCACTTATGAATAAATGCAGCCGTTAAAGAAAAAATAAGTCGTGAAATTTAAAAGGAGAAGAAAGAGCAAAAAAATAAAAAAAAAAGAAGGAAAATTGATGGTCGACATCATGAAGGAAGGCTCCTATCGAGATGCTTTTAGAAACATAAAGAAAGACTGGCTTTTTGAGGTCAAAGGACTCTACATGCACCGTTCAGGTGTGAATAAAAAACCTAAAAAGTTGATTAAATCGAAAAAAAATTAAAAAATTTAAATTATAAAAAAACTGATTAAAACGATTAGAATTTTTTAAAAACTAACCGGTTTGGTTCAGTTTTAATTTTATAAGCCTGAAACTGAAAAAACCAAACTGAATTGAATCCAAACAAAAAAACCAAAAAAAGGCCCGAGCCAAACTAGAAAAACCGAGTCAAACTGGAAAAACCAAGCCAAACCGGTTTGAACTGATTTTTGTTCTAAAATAAGTGAACCCAAACCGGTCGGTTTGAACCGGTTCTGGTTTTTTTTAAGATATCCGGTTTGGTTATTTTTTTTGATAAAAACCGAACCGAATTGAAAATGATCACCCCTAGCGCCGCCACATTGCAATGGATCCTTTCCCATGCTGATGCATGTTTCTTAACTAGGGGTGGTTTAATATGTCTCCATCTCAATATTAATATATAAAAAGATAGCATCCTAATATTTTTTTTTAAGATAACTCACATTTTTATTGATTATTCTAGTTGATTTTGGCATAATCAAATTGACTTAATCATATCGAGCCAACTTTCACACGATATCTAAAGCGTGGGCTATGCAACCAATCTGGTAGGGAGATTTTAAGTTTGACCTACTAAGCTAAATTTAATAGCACTTTTTGAGAGTTCTTCATGTCTTATTCAATTTTATTTATTTGTTTGTTTGTTTATTTATAGACTTTTAAGATATAAATATCACTTAATTTTTTTATAGGAAAAAAAAAAAAGGCTTGGCCAATATCGTCTTCTAGATTTATTCCTAGTCATATCGGTTTCATCTAAGTTAGTTTGACTATGGGATTACTTCGATTAATGTTTTTTAAAAAATGTTCACAAGTACATTAATAAACACCTCGAATTAGTACTATCACTAATTGTTCTTTACCTAAACCTCAAAATGCATGTTGATGATATCACAAGTAATTAATAATAAAAAAAAAAAATGGCACATCTTGAATATTAGTAACGGATTTGTGCTGGGGACAATAAACTACACCGTATGAGTGCTGCTAACACGCGTATAAATGTTAAATGGTTAAGTAGGAAAATCTTGACGATTATAGGGTAGTTTTCAATGTCAACACATCATTCATAATTAAATCAATTTTATTCTTAGCTTTATTTGATAAATTTAATGTTTTCATCACAAATGTCGTCCAAATTAGCTCGAACATGCGTTAAATGGATGGGAAAAAAATTTGCTTGCCGCTTCTTAATTAAATTTTAATAATGAAACTACATTTACAATAAGGCATAAGATCACTTGATAATCACATCAATTTTTTAAAAATATTATAATTAACCAATATAAGTGATATGTTGTTTATATAAAAATAATCATCTACATGCTATGTGAATATTAAAAATAATAATAATATTTATTCACTTTATAAATTAATGAAAGAAAGATAAAAATGAATATTAATTAGTGAAATCAGCCATCAATTCATATAGATAGTTGAGATTAACCATCAATTATCAAATCAAGAGATCATAATTCAAAAACTGATCAAGTCTTGTACAGAAAAGGGGTCTTCAGTAGGATAACTAATGATTATACAAATTAATAGGAACATATATATATATATATATATATGATTGTCAGAAGGATATTTGTAGAAAAAAAGGGTAAAAAATTATACTGGGATTACAATTATATTGTCCTTATGTCTCATAGATAGTAAGTATAGGATTAAGATTTTATTTACTTGAAATTTTATCTTTATAACAATATAAATAGGTTATCAAGTAGTTTAATTAGAACAAGGACCAACCCCATATAGATTATTTATTTCTATAATTTATTCATACCTTTCTTCTATTTATTTCTTTCTTTACTACTATTTGTTTTTTAGTTTTTCTATATCTTTATTTTATTTTATGTTTTTTTTTTTGGTTTTGTATTTTTTTGGGCATTATTCTAAATGTGTTAGGGTCATGTATAACTTCACATTCTGTTTAATTTACGATGTTATTGTTTCTACTAAACACAAAGAGTTTGATAGTAATTCACCAACACTTGTTCCAATCGAATGAATTATATATACTTGCTACCTGATGACTTTTTTTCATCTGATTCCCATAACAGTAAAAGGCTAAGCTGGGACAAAATCTTATTATCCCCGTGCATTCTCTTAAACTCCATTATTTTCCTTTCTGTGTAGGGGCATAAATTCTTCTTTTTCTTTTCTTTTTTGTTGTTGTTTTTTTTTTCTGTTCTTCCTACCCTTTATTTTTGTGCTCTCTCCCTCTTTGCTTTTCTTTTCTTTTCTTCCCTTCCTTTTCCTTCCTCTATTTTCCCATGTTTTTCCTTCCTTTTTTTTTTTAATCTTTTGTTCTTTTTCCTCTCCCTCGTTCTCTCTCTTTTTCTGTTCAATCCCTCTTTTGTCTTTGTTTTTTTCCTCTTTCTTCTCTCAATCTCTTTCGTTCTTTCCTATGTTTTTCACCCAAAATTTCTCTTCCTTTTCTTCCTCTCCATTGTCGTCCTCCCTCCCTTTTTTTCTTTCGTGTGTCTCCCCTTCCGGGGTATTTATAAGGGGGAAGGGGGAAGGAGGAAGGGGGGGCGTCCTACCCTATCCAGTTATAGCACAGGGGGAGCGAGAGCTACCTTACCCCTATCCAATCATGGGGACAGGGTAAAATGGATGGGATGGCCTCTGTGCAGTCACCTTACAGCCGCTCGTAAAGCATGACTCTTCTATTTTTTCATCATGGTTGTAGGCCATTATGGGGTGTGGTTGTGTGAGGGTCTTTGGGTAAGTGGGAGGGAGAGAGAGAAAGAGGGGAAATGCAGGGGGAAGTAGGGAAAAAATCTTGTTCCCCTGCTCATGCGCATCCAAGGAAAGAAGAAGACCCACAGTGCTATTCAAAACAACACCATTTTAACCCTTTTGTTTTAAATGAACAACATATGAAACAACGTTGTTTTGAACAAAGCGCATAGTTTCATTTAAATGAAAATGGCACCAAAGAAGTGTCAAATTCTAAATCGGTCCTCAATTTTTGATTTGTTCAATTAAGTCCTCAATTGCAATTTTGATTTTAAGAATCAATTCAATTGTGTCCTTGCTAAAATTGGATATCAACTCTAAAGTTGGTCGCCTTTTTTCATTTCGGTCATTGGTCTCAGATTTATACAATTTGACACTAAATTGATTAATAAACTTCTAATTTCTTTAATTTGACCCTTGATTCAGTCAATTTTAGTCCCTCTACTTACACGTCTTTTCCAGTTTAATTGGTCCTTGGTTTTGGATATCTTTAATCAAGTTCCTAATTGCCCATCAAACTTTAATATTTATGCAATTAAGCACCTGATTTAACCAAATCAACTTTAAAATTAAAATTTGACCCCTGAACTTTAATTTCTTCCAATTAAAACCTAAATTGACTTGAAAAACATTTTTTCTCTTGCAAGCAAACCCTCCATAAATTCAATAAAACCTTTAATAAAATTTAATCGAGTCCTTAAACATTTGATTTTGGACTTTTCTTTCTCAAATTGAATTTTATTTGTCAATAAAGCCTTCATCAGTCAAAAAATATAATGTCAAATTTTAATTTTTATATTTTTGAACTTGGTAAACTAATTTTTATCTATTTTCTGGGTGCTTTGGCATCCTCTTCTTACTACTATTATTTTTTGTTTTCTTTCAAATATATTTTTTTGTCTTTTTTTCTATTTTCTCCTTTTTTTTTGTGGAGATCCAAAAATAGGTAACAACAAATGCCCCCTCTTTACAATACTTACGGAGCAAAGACTAGTTAAGTGCTTTGCTTATTAAGTTTTGTAAAGATAAACAAAACTGAACTTGTGAAACTAATCTTCTCAAAACTTTTTGCTTGATTGATCTGAAACTCTGTCTTTACAGCAATCCCCTTCAACCAGGAACTAATGATCAAAACAATGTACAACTTAGTTATTCTGAGATTCTGATCTGGCAATCCTCTAAATTCCATCTTTAGTTGGGTTAACCTGAAATCTCATCTGGCGATTCCATTTAACAAGATCCTAAAAAATAGTCTTCTTAATGGCAAGGTTTGAACTTCTTTCTTTTGAGAATTTTTTAATGGTAGGGTTCTTCTCACTTTTCTTCCAATTCTAAGATAATGTTGGTGGCTCGGTCAACTTGAGATCCCATCTAGTGATCTTCTTTAACTAGAACCAAAGTCTCTATATAGCTCAGTCAACCTGGAATCCTATCTGGTGACTCCCTTTAACCAAAGCTAAATTTTGATATGGTTGGGTTAACCTGAGATCCCATCTAGCGATTTTTTATAACCAGAACCAAAGTCTATCTGTGTAGCTCAGTCAATCTAGAATCCCATCTGGTAACTCCCTATAACCAAAGCTAAAATCTTTGTGTATGTTTGGGTTTACTTGAGATCCGATCTGGCGATATCATTTAACCATAACCAAAGTAAGTTTATGTGTAGCTCGGTCAACCTAAAATCCTATCTCGTGAATCCCTTTAACCAAAGCTAAATTTGGTATGTGAATGGGTTAACTTGAGATCCCATCTGACAATTTTCTTTAACCAGAACCAAAGAAAAAAAATATGTTTGCAGTTGAATTAACCTAAGATCTCATATAGCGATCTTCATTAACCAAAACCAAAATTTTATGTGTAGCTCGGTCAACCTGAAATCCCATTTGACGATTTCATTTAACCAAAGCTAAAATCAATGTTGTGGTTGGGTTAACTTGAGATCCCATCTGGCAATCCCCTTTAACCAGAACCAAAATCTATGTGTAGCTTGGTCAACCTGAAATCCCATCCAGCGATTCCCTTTAACCAAAGCTAAAATCTTTGTGTGTGGTTGGGTTAACTTAAGATCCTATCGGGCGATCTCCTTTAATCAGAACTAAAAAATTTGTGTTTACGGATGGGTTAACCTAAGATCATATTTGGCGATCTCCTTTAACCAGAACAAAAAAAATGTGTGAAAAGTGGTCTCATTGTAATGGGTGACCTACCCAAGTGGAAGATGGTCTCATTGTAATAGGTGACCTACCCAGATGGAAAGAATGTGTGGTCTCATTATAATGAGTAACCTACCCAAGTGAAAAAAATGTGAAAAGTGGTCTCATTGTAATGGGTGATCCACCCAAACTGAAAAAAAGTGAAGAGTGATCTCATTATAATGGGTGACCTATCTAAATGAAAAAAATATGAAGAATATGACTTACCTAGTGAAATATAGGTCTTCCTTCTTTGATGTTTCATAGTCCTAGGATGTCTGTGTTTGCTATTCAAAGCCTTATTTGTTCTTCTATGCACTAGCTTTTTTTGTGTTCGTCTTCCACTCAACTGTAACTGCATTGCCCATCTTAGGCTGTTTGTGATGTTTACTGCTCTCGCTATTTATCAAGCTTGGCAATGCCTCCAAGTATGGTGTTACTTGATTTATCATGAAGGATTTTATCTCCTGGATTCTCTCGAGAATTATTCTTTGATTGGTTGTGCATTGTGCCAACACCTATCAAGAGGTTTTCTGGTGTTGACCTCATTTTAGATTGCCAATCAGCCATAAACCTGCCTCCAGTTGAAACATATCCTTCATGTACATGTTATCATTAACCTTTATGGAACTGTTAGGTGATCTAGACATGCGTCTTATAGCTTGCAGTAAAAGGCTCATGGTTGTATGCTTAATGTCCTTCTCAATGGATCCCTCTAAGATCATCTAATCAGATTGTGAACAGAAATGCATTGGCATCATCAATGATGGTCATTTTATCACCCATATTCATGCGGTGAAGTGCACATTTGGGCTTCAAAATAGATGGTCCCACAGTCAGTCTTGGTGGTATGCATCTTTTTGATATTCATTCAAATGCAACTGTGCGATAACATCTGTCAGGAGTTGTCGCACCCTCGCGAGAGCTCGACATCGCGACAACCCTTCTCGGAGCGGGGAATCATGTCGGGGTCTTTTTTTTGTGTAAAAGGGAGTCACTACCTAGTATTATGGTCATTAGAAACCCTAATTGGTCTTCATAGATTCTAAGGCAAGGGACTGGTTGTGTAAATGGAATGTTTTAACACCGCTAATACGCCCTACCTAAGGTAAGCTACTTGGTGTTTGATTTATAATTGCTATGGCGTTGATTTTTCTAATCTCATCAGTTTTCCTAGGATAAGTTTGCTATAATGAACAAACTTGGGTTCAAAGTCTAAAAGAAAGAATCCTTGGTCAATATGGATAATACCCATAGATATGTCTATAGAGTGCCAAGGAGAATCGATGCAAATCTTTTGAAATCTGTGTTTGATTTGAACTAAATTTACAACCTATGAATTAAGAGACAACTAAGATAGAAATCTAAGAAGATTCAATGTGCTTAAAAGCTTATTTTTCCCTTAGTATTTCAAGTGTTCGCGACTTGTAAATAGCAAGGAAGAGAAACAAAAAAATTAAGTTAGAAATATAAGGAAATTCAAGGTGCTTTAAAAGTCCATTTTGCCTTAGTATTTCATACTTTCACGTCTCATAAACCGTGGAACAAAAATTGAAATGTCCCCAATTATAATTGAGACTTCTTTCAATGATGTGCAATTAAATTGTTCTAAATAACATTTTGGGCATAAATATGTCCTTATGTTAAAAATGACCAAGTTGTGTTACTTTCAACAATATTTTGGACATTTACCTTTCATAGGTTTCTTTGTCCTTATATTATTAAAAGATAATGACTTATTATTTCTAAAAATATTTTGGATATTAATCGCTTGGGGTTTCTTTATCCAAATATTATCAGTGAATAATAGCAAATTATTCCTAATAATATTTTGGGTATTTTTGTATCCAAATATTAATAACGAATAAAGACATATTCCCCAAAAATAAGATTTTTATATTTTTGGAATATGTTAAAAATGGCCAAGTTATGTTACTCTCAACAATATTTTGGACATTTACCTTACATAGGTTTCTTTTTCCTTATATTATTAAAAGATAATGACTTATTATTCCTAAAAAATATTTTGGATATTAATTGCTTGGGGTTTCTTTATCCGAATATTATCAGTGAATAATAACAAATTATTTCTAATAATATTTTGGATATTAACCCATTTGAGATTTCTTTATCCAAATATTAATAGCGAATAAAGATGAATTCCCCAAAAATAAGATTTTTTTAATTTTTGGAATATTGGCCAACACTCTTTGGAGTTTTACAAACATGTTGTAAAATCTAGAATTAAAGAAAATAATTTTTTTTGTTGTGTTTAAGAAATCCATGCGAAAACACATTTTTAAAATTCCAAATATTTTTTTATATATATAAAAGGAATGCTCAAAATATGTTAGAGTATTGGCCGTATGCAACCAAAAAATATTTTTATTTTTATCAAAACACGAGCATCACAATTAAACGCAAACATCACAATAGAGGGTAGCAAACCATCGTATATATTATAAGATTTACAAAAAACTTAAAACATCCCATAAAATGTTCAAAGCCAGCTTATCTTAAAATTTTATAACTGGAAATGAAACACCTCTGTATGCTTAAGGGAGCCAAAGTTCTGAAACCAAAGTTTGAAATCAAATTCTAATGCAGTGTCCGTGACTCATGACCTATATTCTTTTACCAATCTGAGAGATGCTGCCATACTAGTTTCATACAAAAGAAAAATGGAAAATGGAAAAAAGTGAGCTGATGATGAAGAACCAACGGCCCCCCACAGTTCCTCATGAACCAGAGAAAAAAAGAAAAAAATAGGAACCCGCAAACTCTTATCATAAACACCCATCTAAACTCAAAGCCACGACAGGAACAAAAGACAAGCGTTCATTGTATGGTAAAAAATAGGAAACGAATGTTCAAAGCAAAAGACAAAACAAGTTTTCTTTTAAACATCAAAACAACATAATTGCATGCGGCAAGGAAGGAGAAAGTTGAGACCTATACCTGCAAGTCTCACTAGTTCTGACTGCAGAAGGTGAAATACAAACCCAAATGATCATTTATGTCAGGTTTAGTAGCAAAGCTCCCTCTCTATATGCTGCAGATCTCCCTCGTTTCTGCAGGTCTCACTCATTTTGACAGACGAAAGTTTCAATCAATGTTTAGTAGCAGAGCTTCCTTTCTATGTGCTACAGATCTCAAACGTTTCTCCTCCTCCTCTCCTCCTTTTTCATCTCCATTTTCCTCCGTCTCTTTCCCTTTTTTCGTCTTTTTTCTCCCTGCAGAGGAGGTTTATATAGCCTAATCACAACTCTTATTAGGAAACAAATATTACATTAATCCTAGGATGTAATCTCAAGTGATTAAATAAAGCAAAAATAGAAAACTAAAATATTCTGATTCCTATTCTGTGATCATCAGTCATTACTTTCCACATTAACACCTCATCTCAGCCATTTGTGTTAGGGATAAAATCCCAGCCATTAGATGATGGTGAGGTTCCTCTCTTCATGTCATTTTGCAGCTGGCACAAAGGAGGCACAAAAGCTACTGTCTCTTTTGGATTGAAGCTGAAAAAAACATGATCTGCAACTTTAAAAATCAGGCGAGAGAATCATGGAAACTAGCGAGAATAGTTGTGCAGAGAAAAGGAAAGAATTGCAGACGGGGAGGGTTTTGCAGAGAAAAAGAAAGAATTGCTTTCCTTTCAGATGGGGAGGGGTATTGTTCAAAACACAAATGAACAGTACCATTCTGCAAAGTTGTATTTCCTTATCCGGTGTGGTAGAATTCCTGTCATTTTTTGATGATCCAGTCCCCCTCTTTAACTTTTTTTAAAACCAACCCATTTCCTTCTAATTTCATCTTCAATTAAATCCATCATTTTAGCACTTTTCAATTCAGTCCTTGGTCCAAAAACAAGTCCTTAAAACTGGCTCGTAATCCCTTGAATTAGACCTGTGAACTCAGGCTAGAACCCTTCTCGCGGCAGGATTCTCTACTTTCATGCTAGCCCTTTAAACGGGAATATCTTGAGCTTCTGATATCAAAATCAGGCGATTCAAAAACCCAAATTCATCTACACGTACAAGACTACAACTTTCATGAAGGATTCAAGGTTAGATAAATTTTTTTTGAAGAATAGAATTCCAAAAAAACTCAGGCTGGAATCTTTCTTGCGATAGGATTCTATGTTTTCACATTAGTTACTCAAATAGGAATATCTTGAGCTTCTGATATCGAAATCAGGAGATTTAAAAACCCAAATTCATCTAACGTATAGGACTACAACTTTCATGAAGGATTCAAAGTGAGATAAAATCATTTTGAAGAACAGAATCTGGCCACAATCTGTTTGGTCAAAAAGCGTCTCCTAATCTGATTCGGAAACTGACAATACCGAGCATCCCAAATTTGACTGATAGTCTGACATAAAAACAGTGGACCCCAGGACCCAATAAAGGTACAGATCAATTCTTTAACATGTCATGAATGACAAAATATAGTTGGGATAGTCAGATATTGCACGAAATCGAGTCAGAATTAAAGCCTAAGTTGGAACAAAGTTGGTATTACATCAGAATTTTGACAGCAATAGAATCAATTTTATTAGTGCAAATTCTAAGGGATTTATCCAACCTTAAAGACCAGATAAAGAAGGAACGAGTTTAGCATCATGAAGACTCCTAATTAATCTAAGAATCTTAACGATTTCAAAAACGAAGGGGAATGATAAAGAGACCAGAAAACAGCTGAAACATGGTTCGAAAAACATTTCTTTCTTCTCTTTTTTTGTCAATTCCTCAACAGTCATGAACTAAACTCCTGCATTTGGTTCCAAATAGGTACACACTGATAAGTACTTAAAAGTGCATTTCTATCAAGGTTTTATATCATCATTTTGCACTTGAAGTATCAATAACTTCTTAACTAAGAGCACGTTTTATAATAACAAGTTTGATAATATAAGATACCTTTAATTTATGGTAAATGTTCATTTTAAATGCAGGCCTATCATATAAATCAAATGATTGATTGATGGGTTTAACCACTGAAATTGAAAGGGCTAAGCTTAGAAAAGAGATGCTAGTTGAATTCAAATTGGAACACCATTCGGTTATTGGATCATAACTGGAGCTGTAGAAATTGGATTTAGATCTAGTTTATATGGATAGAAAGCTAAGACATAGGTCTAAAATGTTCATGAAGAGTCTAAGATTCAAAAGGACCGTTTTCAAGTTCAAATTGTAGCAACAACAGAGAAGTCGGAATTTGTCCTACAGCCCAGACACTATTCAGTGTTCAGCCCATATCTCGAGTTCTAGAAGTCTAAATGCACCGATTCTTATTTTGTTGGAAAGCTGAGACAATTCCCCAAAACTTTCATTAGGATTATCTATTCAAATTCTGATGTTAGCAATGACGTTTTCTGGAAACAAGAAGATAAGGATGGTTACCAAGTCAAGAGGTGGCCACCCACTCAACAATGTCATCAAATCAATAGTTCTAAATTTTGACCTATAAAAGGATGCATTTGCCATGCATTTAGGCATCCTGATTTTCAGATCAAGATCATGTTCTTGCTCTCTCTCTCTCTCTCTCTTTATATTTTTGTAATGCTTAAGTTTTGCTTTCATTAATCTCTTGTTTATGCCTTTCATTTCCTTTATTATACTTATATAATCATGTTCTCCTCTTGTTTATCTATGTTTCTTTTATTCATAATGTTCAGCTAAGTTTATTATGTCAAGGTGAAAAGGTTCCACTAATGGTGTAAGAATAAGTATAGTATAAACTCAACATGGACTTTAATGTTTGATACTAACATGTTTTATATTTATTATCTTACTCATTCTTAATACCTTGCTTGTTAAATAGTTAATCTAGATTTGTGTTGAACAACCCTTGGTACAACAAATACTCGGCATTTTCATAGCCCAACTATATGGTATAACCGACACGTTTGCTATGAAAGGAACTTGATTTGTTGTTAACATAAGTTATCACCGTGAATACCTGATAATATTTACAAGTATTGACCTTACTTGAATAAGATAATTAATGTAATCATGTTAACAATTTATAATCGAGTGGAACCTCTTTTGTGTGTGGTTTCCAGTCAAGTAATAAAAAGAGTTTATACTATACTTATTTGAAATACCATTAGTGGATCCTTTAACCTTGACAATTATTTTATCTTTTTTTAAATCCTTACATCATATCACATCTTAAAGCTCTCTTCAAATCTTTTCTTTTATTTATAATTCTATATAGTTCACCTCCCTGTGGTTTAACCCCGGTCTTGCTGGGTTATTTATTACTTCGACACTCCTGCACTTGGGATAAGATATCAACTCTTTGATCCTGTCACACACCATCTCCAACACATATGGCCCAAAAATGAGTAACAATAGCGACGATGAAAATGCTAAAAAACGATGCAAATATATCAAAAATGCATTTTTTAGGGTTTTCGTTGTTTTTTTGCTATTTTTGGTTTTTTCAAAAAGTTTATCAAAACATGGGTCAAAAATTAGGTAGCAACAGGAGTCATAACCGTGTTTTAAAAGGTAACCTAAGATGAAAAATATGAAGATGTCCTTTAAGTGCAGCATTACTCTTAATTGCTGCTAGAGTGCACTAGATCACAGACTGTCTTTGAACAATACTGTCCTCAGGTGATCTGAATGTGCTTGTTCATGGATTATCTTTATTTAAAAAACATTGCCTTCAATTGATCTGATTCATCATTTGATTATCTTTATTTGCTCCCAGCTGATCTGAATATTGTTTGTTTTCCTTCTAATGGTCCACTGTATTGCCCCCGGCTTCTCAACTTTTTAAGTAGTGTTGAGAAGTATTGATGTCATTTCTATCAAGGATTTTACAAGTTCAATCGATGTTCTTCTTGTTTGACAGTATTTCTTGTTCTGGAATTAACTCGCACTTTTCAAAGATCATGTATATTCAAAGTCTAATTATTGAAATCAAATAAGAGAGATGTCAGTTTTGAAAAGTACTTTTGAAAATCAATCTTCTTTGATCAAAGACCCAATACATGCCATTCAATACATATAGTCCTTTGATTATCTTGTATTTTAAAAACAGAAATTGACCTGTTGTAAGATTAAAATAGTTTTTTCTGTGGTTCTTCGTGTCAATTTTAATCTTAGATTTTGAGTACATCATTTAATGGTATGTGATGAAGTGACCTTCTATGAATTTCAAAAAACAAGATGTTCAAGTCAAAACTCGAGGCTTTATCAAGAAAGATTGTTTATTTTTTAGCATCAATTTTATCAGCATGTATTACCAATAGCTTAATTCATGAAATCACGACCTTTATGAAAAAACTCTTCAAGTTTTGAGAGCGCCATTTATCGGTTCAAATTGCTTACTTGATCAAAAAAAGGCTATGAAAGAAAGGGAAATTCATAGGCTCAAAAGGTGTTTGAGGGTTTCAAAGACCTAGGATCAACATCAACTATTCATCAATCTTTTTTCTCTTATTGTCTTTGTAGAGGAAATGACATATAACCATGTTAGCTTTTAAGATTAAAATTCTCTTAACATGGGTCATAATGCAGATCTAACTTCTCTTTTGAAGAATAACCAATCTAATATTTTGAAGATATCAGAGGCTTTATCATAGACACCAAAAGACACAAAGCTCGATTTGTTTTCTAGTGTTAGCTTTTGGCATTTGATATGTCTTTTCTCAATTGAAACCTTTTTTGCCCCTTTTAGAATTGATAAGCATTCTCCTTCCTTTATCCTTGACTTGCCTTTAAGTGTAGGCAATTTCCATTTTTTTTTATAGCCTTCCTCAAAGTTTTCTTGGATGCCCCTCAGTCTTTGTCTTTTTTCTTTTAGCCATTTCCCAGTCATTGAACTTTTATGCTTAGCATTCCCTTTACCATTGATTATATTATTGTCTTCATCCTTTCAAACAAAAATCCTTTATTTGCCCCTAGTGTGGGGTGTGATCTATTATCAAGGTTTCTTTTTAAAAGAAATATTCTACAAGGCTCAAAATGGGATTGCAAATGATACATTTCAAGAACTGTGAAAGAAGTGAACAAAGATGACCTTTTCTCATTTCATGCATGGTCGGTTAGAACCAATTAATTTTGACCCCGTCCAGCGTAATGATTTGAACTTGTAAGAATCATGATTCGCGAGTCCATAACTATTGAATCCACAACATGTCATTATGCATATTACTAAAACTTAGCTACATGATTTGTGGTTCAGTTTCATATGTGAGTTCAAAATTGTTTGGGTCACCCCATGTTGTTTATCATGTCATTTTAATAAATATCGAGTCAATTCTGCAATCAAAACACTTTTAATCTTTTAGGATTGTTTGGCTTTAATTTTACATGTTGGAGTTCAATCAAAATATTTTGTCAAAATAACCTTTGAAAAAAACATCTTTTTATTTCAAGACAATAATAAGACAAAGAACAAAGCACAATCCATTGAAAGATGAGATGTGATCCCAAAATAAAATGGTGAATAAAAATGAGAAAATGACATTCTAATCAGCTTCTTCAGCAATCATCAATGTCTTGTTATCCCTTATTGATGGTAGCCTATTGAAAATATGATTGTTGACATCATCCTTCACCAAATAAAAAGTTCTTGCAATTCCACCTGCCTCTTGCTCACTAGCTTTCGAACCTGATTCTTAAAGTTCTTGCAATTCTTCACATCTTATCAGGATTACTCCACCTATAGGATGGTGCCTTGGGGCAACACTACCAAAAAATCAATAAATACAAACGGAAATACCGAGGGAATTACCATGGGAAAAAAATTAAAATAAAGAAAAAAATATGATGACGTGCCATTTTTACCTACGGAATTACCAACGGAATTTTGTTGGTAAACTGTGAACACTGTTCATCATGTCAATTACAAAGGGAATCACCGACGGAATTTTCCGTCGGTATTTTCCAGAGAGCTCCAGAACTGTTCACTTTCCAATTGCATTGTTAATTGTTGTTCATTACAGACAAAATCACCAATGGATTGAAAAGTAGTTGGTGTTATGATTAGTACTTAAAAGTGCATTTTTATCCACCACGTCCACCAACAGCACTACTCATTATTTTAGCCATATCTAGAGCTCTAGTGATCCAAATGCTCTGAAATTTTATGGGGAAAAAGATAAGATGATTGCCAACAACTTTCATGAGGAACACTTTGCCAAATTCTGAATGGATCAATGTCATTTCATCCAGCCAAAGTACTTGAGTGCTGCTGTCCACCAAGTCCACTAAATCAATAGTTGGCCGCTACATCAATAATCAATTACCAGATGAATAGTTCTGAATTTTAGCCTATAAAAGGAGGCATTTGCCATTCATTTAAGAAGCTTGGTTCTAAGATCAAGATCATGTTCTTACTCTCTATTTATTGTTGTAATGCTTAAGTTTTATTTTCATTAATCTCTTGTTCATGCTTTTCATTTCCTTTACTATACTTAGTTAACTTATATCATGTTTATGTTCTTATCTTGTTTATTTATGTTC
>Ga0325414_1004410_pt1 | contig 14735 bp, 10 predicted proteins | sample PopdelMetagenome_8_FD_206183 | JGI IMG/M metagenome (GOLD analysis project Ga0325414, IMG submission 206183) | Populus deltoides microbial communities from Bellville, Georgia, United States - Leaf-PdKOR-R3 | ecosystem: Host-associated > Plants > Phyllosphere > Phylloplane/Leaf | place: USA...
AACATTTTAATGGGTGCCAAAGAGCTTCAAGAGTTGTCTCTTACTATGCCTTGAAGACCCCTCCTTATAAACTTGTCAGTGATCTTTTTTCTCCTTCAACTTGAGAGTTTCAATTCAAAAGGAACGGTTTTTGCTTATTTTATATGTTTTTTGGAGAAATGGGGATTGAATTAGATAAGTAAGAACTTTTTTTGGATAAGAAATGGATTGTGTGAATTCTTTCTTTTTTTTCTTTTTTTCTTTTTTAACTTTTAGGATGCTTTAGAACCTTATATGAGTAAGAGGTCAGTAGAGGTGCATTGGAAAGAACATCACGGTGCCTATGTGGAAGGATTGAATAAAGCATTAGCGAAAAGTGATATACTTTATGGCTATACTCTGGATGACCTTGTCAAGGTGACATATAACAATGGCAACCCTTCGCCTGATTTCAACAATGCTGCCCAGGTAATGTACAAGGTTTTGTAGCGTGTTGTCATAATTCGTGAATGATTTATCATTGAAACTGAATTTATCTATACTAGCTTGTGGTTAGAAGAGTCTTCAAAGTATAGGCGGAACTTGTCATTTGAGGTTATTACCTCTAACCTTTTGAGTTTAATTTCTTGGAAAATTCTGAATGTATTCTAATATTGATTTTCTTATACAAAAGCTTGTGTACAATGTGTTGTTGGTCTTTTTCACAATAAATTACTGAAACAAGTTCTCCTTTTTCCCTTAATTAAGATTTTTTGCAATGTTCATAACATTTAGAATAAAGATTTAATTTTCAGCATCCAGCTAGACTTGTCATTTGTTTTTTATGGATGACGAGTCTTGATCGTAAAATGGGTGCCTTGGTGATTCTTTTTCTACTGTAGCGTTCTGATATAAATTTGCTGCTTATTTGTGTAGTCATATTTTGATTGGAAGCCTGAACTTGTCTTCTGGCTGATTCTATGCATATGTAGTTTCTTCGGTTCATTTTCAAGCACAATTCTTGTTACCAAAATAAAAGGTTTGCAAGACTCTAATTAAAAGCTAACATCTGATCCTCCAATTGCAGGTCTGGAATCATGATTTTTTTTGGGAATCTATGCAACCAGGAGGAGGAGACATGCCAGAACTTGGCATGCTTGAGCAGATTGAAAAGGATTTTGGTTCCTTTACAAATTTTAGAAACAAGTTTGCAGAAACAGCTCTTACACTATTTGGCTCTGGCTGGGTTTGGCTTGTCTGTATGTCCTTCCTTCAGTTAATTTGCTTTTAAACCTTGAATTGAATCTTTTGGAGTAGTTGATTTAGAATTCACTCATTTTGAAACTGTCTTCAAGATAGAGTAGTTTCATAGTGGTAACAAGAAGGTATTTGGATTTTTATCAAATCAAAAAATTTGTGGTGTAAAATTCAACATTTGAGAGATGTTCTGCATTCATGTTTCGACTTGAAACCTTCCATTTCCTTGAAAGGCTACCTGAAGAGGAATTCTGATGATACAAGGGGATGAGAGGAATGCACCAAAATTGTTCTCTTCTTACTTTACTTCAACATAATTGAATTATTTGCATTTTAGCGTGCAGCAGAGTACTGAATAGTTATTAGTTTGTGAGCAATGTAGCATAAATTTCATTTTGGTTGTTGCCAGGTATTATGCTCCTTTCAGTTCTGAGTATTATTTAGCATATCACATTCCAAAGAAAACCACTTATTGTGTGTGCGTGCACACATGTGCATCTGCATACACATACATACATGCTTACATATATACATATAAACACACTAAAAAAATTGTTTTAGATGTTTGTGTTTGTTCCAGCGAAAGGAGCAGATAGAAAGCAAAACTTGTTCATTTTGCTTATCATTATGATCTTCTTTTTTTTTGTTTTTTTGGCAATCTATTGTTTTACCAACCATTCCCCCCCCCCCCCCTCTTTGTGTAATTTGTTTGCAGTGAAGAGAGAAGAACCACGACTAGAAGTAGTTAAAACACTGAATGCAGTTACGCCAATTGTATGGGGTGACATTGTATGTCAATCTCTATGACCTAACATATTTGATTTTCTTATCTTTAATTGCACTAGTCATCTTCTTTTTTTTTCCTTTCGCAGCCTATCATCAACTTGGATATGTGGGAGGCAAGTTTATAATCTCTCTTTCTAACACACATACTGATGGTTCTAACATTTTAAGCTGTTTATAACTCTTTTGTTTGCATGTCTTGCAGCATGCTTACTATCTTGACTACAAGGTATGCACCATCACTTGGCATCCTCTTTCCTCTATCATGAGTTTTTTTCTTGTATTGATCACGGGGCATTCTTTGAACAGAATGACAGAGAGAATTATGTCAATGCATTTATGGACCACCTTGTATCTTGGAACATGGCGATGGCACGCATGGCCCGTGCAGAGGCATTCGTGAATCTAGGCGAACCCAAAATTCCTATTGCTTAACATTTGACCCAGGAACTATGATTCAGCAGTATCTGGTGGCTTCCAAGTGACTGTGGGTCAGAGGTGATCCGTTCAAGACATCAAAGAGAGATAACTTCCAAGTGACTGCAGGTCAGAAGCGATTCATTTGAGACATTGAAGGTAGAAATGCAGTCATGTTGGAGTGAAGAGATTAGTTCTCACGTTACATTAGTTCAGTCCTTCATTTTTGTTTTGTTACACAAACAGATGCCCTGATGTTTTTTGGGGATTCCCAGGAATCAGATTTGTTGTAGAAGATGAGGAAATGTAGTAGTAAACTAATTGGTTCTCCTTTGTCATTGGTAATTATATAAATGACCTTAATGTTGAAATTGAGGACATATTATAATGAATTTGTTCTGACTAATTAGTATGGTTAGCACCTTGGCAGCTAATTAGTATGGTTACATTATGGCTTTTGGAAATTGTACTCCTGTGATATAAATGGAATGCCAACAAATAGCACTTATTTATCTTGAAGCATTTCCTCCTCCTCTTTTCCGGTCAACGTGATTAATATTTCAGTTCTTTCTCCCCTTTTGCTTATTCTTTTTCTTCCTTGAAGCGGATTTGTATGTTCACTCATCAGGGAAATAGACAACAAAAACAACTGTGAAATTGAATAATAGATGGATGATAACACCAGAAAAATTAGGATTTTTGCCTTTTATTTATTTTACAATCTAAACTCTTAAAATAGATAAATTGTATTAACTGTCTCTGTATATAAAAACAAATAAGGAAACAAATTAACAATTAACAAAAATAAAAAACTATGTCTCGTGACTTAATTTGGATTAGAATAGTAAAATTATAGTTTTGTCATCTGCAAAAAATCAAATATTTTTTTTTTAAGTGTAAATAAGTTTTTTCATGGGTTCATTTGTCATTCTTAAATTGTTTGGGGATAACACTATTTTTTTGTAATTTTTAAAATAGTTAAATTATTATTTTTCCCTTAAAAGTACAAAAAAATATATTGTCATAGGTTTGGTGGCTTTTTAAAAATTTATTTTTCAATGAACAGTGTATAGACTAAATTGCCCTTAACATAAAGAAAACTTAACATTGGCTTCAAGGGTTTATTCATAATTTCATAATGGTTTTTTCATAATACTCATTTGATATTATGGGCAATCTGGTCCTTTGATAAATACAAAAAAAATTATTGGCATGTGAGTGAGATGCATCAGCGAATAAGCTGCCCCACTGTATTTGAGTGGCGCATGCGGTGGCTTACTGTGGTAAAAAATATCCTTTGATATTTTATGAATCATCACAGCAAAGACTATCGCCCTAGATGACACGCGTGGTGTGATTCTCTCCAATTTGGTCGTGATTGGCTTTTTATTTTTTTTTATTTTGTTTTCTCTCCTCCTCAAATTTCATGTCTGGCTTTGCAAAATTTTACAGCAATCCTTGGATTTGTTATTCCTTAAGATTTGGTATATATTGTTTTAATTGCTATTTTTTTTAATTAGATTATGGAATTAAAATTTGTTTTCAATTTCATCCCCCTCAAGATTTTTATATGTCATATTTGGTTATTTTAAGCTCATTTTTTAAAGTTTCATCCTTCAATTTGATTTAATTAGAAATTAGTCTCCGTTATTTCTTATTTATTTTTTTTGTTTTCTATAGGATTTTTAACTAATTTTTAAAATTGCCTTGATTATCTCAAGCTTTTTTATTTTTTTCTTCATTAATTTTTTTAATAATATTATTAAATTAACTTGGCTTATTTGATCCAGTGAGGTCATTGACATGAGTCATAATTTTTTATTTTAGAAAAACATTAATATTACTTAGGCATTTTTTTTGTATGTTAGAAACAATTTGGTCCGACTTATAGAATTGCATAAACCATCTATTTATATTTACTCGAATCATTTTTTGGGTTTTTTTAATTTAATGTTTTTTTTATTTTTAATATTTTTTTATTATAATTAAACTTTCTAATTTATTTTAATTTAAATTTTATAAAATTCTCACGATTTGATAATTAAATCATGATTTCACGGTTTAAATATAGTTAGCTTAAATCAATCTAATTTATCATCATCTCATTATTTAAAAAAAAAAATTCTAATATATCATTATATCAAAAAAAAAAATTCCAGTATACATCAGATTTTTTACTGACGAATATCTTCACATCTATTTTAAGTTATAAAAGACTATTTCGACCCGAGTGTAGCGGAACAAAAAATCTAGGAGTTCTAAACAACAGCATCACAAATTCACGAAACGGAAGTAAATATAGTCCTTTTTCAGTAATAGAATATTCCTCTTTCTTTTTCCATAAAACTTGTTAAAATGGTTTCACTTTTATCAAGAGTTATCAAACATTAATCTCTCTCTCGCCCATCTCCTCTCTCTCTCAATCCAACCAGCAGAACTCGATATCAATTTCAAGAGGTGAGAACTCTCTCTTTAAACTCTTAAAGATTCAAGCTTTGATGTTCTTTTTGTACATTTAAGGCTCTAACTAATATTTAAGTATTCTCTTGATAACCCTTTTGGCATGTGTGATTTCAAGCTGTTTTTAATGCTGGGTTTTCTTTTTCTTTATCAATTATGTTGTGTATATGGTTAAAGGAATCGACTTTTCCATCATTGTAATATGTTTAGTATAATATATGATATACCTTAATGTATAATCTTTTCTGTTTCTGGGACTTTGATTGTACTATGTTGATAATAACCATCAAATCTTGATAAATTTAGAAACAAATTTAGAAGCCCTTTATTGTTTTTCAGAGAAAGATGTTATTGTTGAAGCAAATTTTGGGTGATAGGAAGCCTGAGGTTTCAGGATTAATGATGTCTAGCTGCTGTCCCTTTTCAGGTTTGAAGTTATTTTTACAGTCACTGCCTTTAGCACATTAGTGTGGAGACAAGTTTGAGTGTCACAAGGGACTGAAATTGGCTCTCTTTGATCTAACAAAATGACAGAAATTTTTGGATATACGGCTTGCAGACAGTTATCCCAGATGATTCTGGCTGTTTTCTTTTTTCATGGTTCTGAATACGTTTTAGCGGCTGCTATTCACGGGAGATCAAAAGTTAATCTTAGTTCACTTTTGATCAGCAAAGCTTATGTGTTTGCGATGATGTTTTCATTGCTCGAATATGTCGTTGAGATTGCTTTATTTCCTGGGTTGAAGGAATATTGGTGGGTAAGCAATTTAGGTCTCGTGATGGTTACAATTGGAGAGATTATTCGGAAACTAGCGATTATAACAGCTGGACTAGCATTCACGCATCTGATTAAGGTTTATCATGAGGAGCACCATAATTTGATTACTCATGGAATCTATAGGTTTTTTCGCCATCCATCATATACTGGTTTTTTAATCTGGTCAGTTGGCACTCAGATAATGTTATGTAATCCCATATCAATAATTGGATTTGCAATTGTTGTCTGGCGCTTCTTTGCTCAACGGATACCGTACGAAGAGTTTTTCTTGAGGCAGTTTTTTGGGTCGAAGTATGAGGAATATGCTTTGCGAACTCCTTCTGGGGTTCCTTTTGTGAAGTGAAATCTTATGGTGTCTGCACAAACAGTTGAACTCATTTGGTTCACTCATCTTGCTTCATGAAGATAGCTTCAGAAAAGTTCCAGTGATGCTTTGTTGAAGAGAGATGGAACTTCTTTGAAGCTGAACTGATCATCCCAATGACCTTAAATTTGCCGTTACTGCATTAGGTGGTAAAGCTGACGCTGATTTCTTGTTGTCAATCCATTTAAAATTTCCAAATTCATTGGAATGGGATAATTTTTGTTCTTTGATCCTATACCAAGACTGTAAGTCTGTAATCTTGCGTATGCTTTAAACAATGATATTTTTATTTATATGCTCATTTGAAATTATTCACTTGCTGTCATTTATGTTATAGGATTTAATGCCAAAGTTATAGAACAAACCCATACATGGTCTGCTTGTTGGCAATAGAGTAAACACTGTTATTATTATTAAATGATCCACAATCTTGCCTGATCTCTCCCTCGTTCCCGGTTTTAACCCTGTAATACCTAACCTGATCGTGGCTGTGATAAAGTGACTGTAAAATAGCTCTTGATAGTTGGCCATTAAATTCACATACACCTGCGTTCTTGGGTCCGAAGCCAACCGATCCCTTCCTAGCAAGCCAAAGCCCTTCTGAAGACTATGTTAAATGGTGTTGTCTAATTTAATGCTGTCGGATCATTCGGCGCAAGAACAGTTGGATCAAAATTCTCTTCAGGAAATGTTTCACGAAATTCTTTAGCATGGTTTTGGTTCATGTTTGGGTCAACGTCAAATGACAGGCTGCAGCTATAAATTCTGGACATAACTCATAGCAGCGAGAGGCACCGACCGAGTGGGCTTCCATGTCGAGGATAGATAACCCTTTGGATTGGAAGAGTGAGGTTACTTGAGAGACTGTCATTCGCGTGAAGAATGTTTCCCGCCACTCTTGAAGCCTCAGAGACAAGGCCATCTGGCCCATCTCTTCTTCCCATTTGCACTTCAAACCCAAGGGGCTCTTAGCTGAGTAGTGCACGAATATCGAGTTAGGATTGTAGACAAACTTCAAACCTAAGGTAATTTTCTTAGCTCTTACCATTGTAACTGTCTCTTGTAACAATTGCCAAGACATCTGCACAAGTAACCACTCTTGGACAATGTGATTCAACAGCTTTCTTGGCTAAAAAAATAGCAAGTAAAAAACATTTCCAGATTAAGACAGGTTTATTTCTGCATCCCTTTCTAATTTTACAGTGTTGCTTGATCACTGATGCATCACAACCCTCCATGAAACAACCAAAGATGATGTTAACATAAATCTTGAAATTTATCAAAGATTGAAAGTGGAAAGCTGAAAAGAAACTGAATAGATTATGAGCAGAAAATTGGAGTCTAACCTCAACAAAGCAGTCTTGGGAGAAGATTCGTAGAGCGCCAGCAGCAGACTCAGGAGCTTCTGAAAACTTGTAAGCAACTACATCAAAGATGTGACCATCCTTTGCATTGTATGTTGGGGCCTAGGCAAACCTGGGAAAGAAATTGAAGAACCAAAAACAAGGCTTTAGCCATAGTGACTTGGAAGTTTTAAAAGACAAAATACTCTTCACATCAAAATGTTTATATACTAGCAGAAGGTTGGGCACCTAAGACTAGTTTCCTCGTAAGAACTCTCAACTTGCCTCTCTTTTCCCCATTACCTTTCATCATAATTCTACTTCCAATTTTGGGTCTTTCTTTCTTTTGGCTTCAAGCAATTTGATCTCTATGTCATGAGGGGTGGAAAATGAGTTCGAGATGAAATGAAGTGTATTGTCTTTAACCAAAATGAGCATATCAATCCCAATCAAATTTAAAATTCTAATTACTTTTTAAAATGTTTTTTATTTAAAAATATATTAAAAAAATATATTTTTTATATAGCACACTAAAATTATAAAAAAATAATTTGAAATAAAAAAAAATTCAAACAATTTAAAAAAAACGCTTTTTTGATCACAGAAACAAAAATATTCTTATTAAGCAAAAAAAAAAAAACACAAACATAAAAGTTTAGTGACACAAGAAATGGCATTGTCAAGAATTGCCTTGTTTTGTCTCTTGAATAGAGGTGTCTTTGTTCTTCGAGTTTTTAAAATGAAAATTATGTATAGGATAAATGAAAATCAAAACGCCCACCGTGGGGCTCGAACCCACGACCACAAGGTTAAGAGCCTTGCGCTCTACCGACTGAGCTAGACGGGCTTGTTGTTGAGCGTTACATTTTTTTTTTTATTAAGTCTCTTCCTTTAAACCTAGGCCAGCAAAAACTTGTTTAGCCATTTGTGTAACGAAAAGGGTTGGGGCTGTCCACATGAAGGCCGAGTCAGGCAACTTTTGTGCTGTAAATTTATCTTGGGATGAGATGCTGTCATCTATTTTTTTTATACAACACATGGATGAGGAATTCAATTAATATGTCTTTTCCAAATAATTTCTCGCCAAATGGATGCAGGATACCATCCAAATAGCCTGCCCGTCCAGCTATCATGGGACGAAACATTGCTCGGAACTTGGAGATTGGGATTGTATTAAAATAGAAACATCTTACAACATAGAAGAATGTCATAATGTGAATTGACATATCCTATTTAACTTCCAAGAAGAAAGATAGGAGTGACTCTTGCAATTGATCATTGAAGGAGTCAGAGTGTCTTCTAACCTCGCCATCACTCCCTGCCTTAACTCCAATTTGATACAACTTTATCATGATTGCAACAAAGGAACTCGAGTTAGTAGGTCCAAACCCAACATTTGGTCAGTTGCCAGCCACCCAAGAACTTTTTTAAGGTTTTGTTGATAAGCATTGTAAGAGTTAAATGGGGTTGGTACATCACTAAGGGCAACCACAGTAGGATCAAGATGTTTCTTAGGACGAGGACCACGAAGGGTCAGTGCATGTTCTTGGTTCATTGTTGGTCTATGTCGAATGTGCTGTTGTAGCCATAATTAAATTCTTCGCATGAATTCCTTGCACTGCGAGAAACGTGTGTCCACCCGATAAGGCCATCATGTCTAGAATAGATACGCCTTTGGATTTGTAGAGTGAGATTAGTTGAGGGATGGCTTGTTCTCTTGAGGATGGATCCCATCCACCCTTGAAGCCTTGGTAAATGGATATATTGGAAATATTTTTGCAAAAATACATGGAGAATGAGGATAGTTTTACCAAGTTAACCATGTCTCTAGTGGCAATGGCCATAGCAATAGCACAAGAGACAATGCCAGGGCATTGCAACTCCGAAGCTCTCTTGGCTCGCGAGAAGACATCATAGCCATCTCCTGTCAGTGACAGATTTATTTCTGCATCGCTATCCGCTGAGGCCTAGTGCATTTGGTCCTCTAGCAGTGCAAGGAACCAGGATCAAAAGGAAAAAAATGGGTTGCAGAAAGAACTGACAACTGAACTTTATCCATCAAGAAGTAATGTATAATGTGAAGGAAATCAATTATGATTCTCTTAACAAGTTATCATATTATATAGTAGCTAGCTTGTCAAGTTGAGTCTCTTGAATCTGATAGAGTACTCTTGTTTATTGCACCAATGATGTATGGCTGCTGTGGCATCTGATGCCATAGTAAAATCCAAATAGAGAAGGATAGTTGAGACAACAAGAAAAGCCAAGCTGCCCCAGCTTTAGTTTTGTTTCTGTACCCTCAAGAAAACCAGTGATAAAAGAGTTGTTTGGCTTTGCTTTCTGGTTTTCGTGGAGCTTCTCTTTAAAATATGAATTCCAAGTCCATTTTATGTACAATCTAATTGGTACTACAACTCTTAACTACAGTTTGATCCCCGCAATAAAGAGAAATCAATGAGTTGTTTGGCTTTACTTTCTATAGTTTCTACTAGCATCAACTTCAATTTCTTCTTAAACTTCGAGGTGTTGATCTAGCGGTGTTTAGCTAAGGGTTTGAGGGGTTTGTTTCCTTCAATATTTCAAGTTTGAATCTTACTAGCATTAAAGTTTTTGAAGATATTGGCTACGAACATAACTTTTATAAAACTAGTTCTAAACTATAAGAACTAATTAATCTGATGCATGTAAACTGATCATTTTTAGGAGGAATATCATGATGATGTTACCATTTACGTTTGTTGCAAGCTTTAGTAAAAAATGTGAGAAATAGAATACTGAGGTTTTTCAATTAAATACTGAAGATTTATATACCTATATTGAGTAATGAAAATTGATTTGTTTTCCTTAATAGTCACCTTCAAATTCCGAAGGTGTGTATATATAGACTGATTGCTGATAATATATGATTTAATCCAGTCTAAAAAAGGTGAAGGTCTACAGTTCAGAATGACGGCTTGCTTTATCCTCAACGTGAAGGCTTTTTTGGGATCTGGACAAGGCTCGACATGTGAACTGACAAAAGGACACATGATGGATTTTGCACCTATCGATCAAGCTGGCATTCCCATTTTCCAGAAGGAGATATGATCAAGGGAAAAATTCAGAAACCTGATGGCTTTCTTTCAAAAAATATCGTTCGTCGTGTACTTTTTGATAAGAACATGCCTTGCTTAGCCCCATGCCTCTGGTTGTGGCCAGTTCCCAGTACCTCCTTGTTTGATTTTTATAAAATAATTATAGAAGAAGAAAGAAAAGCTATGACATTATTGATAAAGCATGATCTAATCGGATGACTTTATCTGTTTCTGCTTGGAGCTTTGTTTCCATACTTCTACTGTCATCCTGATCTCCACTAAGGTTAGCCATCCACTAGTCAGATGATCGACGGATAATTTCTTTTTTATCCACAAAAACAAATATGCAGGTGTTTTTAACTCTCTTTTTTACACCAGAACAAAAGGTGGAATGATGAATTAAAAAGTTGATATTATATATAAAAATTAATATATTAATAAATATTTAAAAACGATTATTAATGCAATAACTTAAAGATAATGTTTACGCTGAACACAATAAATACTAAAATATATGAACTAATAAACTGAGAAAGAGATGTTAGTACAATTAAATAAAAAAATAAAAAAATAATTATTTTGATAAAAATAAAAGATAAATAAATATGATATTTAAGCAAAGAGACCAGGTGTTGTAGGGTCTAGCAAGCCAGGCCTGTACACCTACTTTCCTGTAAATTTTATATATTCATGCAGAAAATTGAAAAAATAAAGGACTAAAGTAAACTTTTCTCGTAAATTTTAAGACTGCCACCAACATTCCTTGTTTTCTTCACATTGGTCCTCTAAATTTCAATCATGTCCATCATCAATAAATTGAAAGCAATTGGCCTTCAATCTAGACACAAAAGGATCAAATAGTCTAAGGAAAAAGTTTAATAATCAAAATAAAAACAAAATATATAATGTAAATGCATAGGGCAACACATGTTTTTGTTAATGTATTCGAGTCGCTCATTATCTTAATTAGATCCAACTATCCAAACCCACAAGTTTATTTATTTATTTATTTATTTATTTTTTTAAATTAATTCTCATGAGTAATTATTTTATAAACAGATGAGTGTTACATGCAGGCTTCTTCTGACACTAATAAGCATGGTTCTAACGTAAGGTGGAGCCGGCGATCACTCGATCATGGCAGCAAACATGCAATGCGTTAGTGGGCCATGCGCTGTAACCCATTACAAGAAACCCTTAATCTAAACCTTACTTTTTAAGGTCAGAACTGTGGGCCCTGAGGCTAGCTTTTGCCTGTCTCCAACATGGCGAAGATAGAAAAGCCCATGACCCATGCATAGTTTCTTCTTCTGGCTTCCCTGTTGAAAAGCTTTTAGAAACGAAGATACTGCTCGAAGACCTAATGGAGGCCATTTTATGTTTTTAAAGTTTTTTTTGTTAACAAGTCTTTATCAAATACTAAAAGGGCACTTCCTCTGATCCTCTCTGCTGTGTGAAGGCCTCTTTAATTATTGAAGATGGTATGGTCTTCTCACACGCACGCACACTTTCTTTTCGCGTCCACTGCAGTACTGCCATGGGAGGGAGCTGCAAACACATGGGGGCATTATGGTTGCTCCTGCCTTTTGGGTTCTTGATATTACTCTTCTGGTCCCTGGCTTTTGGATTAAGCTTGCCTCTAATGCGGTAGGGGGCCAATTAATTCTCAAAAGTTGCCACTGTTAACATCAAGTTATCATGCTTCGATTACAATCCAGATAGCTGCATTCAGACTCAATCTTTCCTGTCATCATAACCTTTCGGATACGGTCTGATTTTCTCTTAATGAATGCCTACTTAACATTAGATTTCTCATTACATTGGTGAAAAAACTTGTCAGAGCAGCTGTTTCGAAAATAATGCCATCTTTTACGTGTCAACTCTCGAGATCCAGACACCTCTAATGTTGATATGTAGCCTAACACCATTGGACTGGCCCTGGTGCTTAAGTTCCAATATAGCTAGGATGGTTACATTTTTAATTTTAATTTTTTTTTGTCTGAACCCTGCTATTTTAAAATTTATTAAACCGAACCGACCTATTAAGAGATAAAACTCCCTCAATAATGATGTGCTTCATTTACAAGGCTCGTACTCGAGATTTTATTTAGGATGTGTTTGAAATTTTTGATAATGATGATGATTTAAAGTATTTTTTACCTAAAAATGTATTCAAATAAAGTTTTTTTATTTTTAAAAAATTATTTTTAAGATCGACACATCAAAACGATTCAAAAATATAAAAAAAATTATTTTAAACAAAAAAAATAAAAATTTAAACACCTATAAAAAAACAAACATCAAATCATTTTAACCAACCACCGTCGTCAACTAGGATGGTTAGCTAGTACAAAAATCACTCTGTGGGGTTTTTTTTATAAAAAGAGAAACCGGTGGTCGATCACACTTTTTGGTTAGTGCATGTAATGTGATATCACACCCACCTACAGAGATGATTAAAGCGCATAAATTTTAGATGTCGAGGCACTTGGCTTGGCAGTGTTGCTTAGCTTGATCATACAGATAAAATCCATCCAATCATTCCACAGTGATAAACTCTTTTATTTATTTGATTCATTTGAGTTGTCCTACTGTGATCAATACACTCCAGAATTAGGTCAACACTCTCCTCTCAGGTCTCCAAAATTAGGTCTACCTTTCAGGTTTCCATTTGAACAAAACTGAACTTCTATAGAATGCTGCAGTTTAAGAACAGAAAAAAAAGATTTAGTTTCGGCCTGTGAAGGCTGATCTCAAGATATCTGGACAATAAATAAGACTAGGAATCCATCCATTCATTCAAATATTGGGAAAAAGAAATCAAGCACTCGAAACCTTGATCAGAAAAGCACGCATGAATTTGAAGTTCTCATTCTTCGTTGTGATCAGCAGACAGTGATATGAACCCCACAGTGATCTTTAAGGTCTAAAGTCAAAACGAGGTAGGAAATGTAGTGTTGCTTTGGATATAGGACGAGGACAATTCCATGTCAAAAGAGTTTTTGCTGAGAAGTACTGCACAGAAATTTTGTGAACAGATCTAACAAGTGCTTCACATGATTGATTCAATCAAATTTTGATTCAACATAGCATGTGCTTAGATTTGTGTTTCCATGTGGAGGGTACACTGTGTTTGATCATTAACACAAATTAATAAAACATAAAGAGAATGATTATATTAAAAAAAAAAAAAACTAAAATGCATGGAGAACTCACTATGCACCTAAATACGATTAATATTCACTGCAATAATATAATTATTATTTTATCCTTTTAGAAAAATCAATAAATATTGGGTTTAGAATGGTCCTTTCATATTAATTTATTAGTTATTATAAGATTCATTTGAGACAATTCGATCTTTTTACATTTTGAATAATAAGTTACTTTAAAAACAAAATATTTAAAAGGTTGTACAAAGCTAATTTGGTATTTAAACGTTTTAAATACACGGTATAAAGATTGTATTACTTATACAAGTAAAATTTGTTGAACTTATATCAAGGGTTTTTTTTTTGTTTTTTTCATTTTTATTTTTTTTGTAATAAATAAGTTGACAAAGGGAAAACTTGATCTTTTAAACAATATAAATATTATAAAAAAAGTTAATGGCACGTGTAGTGTCGCCCCACCTCCAAACATTACCTTTCAAGATAGCGTTGAAAGCGTCTTGTCATCCTTTTTCTATTGGTGTCGTGTGAGTGTAAGGCGGCGCAATAGTTGGGCTTCAATTGACTTTTTCTTCTCTCTTCACTTTTCCAAAATATAAAGGTGTCATTTAATTTATTTTTTTGTTTTTAATTTGGTCCTTATTCTTTTGATTGATATTTGTTTTATTTTTTTCCCCTTCAATTGTCCCCCTCGTCACTTAGTTTCATTCAATTTTTATATTAGTTTTGATCCTTATTCTAATTGAATTTTATTTTTAATTTCATCCCTTCACATTTGATTTCAAATTATTTTGATATCAAATTTAGTTATCATTATTTTAATTGTTATTTCTTTTGTTTTGTATCTTTTTTATTTTTAATTTCATTCCTTAGTATTTTGATGATTTGGAATTTTGCTTCGTTATGTTTTAAAGCTTGTATTCTATGGAGTTTGCTTAGTATTTTGATGATTTGGAATTTTGCTTCGTTATTTTTTAAAGTTTGTATTCTATGAAGTTAGTCTCGTGCTTATGATTAAGGTCATAAGTTTTGAAGGTTAACACAGGTTGACTTTGGTTTTTTTTTTAATAATTTTCATCTCATCTTTCAACATTTGATTTAATAAAAATTGATCTCCATAATTTTTTTTTT
>Ga0325414_1004411_pt1 | contig 14733 bp, 7 predicted proteins | sample PopdelMetagenome_8_FD_206183 | JGI IMG/M metagenome (GOLD analysis project Ga0325414, IMG submission 206183) | Populus deltoides microbial communities from Bellville, Georgia, United States - Leaf-PdKOR-R3 | ecosystem: Host-associated > Plants > Phyllosphere > Phylloplane/Leaf | place: USA...
TTCTTGGACGTTGATGATGATGCTCTTTAATTTCTACTCTGGTCTCCGTCCCTTTAATTTCTACTCTGGTCTCCGTCCCTTTAATTGGATAAAATTAATCACATAAACGTCAGGCTTGCTTCACAAACGAGAAGTTAATCCTTGGGTTTGTTTACTTCTCTTGGATTCCTGTTTTTTCTATCATACCATATTCATCTTCATTCAAAATTAATTAATTAATAATTAATAATTATAAGAAAAACTAAAAGGCAACGATTTCACCGTGGTCCTAGAGAACAATGTTATCCCATCTAATGTCTTCTTCACAAAGCTGAAGAATGTTGCTTTCGATGGTGTTTTTATATTTACACGGGATTCACTACTAGGGGCAGATTGGTCTTTATATAAATTTTTTGCATCTTGTAATGATTTTTTTACCCTTAAAAGCAAGATGACATATATTTATTTTTAGCGTTTCATATTTAATTGTATATTGAATTAACTAACTTACCCCTAGATGCCAAAAAAAAAGAAGAAAAAGAAACGGGTGTGCAAAGATATTTGTGTATTTTATTTTTAGGTTTTTGTATAATTATTAAATTGAGGGAGGGGTTGTTGCGTCCTTTTGCGTGGGCCTCTAGCAAATTTGTGGCGGTGTGTGTGGCTAATTTATATGGTCAAATGATGGCTTTCAAGGTAGTGATAGAATCCTCTCAACAGTACGTACTTGACCAGATGACATGTTTTTCTTCTCTGTCTTTGGATCGTTGTCAACGTCCATTTCTTTTCTTTTTTCCCTTTCTCATCCTAGGAAAGCGTGTTGTCTATACAAAAATTCAATACAGCCCTTTAATTAGTTTTGTCGTTAGATTTGGTCCCTCGTCTTATTATTAGTATTTGTTTTATTTGAAATAATTTATAAAAAAAAGAAGAAGTTATTTTCAATTTCATCCCCTGTGGGATTTTTTATTTTTGAAATCTGGCCCTTAAAAAATCCAATGCAACCCTTCAATTAGGTTTTTTTTTCTTCAGATTTTGTCCATGATCTTTTGATTAATATATATTTTTATTTGAAATAATTTATAAAACTAGATATTTTTTTCAATTTCATCCCCAATGGATTTTTTTCATATGTTTAATTTGATCCCCATTCTTTTAATCTCTATTTATTTTATTTCAAATGGTTTATAAAATTAGTTTCTTTTTTGATTTCATTCTCCTCGGGCTTTTTTTTTTCATTTTAAGATATTAATTTGGGGTTAGGATGTTCGTGCTAGTTTGTTTTGTTTTTTTCATTCCTTTTTTTAATATTTTTTGGTTTTATCATCCGGTATTATTTTTCGATTACAATGGGATTTTTCTGACTTTTTAGAGTAACACGGTAACCTCGGGTTTTTTTTTCTTTGCTAGATCTACCTCTTTTAAAAGGAATTTTTTATTAGATTAAATTTATTTATTTCACCATTCAATATTAAATTGGTTTGGTATTGCCTCGGTTTTTTTTATGCTCTTTGTTAGATCTTACTCTTTTAAAAAGCGCCCTTCAATATATTGAGCTTCTTAGTTGAGCATAAGTGTGGAATTTAACAGTTTGTGACTTTGAAAGATTAACATAGATTTAGAAGGTTCACCTAGATTTACTTGATTTCTTCCCTCTTTTTTTATCTTTTTTTTTTCGATTTCATCTTCAAATGTGTTTTTTTTGTTTTTTTTGCTCTTTCTTTTTTTTTTAATTTTTATATTTCAACATTGTGTTTATTAGAAATTCAACTTTGTTATTTATTTTAGTTTTCTTTATACATGGATATTTTCTTTATACATGGATATCATAGTCTCAGAAAAACATCTCAATATTGAGTTGGTGTTCGGTTTTGCAAGCGTCTATTTTTTATTATATAATTAAATAAAATAGTTTTTTTTAAATAAAGTTATTAAATTCAATGGAATTCATAACCAAGTCACGAATTTGATGAGTTAGCCTAGGTTGATCGAGGTTTATCCAATATGTTATCATCTCAATATTTTTTAAAAAAAGATGTTATCTTGAAAATATTTTTAAAATCAAATCATATTTTTATCAGTCATGCGAGTTTTCTCTGACCCTCCAAGTCAATCAGGTCATACTTGAATAATTTTTATATAATTTAATTTGAAGTATGAGTTAGACAAATAATATAGTCGAGAAATTTCTTCTTGGACTTGAGTTGAATTTAATGATGTTATCAAATAATTTTCCAGTCATAATTGTTTTACATGTAAAAAAGTTATGGTCGGTGGTGCAGGGAATTATCCGGGCCTTGCTATACCAATTGGTGCATTCATGGCCGGCCACATGCTTCTCTTTCCACTATGAATTGTGTTTTCTTTTCACTTCATTTCAACAAGATTCCTCACTTTCTCATCATTTTTCATGGTATATCGCAATTATAAACACCTAAGACCATGTTCTTCAATTCAGAACCCTAATCTTTTATCCCTAAAAATCCCATCAAAACCAACTAAATCTTACCAAATAAAGATTTGAGTTTTCACCACTTGCTAATCCAAAGTCTTCCAACTTCTATTTCTCCTCCAAGATTGCCGTCCTTCTCCCTCTACTATTTCCCACTTGATTTTCTCTTAAATGAGTTATTAAGTGTTTAATTTCACAAATCTCACTTCTCTCACTCTAATTCTTGATTTTTTTTTTTCTTTCTAAAGCTTCTTAAGGTTTTTTTCCTGACAATTCTAGAATACTCTCAAGCTCTCTTTCTTTTTCTTATGGCCGGCCATGTTGGCTATTTACAGCCAACAATGTAATTAATTCGTCTTATGTCTCTACCTCGTATCTTTTGTTTTTTGTTCGTTTATGCTAAATGTCATAACTCAATTTTTCACCATTTTAATTTTAATGTTAATTATTATTTTAGTTATTGAAAAAGATAAAAAAAAAAATGATGATAAAAAAAATAATAATGATGAAAAAACAAGTAAAATGAAATAAATGAAGAATGAATTAAAATTTAGGTTAAGGGCAACATGATTGGAAATTCTGGGGTTTAATTAAACTTTGAAATTAATCTAATTAAGCTTGGAATTAATTTAATTAATCAAGTTAAGGGTTTAATTGAAGAATGGATAAGTTTTGAGACTTAATTAAGCTTGGAATTAATTTAATTAATCCAATCAGGGTTTTAATTGGAGAATTGATAAGTTTTGAGACTTAATTAAGCTTGAAATTAATTTAATTAATTCAATCAAGGGTTTAATTAGAGAATTGATAAGTTTTGAGACTTAATTGGACTTGGATTTAGTTAAATTAATGAAATCAGGGATTTAATTGAACAAATAGCAAAGTTTGGGGTTAATTAAGTGTCAAAATTGCAAAATTAAAATCCAAGGACTACATTGAAAATGGCGAACAAATGCAGGGGGCCAATTACAGTTTAAACGAAGGGCTTAATTACAAAATTGTTAAAACTTCAAGGGCCAAAATGAAAACAACCATTAAACACAAAAACGGTGCCGACACTGTTTGTCTTCCTCAACAGTTCAGCCGCCCGCCACCACCATTACACCTGCAATCAATGGATGAAACAACATTGTTCTCTGGCTATAAAAACTAGAGAACGAAAGGCCACAAGTGAGGGGAAGACAAAAACAAAACCAGGGGAACCGAGAGAGAGAAGACTGGAGAGACAAAAACAGTGAGGCGCATTGGCCAGCCAACACAGGAGCGCCAACCTCGTCTCCGGTTGCGCCACCCCCTTCCCCCTCCGAACAGACATAATACAGAGACGAGAAGAGAGCCACGAGCAGACTTTCGTTCCTCTGTTTCTTCTCAAAGAAACAGAGGAGGCTAAAGAAAAAGAGCCACGAGTGGAGGAAAAAAGGGCAGAACCGTGGGGAGAAATAGGGCATAAGGAGCAAATAACAGAGAAAAAAGCAGAGCAACAAAAAAAAAATACACAGAGAGAAGGAGAGAATAAGAGAGCAGCTTACAAAGAGACGAGAATTATCCTTGAAATTGTCTTCGTCCCTGCAGACAAAGGAAAGACCCAGAAATCAGTCAAAATAAATCCAGCCAGCGTCTTCATCATCTTCTTAGTTCCTTCATCATTTCAAAAGTTGCTGGAAAACGAAAGCAATCGGTGGACACAGAAGCAAAGGAAAGCAGAAGAGGGAGTAGAGGAGAGGAGGTAGTGTCGGCCAGCCAGAGCTTCGCCATCGTCTCCATCGCCTCTAACAGAGCAGGTACGCGACTTCTTCCTCTTGCATTGTTTCAGTAATTGGCATTTACACTGTGCAAGCGAATTTTAATTCACTTGCACAGTGTATCAACACGCGTGCGTTAGCGCACGCGTGTTGCTTAGCCCAGCCAGGCCACTGGCTTGGGCCAGTGGCCGGGCCGGGATGGCTGGGTCCAGCCCAGCCCATGTGGGCTGAGCTGGGCCCAGCCCCCAAAAACATTAAAATAAAAAAAATAAAAAAATAAAAAAATAAATGTGTATGCATAAATAAAAATAATAAAAATTTATTGGTTTATTCACCGAAGCCAGAGTCGGGAATAAAATACTGGTTTAAATTTATATTATTTTTATTCGTTATATTTTATTTTATTATTTAGCAAGAAAAATTAAAAATATGTGCATGCGTGAAAAATAAAAATTTATTTTATTGGTTTATTCACTGACGGCAGAGTCAGGAATAAAAATATTGATTTAATTGTTTTGTTATTTAACTACATAAAAAATAAAAAATATGCGAATGCATAATAAAATAAATTTATTTTATTTGTTTATTCACTAGCGTTAGAGTTAGGAATAAAAAAAATATTGATCTAAATTCATTTTATAGCTATGTAATATTTACCAACGCTAGAGTTGGAAATATTCGTAGTTGAATATTTACTGGTGCCAGAGTCAGGAATATTATAAGTAAATCATCATAGCATAAACTAAAAAACGTTTAGCAATTTAAGACAAAACCAGCAATGCAGTTTGCCTCAGGCAGAACGTTTAAGGGGTGATAATATCTTTCCTTTTACGTAACCAGTCTCGTACCATAGAATCTCTGTTGACCAGTTAGGGTTCCTAGTGACCATAATACTAGGTGGCGACTCTTTAAACAAGACCTTTTTTCCTAAAAGAACCAGATGCCTGAAGTCTGTTCTTTTTCCACAATCTTTGATTATTTGTGGGCCGCCGCGATGTCGGGTGCGACACTAAATATAAACTTAGCTATTTTCAATTTCATTAAATTATATTTCACTATTTTTTATTACTCAAGCATCACTTCATCCAGGTTTTATTCACGTTTCAGTATTTTTTTTCTTAAATATTTTCATAATTTTATTTTTTTAAAACACATGCACCAAACATTTCATTTTATTTTATCCATAGATTATCTTCCCATTAAGGTAAATAGTCACCTGGAAAAGTTTATTTTCTCTTCTCCTTCTTCTATTTTGTAGGTGTTTACATTTTCTTACTTTTCTTTTTCACTTTCTATAGGATTTTCTATTCATTTTGAAAGAAATAAAAAAAACACTTATTACCTATATTTTTTTTTCTTTTGAAACCCAAGTTGGTCTAAGCCCCTAGTCCTGGATCACAAGTCAATTTATCAGCTTGAACATAATTTTAAAATAATGTAGATTTTTTTCAATTCTTTTTATTTTTTTCAGATTTATTCCTCATTCTCTTGAATTTTATTTTTTTTAGGTCCTTTTGTGAATTTATGGCCTTAAAATTTTTTAATTTTGCCCTTTAATTCAATAATTGATGATATTTGAGGTTCTGACCCTCAATGTTTTTATTTTTAATTTTTATTCTTAGTCCTTTTATTAAATTTTAATTTATTTTTAATTTTATCATTGGATCTATAATCTTGGATTTTTTCAATTTCACCTGTGTTTGCTAGTATTATTTTTTTTTTATTTTTTTTTCTTTTTTCAATTTCATCTTTCACTGTTTTTGATTCTTGAAAATTGACGATTATTAATTTTTTTTAGTTCTTTTTCTATAATATCGGGTTTTTAATATTTTTTTCTTTTTTAAAATATATTTATAGCACTTAAACATTGTTTTTTTACACTTTAAAAAATTTAACTCGGCTCGTGGCGAAGCACTAGCAAGCTATCTAGTAACAATAACTAATTGAAAAGGAAAATCATTGTTACTCTCCTTATTATGTTACTATGTTACTGTTCTAATTGTTCGTTAGAACAATAACCTTTATTTTATTGTTTGCTCTTTCTTATTTTTTATTTTATTTTTCATATTTCAACATTGTATTTATTGGACATTCAACTTTGTTATTTATTATAGTTTTTTTTTATACAGAGTTATCATAGTTTTAGAAAAATATCTCAGTATTGAGTTGGTGCTATGTTTTGTAGTAGTCTATTTTTTATGATATAATTAAATAAAAATAGTTTTTAAAAAAATTAAGTTATTAAACTCAATGAAATTCATAACCCAAGTCGCAAGTTTGATAAGTTAACCTTAGTTGATCGAGGTTTATCCAATATGTCATCATCTCAAATTTATTTTAAGAAAAGATATCTTCTTAAAAATATTTTTAAAATCAATATCAAGTTTTTACCAATTGTTCAAATTTTTTTTAACTTGTCAAGTTGATCGAGTCATGTTAGGATAATTTATATACAATTTAATTTTAAACAAAAAAATATAGTCGAGAGATTTGATATTTGATACGAGATTGTTGAAGAATTTTTTTAGTTTGAGCATAATTGTTTTACATGTAAAAAAGTTATGGTCGGGTAGAGCTGGGAATTATCTAGTTCTTACTATACGAATTGGTGCATTCATGATGGTATTTTTTTCTAGTTTTTTTTCTTTTTGTTAAATACTTAATTAATCTGCCAAGACTTTTAAGATACTTATTTTATAACTACCAATACTTAAAATATATGAAATATATATAAAAAAATAAACACAAAAAAATAAAATTGTAACTATTAATTATTACAACTTGAATATTATAAAATTTCCTGATAGATCATCTCTTATGTTTTCAGTTTAGATAAATAGTTACATTTATCAAAACCAATAAATTAATTTAATAAAAGAATATTACAAAAAACCCTCTAGAGTTTGATTTTTATTTCACTTTCTCTCTATACTTTTATAAATTAAACTTCTTATTCTGAAGTTTATGTGATTAATAACAATTTACATCTTTAATATTTTATTTTCTAGACTCGTGATGTAAAGTATAATTTATGAAAATATAAAAGGAAAGTAAAATTCAAATCAAATTATTAGAGGGTTTTTATTATTATTCAATTTAATAATTGAGATTGTTGAAACCGGCCCATTCTTTATGACCTTTTTATACATAAATAATTCATATATTGGATATTTCTTTTTTGGTATTAAGGATCTTACATTGAGACTGAATTTATCTATATTTGATTCTATAATAGAATTAACACATTCACAATAAATTATTTGTTTTGCGATTTTTCCTTAGCTTCCCATACACACAGGCAGACATGAATGAAATGAGGTACAACTATTCTATTTCACTCGAAATATATAGGATCGAAAAGCATACACCAGACCATTTCCATTTCAACTAAGTAATCCTGCAAAAGGAACAAATTTTTGTTAACGTAGAGATGTATAGGTAGCTGCAGTGAAAAGAAAAGAGCAGACATTGATGGAAGTCATCAGAGTGAGAGAGTTGGCATTTGTATCTTACTTGGAACAATCAACATTGGGTGAAACAGTGAAAGGCAAGGTGATTCCACAGTTAGCTGGAAGAGCCTGTGCTAACTGGGGGTTTGGATTTATTTGCTTGGAAGCTGACTTGATGCAGTTACAAGCTGCCTGCTTCTCAGCCGTGTATGATGCAGCAGCTTGAATAGCTGAGATTCCTGAACAGCATGCGGCAGGTGGTTTCCCAGTGCCATTCATGAGGTAGTTCACACAAGGCCTCAGGTCCTTGATTACATCACTGCAAGAAATTGCAGCATCAGAAGGTGGAGTGAGTAAAAGAAACATCATGACAGCAGCCATTGCTGCCGCTACTACACTTGGAGAGTTCATGGCGCCGGAGGAGGTGAGATAAGACTAACTTGGAGCATTTCCCTTTACACTTGTTTCAATTTTATAGTGAGCCTGGAGGGATACTCACATGTACACGAAAGGTTAGAAAATTCTAAAATTGCAATGATTCAGTTGCTAATGAGCGCGCAAGAAAATAGAAGGAAGAAATGATCCAAACAAACTAGTATAAAAGTCAAATTAGGTGGGATTAATGAAGAAGACTGTCATCTTTAACTCATGCAAGAATGTCTGTAATACTAATTTCCTGAAACAAAACTTATTGTTCAATAATCAGCATCATAAGTGATGCTAACCTTACGTATAAAAGGATTCTTGAACCCGCAAACAAATTGATTTCCTTCCAAAAAAAAGCTAAGATTAATTTAAAATTTAAGCTTGACCAGCAGTAACCTTGTTATGTAGAACCAAGACTATAAGAAAGGCCACCTCCACCTTACACCTACATTAAGACGCGAATGAGAAGTATAGAAAACACCATGAAGATCAGTCAATCATTCAATAAATTTGAGTACTTCAATCAAGAACCAAAATATAAGAATCACCACGTATAGAACACACACAATATGCATCAAATTTGTTATTATTGTTAAAACCAAATAAAATTCTTACTAAGAGTATTTATATATAAACCCTAAAATTAATGGGTCATACATGCATCCAATTTATATAAAGGCTAAACTAATTAAAATTAGGTTCAAAATAATAAAAATAAATAGAACAATAGTCTAAGTAAAATCATAAACATGTTAGAAAAATAAGCTCTTGATCTCATTCTTTATTGTATAGAAACTCAAGTGTTTACCAATATTTTTTACACTCTTCTTTACTAATCCGTATTTCCTTCTTTCTACTCTTTGCTTCAATTGACTTTTTTTTCTTCGTTAGTCGAATTTCAGTCTTTTCTCTCCTCTCTTGTTCTTTTTTTTAAGGCTCACTATTTTCACTCTTTAAACTCATGACCTCGCATGATTTATTTATCTCCCTGACTTTGTTTTCTCTTTTCAATTTTAATTGGTCTTGTTTAAGCCTTCGAAGCTCTCTTTAACAAAGATTTAAAAAAAAAAAAAAACTAGTTGAAACTAAGACATAGAGAATCAAGAAAATTAACGTGAAATTAAAGCACGAATTGAAAATATATAACCTGAAATTAGAGCAAGCTCTAATATCAATTGATGTGAACCCTATGAATCTCTTTTCAGCTTTAATTGGTCTTGTTTAAGCCTTTGAAGCTCTCTTTAACAAAGCTTTAAAAAAAAAAAACTAGTTGAAACTAAGACACAGAGAATCAAGAAAATTAAAGTGAAATAAAAGCACGAATTAAAAATATATAACCTTAAATTAGAGCAAGTTTTAATACCAATTGATGTGATCCTATGACTATAAGGATCCGCAAACCCAAAGACAAATTGATTTCCTCCCAAGAAAGCTAAGATTATAAGAATTATAGAAAACGCCATGAAGATTGGTCAATCCTTCCATCAGTTTGAGTAGTTCAATCAAGAACCAAAGTATGAGAATCACTCACAACATAGAGCATAGACAATATGCAGCAACTTTGTTATTACATTAAATAAAATCCTTACATAAAAGTATTTATAAGAGGGTCAGACATGCATCTAATTTAAATAAAACTCAAACTAATTAAAATTAGATTTAAAATAATAAAAATAAATAAAACAATAGTCTAAGATTTGTTTTTACCTTTTGCTGCATATAATAGTGAAAAACACCCAAGAGAAATAATTGTTGAAGAATACTTGTTGAACAAAGCTTGATGCCTCTTAAAATAAGAATTAATTTTTGACCAATTAATTCTTCTTATTTGATATGGAATTCTTGTAAAATAAATAAGCCAAAGGCTACCATATAAGTTCTCAATAGCATTAAAGACTACTTGTAGTGAATAAAATTCATAACTCTTAAGGAAACATTATCTTTTCTATTTTCGTACTATGCTAATAAATTCTAGGCCCAAAGGATGTTCTCTCTTATCCGGATGAATTAGCAGGCCTAACATATATAATTAGAAAGGTACAAATATATAGTTTCCAATCCAATTAGAATCTCATCTAAACTCCTCTTGTAGCTCCAAATCTGACCTGAAAGGTAGATAAAGGTCTAAGGCAGCAGATTTGAACATTTTTAAACTAAGCCTCTTGACTTAGCCCATTCAACTCTTCTTGGATCCACTTCGTTTTAGGCCTTAGAATAAATCCAATGGACACTCCTAATAAATTCTTTGATATCATAGCCAAGATCACATAAATCAGAGTGCTTTGTCTTCTACCGAGTCCTCAGTGCCTCTATTTTCCAAAAGAGGCTAATCCTGTCTAACCGTCCAAAAAATTCACTAATTCTACCACTCCATCCTGAGTAAAAACCTTATTAGTGCAATACTAAAGGATGGAATACGCAACTGGACACACCCAGTTGCATTCGTAATCCATTAGAGCATATAACATCAGCAGGCCGAAACCTAATACGGAATCCAGAAGTAATGTCAAACCCTGAGTGTAAACATTTTGAGTTAGCACCATTTATTATATTTAGTTCCTAATTAAAAGTATAAAGAACAGAAAATCAATCTGACACTCAGTCTCCTGAAAGGATATCTCAACCATCCATAATTTTTTCTAATAGATTAACCGATAGAGAAAAGCAAGTGCAGCAGGCTATTGTCTATGTTTATAATAGCCTGGCTGTTCAGAATTTACTTTCCTTTGTGTTACTTATGTTGGTCAACTTAGACTAAACATATTATATTACAACAACAACAAATATTTTCCCCTACAAGCGGTGGTGTTTGTGGTGCTTGGTTCATCCCATGAGTTGACGATGAAGAAGAAGACTACCAAAACAAATATTGGTGCAATCAGTGTTGTCTTTGACTAAGTACACATTATAATCGATAATATATCTCAACAAAACAAATTACTAACCACTCTCTTATTCTGTCAAATGAGCCATTTTATTTCTGTATTGGTTAGTGAGATTAGACTGGTTACCTTGCAGACAGGAAACAGTGTATGTTCATTATAGTGATGTTCCGTTGACTGCAAACAATGCCTGCAAGTATTAACCCAAGGGAATCAATGCAGGTCTATATTTGCAATTCTTCCAATTTCCTTGAAATTAAGCCTAAAGGATTCTATCAAAAAATCATCTCAACCCAATAGCTTAAGCTATTAGGTAAGGTCTCAAGATATGATTTATATTATTCTCTAACACACTCCCTCAAGTGAAAGCCCTTTGGGCTTGAAATTTGTACAGGCTCACACTACCTTATGTTTAATTTTTATCAAATACATGGGGATTGTGAGATTTGAACTTATGACCACTTGGTCATTAAGGCTCTGATACTATGTCAAAGAACCATCTCAACCCAATAACTTAAATTTTTAGATGAAGCCCTAATATATTATTTATATTATTCTCTAACAAACTCTAGTTTTTGTCTAAAAGCACATCAATATTACCACAAATCTATTGTTATTGGAGACAATGCTCTGCTCGATACACAATGCGATGAGGTCAGAATTTAGACGTATGTTGTCAAAATATTGAAATACTGCACTTACATGAGGATGAATTCTATTAAAAACAGCAACAATTGACACTGCTTTAAATTTCTTCCTAGCTGGGCCTTGCATGTATACTTTTATGTCCATTGATTCTTGAACCTTCTTTATTGAATTCTGCACTCAAACAGAAATACAAGCAATGCAAAATCTTTGTTACGAAGCACAGGGACAATTCATTCAAAAGAAAATAATACACAACTTTAAAAATGACTAGCAGAATTACCTATACCTTTTTTCAAATTAAGTTCACAATCACCATATTGTCAATATGGTCAATACACCAGTAGGAACAAAAAATGAAAAACCAAAAGCGAGGCTGGGATCCAATACCTTCTACTAAAGTGAACAAGGTAGCAAAGACAACAGTTATTGGATAGCTTTTGTGGCAAACAGAGAAACTCTACTTATTCTACAGCTTCTAATGAAACAAGGCCAACAAAACTTCATCTACGAATGTTGAAGTTTCTGCTTAGGAAGTTTCCTTCTGTACTTTGTTTCTTTATCTCTTTTCCTTTTCTTTTTTTTCTCTGGATTGAATTTTTGCTATTGCTTTGATGCTTCTAAGCATATAACCTCAAGACACCAAACAGAGAACAGGCTACATCAAGTAGACGAAGGTGTCTTAGAGGAGTTTAAAAAGGAAAGACATATTTGATTAAGTCAATTACAAGGGCATAAATACAGTGTATTACTCACAAAGCAATTCTGAAGCATCTTACTGACAACAAACACAGCTGGTTCCAACCAAAAGGAAACGAGTCATTTAAATATTCCATTTGGTTCAGTAACAGAATACAGGCACAAAAACAGAAAGAGAATTCGAAAAATCAAAAGAAAAACATACCTTTCCTTCACTGACAACGATAAAAGAAAAGATCAGCAATCATCAAATAGTTATCCAGATTTGGTTAGTAAGGGAAGACAAGACTTTAAACACTGAGGTGCACGCATTCTCTTAAGAACTAGCAGTGTGAATGCGCATATGTGAAAGGAGACAATAATTTTATAAAGGGTTGAATTCGTCTTAAGAAAACTATAATTACTGATATCCCTCCAAAGTTTGAAAATTTAAGAAGGGGGTATAAATGAAACTAATGAATAAAATCATTAGACTAAAAAAAAGAAAGAAGCATTAACTTGAAATTCCATTCTGTCTTCGAAGAAAAAAAAAACATTTCAACATAAATTTTATTACGGTAACTCTTAAATAAGTTCACACACATGCATATCCGGCATAACTATGTTCTGATAGCAGAAATGGATATTGATTTGGACATTCAATTTCATAAAATTACAAGGTCACCAAAAATCCCATACTTATCTAATCACTTGGATTAACTGTGTTGCACATGCCAGGGTTCTTGATGCACCAGAGAGGCTGAAGTGGTTCAGCTCTGATTCCTTTGTTGACCATTCTATGTCTCCACTCATTTAAACGATCCATTGCCTCTGCATACCTCTTCTTGCCTGACTCATCTCTGTTCCCTGACCATAAAGTCTCAGCCATTGCTGAAGCTCTTGGCCAAATCCGCGCGTCCAAAACTGTTGGGTCTGCTTGCTCTGACCATAATGCTACTTCACCCCCTAGCACCAATTTGGTCTCCTCCGGAGTCAATCCATATGCTATGTCATAGTTGTATATGGTTTGCCATGTTTTGAAAGGTGCACACCATGATCCACCATTGCCACTGTCACCACTTGTTGGTGGTCGATCATATTGGCTGTCATTCCCAAGAAAACCACCATGTCCACAATCCAAATAATAAAACTCTGATGATGAGACAATAGCTCTGTAACCCAAAGAAACGATATGTTGTGTGTTGTTGGGACCTTTATTCCATGTCTGTAGGATGGTATGCTCAGGTGGAAGAAATGAAGGGTCCACCTTGACATCAGCATCCAACAAAATATCTTCCCAGTAAACCACCGTGCGATTGAGGGACACAATGTAAGGGAAGGTTGTGTTCACAAATTTCTCAAGGAGTTGACTGAGAGTTCCATTTTTGGATAGGAAGGACTGAATGGCCGGGTCAGCTTTCCAACAGCCTGGGATGATCTCATCACCTCCAGCATGGAAAAAGGGTTCAGGAAACAAGGCAACTGCATCACCGATCACATTTTTTAGAACTTGGTAGGTATTTGGGTTCAAAGGATTTAGCTGGCCAGTTCCTGGTTCTGATGCAAGCCGGTCAGCCCATTCGCTTTCAGCCGGCCACCAGAACATGTTTGCACAAGTCACAATATCTGGATAGGCTTCAGCCCACGATCCTGTATGTGCTGCAATTACCAATAATTCCTAAAAGTCAGGTCTTTCAAATACCCTTTGAATCAAGAACCAGATAAAAAAAAAGGATGATATATTCACTCCTCCATCGCATTATAGTTACAAGAAACCAACTCTTTCCAGTGGGTTCAAACGATTTTACCAGTTCATTTTTCTTATTAACATTCCTTTTGCATTTCACACTCTACTAGTTCAAACTTAAGAACAAATATTAAGTTTTTGAAACTCTTAACTTGGCATTAAAAGAGCCTTAGAACGAGAGAAAAAAGGATGATGTTAGTGGGGAATAGAATTACAATCTCATCATTAACTGGACCACATTGCAAGAAACTAACTTTTTTGAATTCAAAATAGCTTTTTCTGGATCACATTCCTATTGCTTTACGAATTTGAATAAGATTTAGCATAAGTGCATCAAATAAAATGCTGAGTTAGAGCTGATTTAAGTTATTGTCTCGCTTTCATTGAAAGAAGAAAAATCTGTGAAGGGAACCTAACTTTCAGGTTCAAACTAAAGCCAAATATATAATATACAGCATCAGTACCAAATTGATCCATTGACACATTGTCTATATATTATAGGAGAAATGCTTAATCCTAAATTCCTGGTACTTGTAGATTGAGTGAGGGATTACATACTGTACACAATCACGTATCATTTTAGATAGGAAATGAAAATTCTGGCTATATATATATATATATATGCATCGTTTGTTTGATCTGATAAACAAATGTGGCACCATGTCCCGGTAGTGAGTTCGGCATCTGCAGTGCCAGATTGATAATTTGCTGAGGAAATTAATCAAGAACTTGC
>Ga0325414_1004415_pt1 | contig 14725 bp, 4 predicted proteins | sample PopdelMetagenome_8_FD_206183 | JGI IMG/M metagenome (GOLD analysis project Ga0325414, IMG submission 206183) | Populus deltoides microbial communities from Bellville, Georgia, United States - Leaf-PdKOR-R3 | ecosystem: Host-associated > Plants > Phyllosphere > Phylloplane/Leaf | place: USA...
TATTAGTGTTTGATTGAATTAATAGTAATTCAAGCCCTGTTTTGAAGAAATGTTTCGTTCAAAATTGGCAGGGAACTGAGGCTTTTCCGGTCACCTTCGTCTCAGCTGATTTACACGGCTGTTGTAGGAAACTTCCTTGTCAACTTGAATCCTCGACCTTTACAAGAATATAATTTAATATTTTAATACCCTTGACCTTTATTTTTATTTTATTTAAAAAAAAGAGCAATTTTTTAATTATATCCAGCCATGACATTTGATAGAAGGATGATATTAAAAGATCGAATAATTAAAAAAATAATAAAAATAAATGTAGATTTCTTGTAGCCACACACGCAATATAGTGAACTAGCTAACTAAATACGACTTGGCCTTCGGTCTAGTTTGAATCCTCCTCCTTCCCGATGAATGAGACCAGGGGAAGAAAAAGCAACCCTCTTCTCACTCCGCCGTGCAGGGCGTTTTGTATTTTGATCAAAGCAACTAAAAAGTCGTTCACTTCAATTTCGTCAACGAACTTTTCTGGCATGACAAAGTTGACACCATTAATTAATTAATCAATTCAGCTTTAAATATAATTCTGGACTTAATTAGGAAAAGTCTTCAAGAACAAATATGATTTTGACGTGTATATTTTTAATTTTTTATAATTAGTACATCATCATTATAATACTACTCAATTCAATTTGTTTTAAAATAAATATTAAATATTAAATATTGGTTGGATTAATTTTTTTGAATTTTTTTTTATTATAAAATCCTGTAATTCATAATCAGTTACTGAACAATCAAGAAGTTAACATTGATGATCAGTAGTTAGTGGAATAAAAAGCCGCATTACCATGATTGATTTGGCACGAGTAGAGGTACTATTCAATGAATTAATTTTATTTAATATATGGATATAATTTATTTTTAAAATATAAATTTAACAAAAATAACAAATAAAAAAATTCAAAATAACTCAATCAAATAAAAAAATGAAGGATAAAACATAGGAAATATAAAGTTGATAAAAAAATAATAACAAAAAAAATATGAACTAAATAAAAAAAAAAGAGAAGTTGAGGGGCTGATTTAAAAATTAAAGGGTAGAGAATAAACAGAGTAAGAAAGAAAAAATAAAGAAAAATAAATAGTCTTCGATGTTAAACAAGAGTTTCTTTCGATGCACGCGTTTCTGAGTCGTGAAGGAAATATTGAGATAAATCAGATGTGGCACTATAATTTTTATATGAAATTACATAAATAACCCTTTACGGCAACCTAACAATCTCTTATTTTAAAGTGCATTAATGTTATTTTATTGTGTAATTAAAAAATAAAATTCCTATCTTGTCTTTAATTAATTTTAAAATACTAAAATAATCCTCCAGCTAAAAACACTTTTATCTTCAACTGCCAGCTTATGTGTTTTTTTTTTTTTTAATAGCAAGACGATAAAAATACTATTCTTTTTCACAGTGTAATGTATTAGGAAAATAGTATTTTACCGTACCTTCTAGTTTTTTTTTTTTTTTTTAATAAAATTATATATTTTAGGTGGAGCGGTCAAAGAATAACCGTGGTGGCTTCCACACCCAATGACCAAAAGGCAGCTGTTGAGAATTATTTTTGTAGGGCACGCTCCAAAGACGCCATGCCAAGGTCCTTTTAAATGAGCGATGATCATAGAGCCCCTCTCTTCGTAGTCTTCTCTAGACAAGAGAAATTAGAAATAGCAGATCAAGATCCTGTATCTTCTTCTCTTCTCTTCAATGGAAAACTACAGATCCAAATCATACGCAGATGGAAGGTACCAAATTCAAAGCTACAACGGTGCCAGTAATGGAGGAGGAGGAGCACCTACTTCATATGCTATCACAAGCATGCAAGATCTCAGGTGTTACAGTGCTTCCTATGCAACCTCTGTCTACCAAACACAAGCCCAGATTGGGACTAGTAATGTCAAATTCAAGAAAGGAAAGTCAACAAATGGGTCAACTTCTAAAAGATGGAGCTTCAATGATCCTGAGTTACAAAGGAAAAGGAGAGTTGCTAGCTATAAGGTTTATGCTGTTGAAGGAAAAGTTAAAGGGTCTTTAAAAAAGAGTTTTAGGTGGATTAAAGAAAGGTGTAGTAAAGTTGTTAATGGCAGCTGGAAGTAGTAGCAGTAGTAGATAGATATATAGTAATGATTAATTGGGTGATATATGATGAGGGGTCAATGATCATAATCATCATCATGCTTCTTTTTTTATTGTTTATTTTTCCCTGTATTTCTGTTCCGAGTAAATGATTGTTTTATAGTTTAAAACTTCTTAAATTGATTGTGCTTATTCATAGTTTCTGGCTTCTAATTTGGGATACTGTTGTTAAGAGTCAGGTTTGGAGGTTGTGGCTCAGAGTTTTTACATGTTTCTGACATTTGGTTTTTTTCGGTGCATGAATTTGTTGATCTTGTATGTATTTTTACTTCTTCTGTGGTTCCAGAAGAAGCATGCCTTTGGGGGTTCTTCGGATGATAAATAACAACTGTTGTGGAGAAGGGACAGTGGCAGCCATTCCTTGGGAGCTGTTGCCGCATCTAGGAGGAGGTTGGTGGTGATATGATTGATGCATGAGGCATCCAGAAGTTCGGATAAACTAAGAAATGTTGACCTTAGAGGTCATGTCTTCTGCTTCAGATTTCTGTCGTGTCTTATGGTGTAGGAAGACAAGACTGTTGGGGTCATACTAACAATTCCCCTCAATATCCTATGATGCTTTTGTGCGCACCTTCATTTTTGAACTTGATTCTGAGTTTCTAAGCCAATCCTTGATGGTTCATAGGTGGATGGGATATTCAGGTAGGTTAGGCAATCTACCTCGTGCATTTCTTTCCTTCTTACAGAACAAAGGTAAGGCAAAGCTAAATGCTTTGTTTCCTTGGAAATATTCCATGGACTGCGGCTGGAATTCCGCACTTCAAATCTCTGAAATTCCATATGATGATGGCTTGTTCCCACTTCCAACAAGCTATGGTTAGCAGCAGTCGAGTATCAGTAATTGCTTAAAAGATTTAGTAATAACGAGAAGTGTTTTCTTATTGTTGTTATTTTATTTTTAAACAAGCCCATGTATAACAATCGATGATTGTTAATGTTAGAAATAAGGGGGCGTCGGACATTACATTTCAATTACAATTACCCAAAAAAAAAAAACTTGTAGCAAAAGTGCCGTGGCACAGGAGGGGAAATATTATGCCTTCTTTTTCTCCTTTAGATTTTTTAATTTCGATTCTTTAGACTTTTTTATTAGTATTTGTTTTGTTTTGGTTATTTTTTAATTAATTTTTTGTTTAATTTCTTCCATCAACATTAAATTTAATTGGAAAATAAACTTTGTAATTGTAAATCCCCACATAAAAATATGATCAAGGGTAGTAAAGTTATAGCGAGAAATGAAAGTTCGGGATGAAAAGATATGAATAAATGATGGAGATAATAATAATAATTATGATATATAATGGAAAGGATGATCTCAATAAATAAATTTAAAGATATTGTTGAAATTGAAATGAGAATTTTGAATTTTAAATTAAAACTCATAACATTGGTAAAACTAGTAACGTGTTTTGATAGATAAAAAAAAAAACAAACAAACAAACTCAAGAAATTAGTATGGTCATAAAAAATAAACTTTAAGAGAGGTCACTCCAAAAAGGGAAAAGTAATGTTGTGAGCACAAGTCAAAAATCCAAAAATCGATAATGTTACCGTGAAACGGTAAAAAGTCCGTAAATTAAAAAATTTGTGAAAAAGTCAAATAAATGTATTTTGGAATGATAAAATGTTCGTAGGGATTTATTAGAATAATTGGTATGATTTCTGCAGGTATTGAACAAGAAAATTTGGATTTTTAGCGTAAAACCACCTATCAACCAGTTTTATATCTTCAAGCATAACTTTTAACCCGATAGTTGAATTGAGCTAAAATTTTGCATCAATTTTCCTAACATATTTTTCTACCATGGGTTAAAATTTGAAGTCAAACAAAGGTTTTAAAGGGCTCTCGATTTAAGCGCAAAACCAAGTAGTCTACGTGAAAAATCTAAAGAGACATAAATGAATGGCAAACTTATAAATAAATTGAACAGTGTCGCCCTTTTCCTCTTTAAAACTCCAACCAATAGTTGAATAGAAAGAAAGAGAGGTTTTGTTTTATTTTTCTTGCAAAATTAAGTGATTTTCTCAAGAGTTTTGTGAGATTAGTGTGTGTAAATCAATAAACGTTGAGGTCTGACGAATTGATTGTCATCTGAAAGGGATCACCATAATGATTAGCATCTAAGTGGGATAGCTAGAGTTATTGGCAATCATAAGGGTTAGGTGGATGTATTGACATCCATGATGGGTTAACCGGATTTATTGGCGTCTATGAAGGATAGTTGGAGTTGTTAGCAACAGTAAGGGTTAGTAAGATTTATTGGAGTCCGTAAGGGATAAACGGGGTTCTTGGCAAGTATAAGGGTTAACAAGATTTATTGGCATCTATAAAGGATAACCAGATTTGTTGGCAACCATAAGGGTTATCCAAATTTATTAGCGTCCATGAGGGATAGCTGAAAATAATTAGCCGTCATGTTGGATGGTTGAGGAATTGATGATTCGTGAGGATTGAGCTTGATTTGATTAATATGTCATTTGATGGGATATATGATATCTTTTTTTAAAAAAAATGTTTATGGCAAGAAAAAAAACTAGTAGTATTAGATGATAACGATATTAGAATTTATTGAGTAGTCAGCCACGAGGGAGTTGACTAATGATACTAGATGTGTTGTGTTTTGGTCTATATTAAGGTGCAATTTGTAGTCTATTTTGTCAACATATTATATGAGTTAGAGAGCTGTTAGAAGAACAACAATGAGAAGCATTTCAAATGTTGTTTCGGACAATGTATGCATGAGAACTCTAAGGATTGTAATGATGGTAAATGGGTTATAACAAAGGGTTGATTTGAACAATGCAGTGTGGTTGAATAAATGTAGTTTTAATGCTGTGCTTGTGAAGAAAAAGATGGATGTTTAATCATATATAAAAGCCTAAATACAGGTCGATTCGGGTATTGTATGGTAAGAAATTTGAGAATTGTTCTTGTGGCCTAATAGAACAAGAATATGGGCATCTATGTTTGCATATTTCAAGTGATATGATAGTAAATCTAAGAGATGGATAAGTGTATTAATGCAAGCGAAGACATGTGTATATAAAAGTTGTTATAAGATGAACAACTAATGATGTGTTAGCTCAAACTGAATTAATGTTAAAGATTCGTTATGGAAAATAAAAATCAATAAATTATTGGTTTTACTTATTTGAAATTGTAGGGTAATACCGATAAAGGGTTAGATTCCTCAGAGAACATATAGAGTAAATAGTACAGAGGATAATTTACCATTGATAAACATATGGTTTAGGGTAAGATGAGTGGAACAGACCTTTACCATCAATAAAACTTCAGGGTTAGTTTCGATGGATAAAGATACCAAGATGGATTTCCAAACAAGGTGTAACTTCCGGATGGAAAGATAAAGCTTGGAATTACCTTGACGAGGTGATTATACAATACTCAAGGTTAATAGAGATTATGGTAAAGGAGTCAATTCTATTATTATCAAAAGAAATTATAGAGGTTTGTTCCATGAAGAATCATGTACTTGTTGTATATGACATACCTTAATTGTGTTGTGATATATATCAAAAGAAATTATGGATGTTTGTACCATGAAGAATCATGAACATGTTGTATATGTCATACCTTAATTGTGTTGTAATATTTATATTTCTTGCAGGTTCACAATATGGAATACCACCTGTTTTGACAGGGCTTTGACTTTCTTTGTTACAATATAAGGTAGATTTTTAATATTACATTGTAATTCAAAAGGATGGAAATTGTAATATGAATAAATATTTATGATATTTTTCTTGTAATAAAATGCTCTTTTGATGAAAAGTTAGGCTTAAATTATTTAAATATACTCGGTAAATTTTAGTACATGTGTACTATTATGAATTGATTAAATGACTTGAGACCCAATACTTGGATATGAATTGTTGTGTATGGCATTTGGAACTCCCTTTAATCATTATGTAGGTTTTTAAGAGAAGTAAAGAATTATTTAATGACTTGAACTGAGAAGGCTCTGCTGAAATTTTGGTAGAAATTAAAAACACAATTCATAATTTTGTGATTTCTATAATGTATATGAATGCATTAAATAACAATTCAAATTTAACCATAAAATTAAAAAACCAACATGGATCACTGACATTAAGTGTAGAAAAAAACATGACCCTGTTTTCTTGACTTCAAGGCTCAATCTAGCATTTGATGTTGTGAGGTTTTCAATTTGCATTCTATAAGGTAATTACGGTCTCATGACCTGAGTCATGGGCCTGAAAAGTTAGCTTGGGTTGATGTCAATTTTTTTAGATCATTTTTTTAAAAAAAAACAATTTTCTCCAACATTTGGTTAGTTGGTTAGCTCGGGTTAACTCAAGTTTTTTTTTATTAATTTATTTTTTAATTTTACCCTTCAACATTAGTGTCATAACTTATTTTTGGGTTATTCCCCAAATTTAATTTTTCTCTTTCAAAAATCAAAATATATATTCGGACTAAAAACAACAAAATCCAAAAAAAATAATAGCTGTGAGAAGAGGATGCCAAAACGTCCAGAAAATAACTAAAAAATTTGTTGAGGAGGTTTAAAAATACAAGAATTGAAATTTGACAGTATATTGTTGATTGATGAGCCCGACTAACAAAGAAAATTCAATTTGAGGAAGAAATGTTCAAAATCAAATGTTTATTGAACCCAATTAAATTTATTAAAGGTTTAATTGAGTTTATGAAGAGTTTGATTGTAAGAAAAATTGATTTTGCTCCGGGTTGACTTGGGTTGGATTTTTTGTTTTTTTTTAAGTAATGTTTTTAATTCATCATTCAACATTGGATTAGCTGTGGATTGAAGTTTTTTTTTTTGTTTTCTTTCTATGGAATTATCCTCTTCTAATGACCTTAGTCCCGTGTTTGACAGTTTAACCCGGATTGACTCGAGTTATTATTTTTTTTCTAAACTTATTTTATTTTTCTCAATCTATTCCTTCAACATTGAGTTGATTAGGAATTAGCCTTCATAATTTATTTATTTTATTTGCTTATCATCGGATTATCTCGTTCTTATGATCTAAATCACAAGTTTGACATGTTTACTCTAGTTTACTCGAGTTGTTTTCTTCTTTCTTTTTAATTGAATTTTTTTTTATCATATTCACCCTTTAATATTAGGTTTATTGGGAATCAAGCTTCGTAATTTATTTTGACTTGTTGTTCATGAGGTTATCTTGATTCCATGACTTGGGTCATGAATTTTGCAAGTGAACCAGAGTTGGGTTAGGTCGATTCAAAATATTTCTGTCTATTTTAAAAACAATATCTTCAGTATTTATAGTCTAATATATTTTATTTATTTTATTTATTAATAATTAATTTTTTGTACTAAAAAACACGTTAACAATGCTTTTTTATATATGTTTTTTTAATTTTAAAATTTTTTAGATCCATAACAACAAAAAAAATCTAGTAATATCTAACATGATTGGGCATTAAATTAGAGAACCACGTCAAGGATTTAAAAAATAAAAATAAAAATAAAATTTGGCCATAACTAGAATTTGTTTTTAGATTTTTGTTAAGAATGAAGCTCGTGATAATTTATTTATTTTCTTAGTAAAATATCAAGACGCCATTGCCAATCAACGAAGGGCCCTTTATTTATTACAACGGCGTGGTGAGAGGATGGCTGACTCCTCAATCAATAAACACGTTTCAAAACACGTGACGCTCCCTTTCTTTTTTGACTTTTGGGAAATAGAAATTAACCAATCCGCCCACGCTCAAAGTCATAATGTCAAACGGAAATCATTTATTAGAAAACACAGCGACCACAATAACATTTCTTACTAAAACACTCAACATTGTAGTTCCCTTGAAAGAGGGAAACATGTCCGATATTTCTAGTTGATATTCACTAACTAATAATAATAAAAAAAAAAATAAAAAAGGCGAGGCAAAATCAAGCTACAATAGAGCACCCCAGGAAAATATTTGAACCCCAAGCCTGAGCCTTGAGTGGTTCTAAAATCTTGAGAGCTGAACAAGAATACAGTGGCCATTTTTCACTGCCATCAAGTTTTAAATCTGGGTCAAAGAAACATTAAGAAAAAAAATCCAATTTATAGATGAACAAGAGGGGAGGAATATGGGTCAACGTAGTGGAGAGATTTGAATAAGTACATCTGATTGAATACACCCAGAGCAGTTGTGGACCAAGCTTTTTGCTGCAATTGAATTCAGCTTCTCAGGCCTGTCTGTTTCCATTTAATCAGCTGACACTTTTACTGCATACATTGAAATCTAGAGTTCATCCAGGCTCGGAGCCACCACTTCCAAACTCTTCTCAGCTCAATGAGAAAAAACAACCCTGCTTCGAGTGTAACAGCACACCAGTACATTCATGATTTACAACAATGCACAGTGCTGAGCTCCTAATGATGAGCCTTCTCATCACTGTCAAAATTCAGACTCTCAAATCCTTTAAGGGTGGTCTCATATGTCTTCATGTGAGAGGTGTTTCTACTTGATGAAGTGCGCCTTGGGTCTGAAGATCCAAGAGGAGGACTTCTTTGCCCGCTAGAAATTTTATGTATTGCTCCAGGGCTAGCCTCAGTAGTGCAAGACCGTTGGGGATCAGACTCGCTTCCAACAAATACATCACGGCTGCTGGAAACAGCTGCAGCTCGCCTTGCGGATCCACTTGATCGGCCCAAAAAAGTGGAGTTGGGTAACTGCAGCAGCCAATTATAATGCAGTTTAGATCTGAAACACAAATGCGGGGGAAGAAAACTAATTGCGGACTATCAGTATGTATGTGAAATCTTCATGATATAAAAGATTAGCTAACATCAATAGCAGAGAAAGCAAGAACAAAGAAAATCAATATCAATCCAGGAAAGATATTAAACAACATACAATAAAGGGAGGATTTCACACATGCAAGTTAACAGAACACTACATGTGTAAAATTTTTAACCAACTGCATGAACAGAAGATAATGCATAGCCACAAACACTCAGGTTAGCCAGCAATGATGAATACACAACGCAACTTGGAGGCCATGGCCTGATGATACTATGCTAGCAGGAGTTTGACTGTCAGTGAGCCCAGAAACCGGCCAAGATTTTAAGGGGCAGGATTGATGGGATTTACCAAATGCAAGTTAGCAGAACAAGTTGCAAACATGTATATGAAAAATAGAACACTTAATATTCAACATGCATCAGGCCATACTTAAAGCTTGATCATGCATTATAAGACAATAGGAAGCTTTGCACAATTTGGGGCAGAAAAAGAAAAAACAAATCCAAGCAACTTACCATGGCATCCTTTGTAATTGGAGATTCGTTAGCAACTAGACTTTTCTGCTTCGAAGAACTTCCAGCATTTATGATCTGTCCTGATAGCCTCCGACGAGAGGATTCCATTGTTTGGCCAGCTGCTCGCGCTTCTTCTCCACCTGCATTGACGAAAGAAAAGGTATTAAACCCAAGCATATGTTAAGGGATAATCATTCACCTTCTCTTTAGAGTTTATTCTTCATCAATTAACTGCTATTTGGTATTCTCCCAAGTGGGAACATGTAGGCTGTAGTTAGCTAGATTCTAGATCCATAACACAGAGAGAGAGAGTACTGGCAAATTAAAAGACTGAAATTAAATTGGAGAATGACTAAATAAAAGTAATAAAAAATCTTACAACAAGAGACCATCCACTATAGAAAAGACAGTTTATGAAATGAAGAAACCATTATGTGAAGGAATACTTGGAACCAATTTAAAAACTCAACATAAACTACCTGTTTGTCTATCCGTACTGACAATAGGAGGCGGCATTCCAGAACTGGTTCCAACACCAAGGCCCTAACAGAAACAAGAAAAATTCAAATGTATTCCACACCAATAACTAAAAGAAGTAAAATGTTCCACAAACACTTACAAGGCCGCGAGTTGGAGGATTAGCCAGCTGTGATTGCTGATACTTCAATATTGTCCAGTCAAAGACATAATCAAACTGGAAGCCTGAAATATAAGATCAATAGGTACAATTAGGAATTCAAATGCCACTTCTATTATTCTATCAAAGCCAGTAGAAGTGAAATACAGAGACCAGTACAGACACTGTGGACTTGAAGGCATTTAACTACTAAAACATCCTTACCCTCACGAATAAAGAGGTCGCGGAATATTCTCTTCAAATAAGCATAATCTGGCTTATCATCAAATCGAAGTGAACGGCAGTAATGAAAGTAAGAGGCAAATTCAGTTGGATAACCCCGAGACAGTGCCTGAGGAAGCATCATATCTCAGGTTAGATTATTAGACTTGGCAACAGAATTTGCAGGCAACCTTGGTAATTAGAACCAATTTACCTCAATCGAAGTAGAAACCTTTTTTTCACTAATTTTCTCATACTTTTGTTTCTTAGTTCCAGCTTTTAGTCCCTGCCAAGGAAGGCTACATGGACAAACATATCAGTGATCAAATTTGCAAAAGAGGATACACAGCAAGGTAGGGTAAGTAGGCAGGCAGAGAGAATCACCTTCCTCTCAGGAAGTACATAAGGACATAACCAAGAGATTCTAGATCATCCCTCCGGCTTTGCTCTGTGCAGCCCAACAAGTCAAAAATGGAGCAATCAATGTTATGAAACAAAGGGCACTAAACGGAAGGCCAATAGATTACCACGCACAAAAACAGACAAGGCACATACCAATGCCCAGGTGAGTGTTCATGCTTGCATATCTAGCAGTTCCAGTCAAATTTTTATTTTCCCTGTAGTGTGTCAATTCCAGTAATGACTTAATTACCACATATCATCAACAGAAATACCAAAGGTGAAAAACAAAAGAGTATACATGAGATAGCTGAATGAAATACTTCTACAATCACATCAACAGTAAAACATAGACAAGTCACCAATATTCTGTATTTCAGAACCCAATTATCAATGCAATTAAGTACCAAAAAAATAACAGCAGCATATATATTACAACTATTGAGGATTTTGGCAGATGACATGAATTTCCATATGCAGTTTTATTTAATATAATCCCAAACAGAGCAAAAGAGTATCAAAATATATTTAACGTAACACAAGCACCCACAAATATGTGTGTACAATGTGCACATGCACACAAAACACAATCTTTTCACCTGTAAGGAATGTGTTGATGGGTTGAACTATCTCTGTATTTCTTTGCCAAACCAAAGTCAATGATGTATACCTATGTACAAGTGAACAACACAATTTTTATATGGATTTCCTGAAAGAAAAAAGAGAGAGAGATGAAATATATCTATATATATATAAAAAAGAAAACATATACTTCATATCAAGACCTGATTTGCACGCCTTCCCAAGCCCATAAGAAAGTTGTCTGGCTTGATATCTCGATGAAGAAATGATTTCGAGTGAACAAACTCGACACGGTTGATCTTGAGAGAAGAAAAGGACACAACAACATAAATAGATAATATTTCTGAAAGATAAGTACTCACACTGAAAATGGAAAATTTGATGGAACTCACCATCTGATCAGCAAGCATAAGAACTGACTTCAAAGAGAGTTTCCGACTGCAGAAGTTAAAGAGATCTTCAAGACTAGGTCCAAGCAAATCCATCACCAGAACATTATAGTCTCCCTCAACCCCAAACCACCTCACATTTGGAATACCAGCTGCCAAGATAGAAAATGATCAGAAAAAAGATAGAAAAAATAATAGAAGAATGCACAAACAACAACACACTCATACAAAAATAAATTTTAAAAAAATAAATAAACAGAAAAAAAAATCATGAAAAAGATGTCAGGAAATATCATTACTTCCTCCCTGCAGGATTCTGTATAACTTGGATTCATATAGCAACTGAGGATGCTTTGTTTTGACGTTTTCCTGAACAATTCAAGGATCACGGAGAGCTAAGAATATAATCATTTCGGCTCAAACCCACAAAGAAAATTAAATAAGAAAAATCATTAAATTAAAAACACATCAAAACAATTAATTGATTGAAAAGCAATCCAACATTAGTAAAGTTGTGCAGTAAGAAGAAATAGAAAATTTAGTTCACAACACTACTAAATTCTTTATTGAAAATTGAAACCAAACATAAATAAAAAAAAAAAATAAGTGGAGTCCAAATATAGCAAATCCTCCCCTGCAGCTAAAAGAAATTAGTGACAACATTAATTAGACCACCTATATAGCAAAATCAAATTAAATAATTAACTGAACTGAATCCAACATAAAATAAAAAAAGGAAAAACGAAGAGGAATTAAACAAAATAATCAAAAGGGAAAATCACATTAGTTAAAAGGAAACTTACGAGTTTAATGGCGACTTCTTCATTATTCTGGATATTCGTACCTAATTCAATCCAAAAAGCCAATGAGAAAAAATTAAAAAAATATTATTTAAATCAAATTAAAAAAAAAAAAAACCTAGATAGATCTCTCCAAAGGAGCCGCTGCCGATCTTTCGGCCGAGCCTGAACTTGTTACCAACACGCGGCTCCATTAAAGAAGCCGAAACCCTAACCGACAAATATTAGGCAAAAGTTGACACCCAACAGTAAATCGATACAAGAATGGCGGAATTGGAGATCTACAAAAACAAACAAACAAACTTCCTAATCGAATAATATTTAGAAAAAACAAAATAAAGGGTTAGATTGATAGCGTCTGTCACTCTATCATCTTTCCTTTTCCCTTCTTTCTGTGTTGCTTTGAATGAAATTGAATTGAATTTTGATCATCCAAAACCAAAGTGTTCGGGGCAAAAAAAAAAAAAAAGACAACTGGAGTAGACTATAAATTAGTCCCTCTATTTTTTCACAACGGATTGAATAGTCCTTTTTTGTTTCAAAAACTAATCAGTTAGTTTTTTCTTTTTGTCTATCTCGTGTTCTTCATCAATTATTTTGTTTTTTTTTAAATAGTAAATATATATACTCTCTCTTTTTATAATATTTTTTATAATAATTTTTTTAATTCTCCAAAATTAATTTCTATGCTTACACTACCTTAAAATATTATTTTTAATATATATTGAGTGATGTACATCCTTCATGTTATTTATAATTTTCAAAAATACTTGTGATAATAAATATTGAAAAGATGAATATAGTATAAGAACTTATTTTGTAAAGAAGTTTCTACTCAAAATCTTCCAACTTCAAAGTTAAATGAAATATTCTCCAAAAATTTAATAATTTATATTTAATATTAGAATTAAATAATAATAATAATAACAATAATAATAATAATAATAACAACAACAGCATTCATGTTGTTAAAGAAAATTTTAGGATTGAAAACAGTTGCCATATTTTCTTTAATTTCAGGAAATCAAATTGAATTCCTTGGAAAAAAATACACACACAAATGAAAGCCTAAATAGATAATATAATTATTATCTAATATGGTTTTTAGAACAAGTAGATAATATCATAATAAAGAAAGAAAGAATAAAGGTTATGAATATTTTGCTCAGTTTTAAAAAAATCAATTTCAAAATAATAATAAAAAATAAATTTTATTACTTTATTGGCACAAACATAAAAATATAAAAATATTATTTATTAGAAGAGTGTAATTATGATTTTTTTTTTTACATCAAAAAACTTAAAACAGAACATTAAAGTCTTTTTATAAAGTGCATTAATCATTACCAAATTAATCAGAAACAAATAAGTTTTTTAAAAAAATACAGTGAAATAACCAAAATATCTTTGAAAGCAAAAATTTTAATTATAGCTTTAACGAAGCAATTTGATACTTTCACAAATGTTTTTTTTAATTATCATGTCAGATAAAAATACTTTGGTATTTAACTAGACATAAAAAAAAATACACATAGTAAAACGACTAAAATGATTTTATAAGTAAAAAAATAGCCTTAAAGGGTTCTTTTATCTTTTTACAAAGGTTTTTTCATTATGAGAACAATTAAGTATTTTCATAAAAAAAAAAAAAGAAAAATAGGTGGTACATATGTGGGCAACGCCAACATGTGAAAGACACCTGTTCCCTTTAAGTGATGTGTGCTAGTATCAAGTGGTCGGTTTGTCATCGATAAGCTTTTTCTTTTCTTTTTTATTCTCTCTCGTTCCCTAAAAAAACAACTTGGTTCTCTTAATAAATTTAGTTTTTCTTTTATTTTTTTAATTTTTATTCTTAATTTTTTGTAAATATTTTATTTGTTTTTAATTTTATTTTTTAATCTTAATCTTTCATACATTATGTTTTCTAATTTCGTTATAATTTTTTTGATTTATATTTTTTATATATAAAAAAAATTCATTTGATCACTCAATAAAATGTTCATATGAATATTGTCCGCAACATCTCGCACTTATACAGTCCCATCTCCACAGTAAAGCATCTCTTTTACTATCTTCTTTATATATGAAATAAAGCATGCGAATGAATACTGTGAGGGTCCGACGCAGATAAAAAAAGATTTGTGTTTGCTTAACTGTTGATACGAACATCGAAGCAATTATTTTAATCATTTGATAACATCTCCGTAGCTGACTTGATTAACACGTGGCGAGTGGCGAGTGGCGAGTGGCGAG
>Ga0325414_1004418_pt1 | contig 14721 bp, 8 predicted proteins | sample PopdelMetagenome_8_FD_206183 | JGI IMG/M metagenome (GOLD analysis project Ga0325414, IMG submission 206183) | Populus deltoides microbial communities from Bellville, Georgia, United States - Leaf-PdKOR-R3 | ecosystem: Host-associated > Plants > Phyllosphere > Phylloplane/Leaf | place: USA...
TATAATAAAAGATATTATAAGACTAGTTTACATAATAATCAATAATCAGTTCAAATTTTCTTTTCAAATGATTTTGAAGGGATATATCAATCTAATATATTCAAATCTTTTTGAATATTAAACTTAAGATTTGAGTGCAATAAGTTGATGAAAGTAGCAAATCTTTTTAACTATATGGCAATCCTTTGGATGTCAGCGTGTTTCGGAATGTGTTTGTGGTTGCTTTTCAAAGTGTTTTTCACTCGAAAATGTATCAAAATAATATTTTTTATTTTAAAAAAATTATTTTTAATATCAGCACATCAAAATGATCTAATAACACAAAAAAATTAATTTAAATTTAAAAAAATTAAAATTTTTTTAAAAATATTTTTAAAACACAAAAATAAAAACCAACACTTCTCACACCCAAAAAAGAGTAAAATATTCTATGTCAGACTCACCGGAAAAGAATTTTTCGTAAACATGAATGTCTCAATATGTCCTAAAGCTAATTACGTAGATGTCTATCATTCTCAAGGCATTAGAAGGGGAAATACGAGGTTCTAAAAAACAACTTTATACATCACTTCTAATTAATATGCATGAATTTTGTCGAGTTGAATAGTGGTAGGAAGGGAGACAAGCTAAAAGCTAGGGACATGACAGGTCTAATTATTTCTTAGTTTGGATTAAAAAAATAAATGGAATGATGTATTAAAGGAAAAAAATTATTTGAGGAATAAATATGCACAATTAAAAATATCAAATGACATATTGAAATATATATTAAGCCATTCGCCTTTTCCTCTGTATTACCATGGTGTATCTAAAACTTGGAAGGAAAAATAATCCAAGGAGTTAAAACTGCTTGACCAACACTCCTGAATAGAGAGGGGGAAAAAACATGATGGAGGAGTTTTTTTTTTTTAATGTAATTTTATATTAATAGGTATAAATTTTAATTTAATTATTGAATTGTGCTGAAAATTTTCTCAAGATGCTAAAGGTCATGTTTTTTATAAGGTTAAAATTTTATAGTCATCTGAGATTAGAAAGGCCTTCAAATAAAACCTAGAAGTTATAGTTTGAAATTGCGATATTTTCCTGGTTAGAGTTAGGATTATTTTTTTTCCAATTTGGTTTAGAATTTTTATTATTTTTTTTCAATTTTTTAAGGATGTTTTTCCTAGTATAAATAAGGTTACGCTACCAAAAAATTAGCAAATACAAATAAAAACACCGATGGAATTTTTCTGTCGATATATTGCAATGAACTTTATCGACATAACAGTCCCTCATTGTATCCATCGATAAATACCGGTGGAAATATTCTCTATATATATACTGATGGATTTATAGTGGGAAAATAAGAAATAAAAAAAAGCTAAAAAATACAATGATGTGTCATTCATGCAGACAGAATTACCGACAGAATTAATTCGTTAGTGAATTCCATCTGTAATGTCGTTGGTAATATTTAATTTATGACCTGGCCAGCAACCCCCCTCTCCCTCAATTCTTCTTTTTTTTCCTCCCCCCTCTACAACAAATAGTACATCCCCTCCAATTTTATCACAAATCAACCTCTCCCATAAATTCAGCCACCTCTCCTAAAAATTCAGCCACCCCAACACTCAGTTTGTCAGCATTATTGTTCTGATTCAAATTTGAGGATTTCCTATATTAAGTGAGCAAAACTACCCATTTTTTTGTTTGAACTCAATTTTCAAATACTAATTTATATTGCATATTTTTGTAGTATATGTATTTTGTTTGGGTGTTTACTTGTTTTATAACTTTTTTCCATAGAAATTTGTTGTATGAATATATGATTTGAACATATTAGAGTTTGTTTGAGATTTTGTAAAATTGTATTTGTTTGTAAATTAATGAAATTTAATTTAAATTTGTGACTTAGTTGTTTTGTGATGAAATAAATAATAGCATATTCAGCAGGTCTATTTTATATTTTGTCAGTTTTATTGTTGAGTTGAAAAATTCAGTAAATGTATAAGAATTTGAATGTATGTAGATAATTAATAATGAATTAAGAGTACTATTAAAATAGATTGAATAAGTTTCAGTTAAATCAATGTTATCTAATTTATTTAGTTTACATAATTAATAAATGCTATCATCAATATTCTATATATATTTGATATAAGTAATGGATGATCATTCATTGATGTATCGAGATCCACCCGAAAACTTGCGTAGGATGGATTATTGTAATGAGATTGAGGGCTTTATTAATTACACACTATCTAATCCAAGAAATATTAATGGAGACGGTATTAGATGTCCATGTAAGAGGTGTAAGAATAAAAAGTTTCTTAATACAGATGTTGTAACGATGCATCTTCTACAAAAAAAGGTTTTTGGAGAGATACTTATGTTGGTTTGCACACGGAGAACCATATGTTCCTCACGAGACCAAGGTAGAAAGGATGGTTGGGTCAACTTCTAACTCTAGCAGCATACATGAAGTTGTAGATGACAAAAATAATTCTTATAGAGATATAGTTATTGATGCAATGAGAATAAATCAAAGTTATGTCGGTCAATGCCCAATAATAAATGAAGAACCTAATGCTGACACGATTAGGTTTAATGATCTTTTGAAAGACTATGAAGAACTATTATAATATGAGTGCATGAATCACAGTAAATTATTGGCACTTATCTGTCATTAGGTGTCAACCATAAACAGGCACCTGAGTCACAGGCACCCATTCTCGACGTGAGCTCATCGAGTGTGATGTCGCCACGTTAACAAAGAGTCCCTTCAAAGCGGGATTCGTTTACTAGAAAGTATCATACCCAGTGAAAGCCCGACCTTTTAATGTAAGTTTGTTTTCCTTTCATGCACTACTAAAAAATAAAAAACATATTAATAATTTTTTAAAAATAATTTCAATTAACGAATGCAATTTCAGGTTTGCAAATATTAAAGTTGTCTGAACCATAACATCGACAATGAAATCTTCGATGAAAATGTCATTGTTTCAATGGAGTTAGGTTTCCAAAAATCTTAAATGGAAACCCATGATTGATGCATGGTCCGGAAAGTTTAAGGTTAGTATTAACTTAAATAGTTTTTTATTATGTTAATTCGGTTACTTTATTAATATTAATGAAATTATTCTCTTACAAATTTGAACTGCAAGGAAATATTTTATTGGGATAAAGTTGACAACGTTGTTGTCAAAAGTGTTTGGGAGTATTACATTGCAATTACGTAAGATTGAAATCAAGATAAATTTTTTTAATTCAAATTTTAAAATTTTATTTTTCATTTATTAACAGATAGTTCATGTGTACCATATATATTGCATGATTTTTGGTACGAGATGAAAAGAAAACAAAAAAATATGCGAAAGAAAGAGAGTTTCGACGCTGGAAGAACGTAATGGTTTGGAAGGATTTCAGATCATCGTACATCTTAGAGGCTGTTTGGGTGGAATATATTCAGCATGTGATGCCCAAGCATTTCGTGTGATGGTCGTAATCTGGTGTAGAGAACCAGAACTAAAAGATTCATGGTTCCATTACAACACACCGGTGGATCTATTCTGTTTGTTTCGCATGCGAAGCGAATGATAAGATTCTCTTTTTACTACCTTCATTTTTTAATATTTATTATTTTATATGAATATATTTAATTGACAACAGTTTTCTCTTACAGGCTATGGTTCTTGGACGCGGACCAAATTTGATAAAGCTTTTTATAGAAACGCATATGCAAATTGATTATTGTCGAAAGGGGGTGCAACATCTCGTAGATAGCTGAGCTCAACACTTTGTGGTATGTTGGATTTCAACAATTTATTTTCTTAAGTTATTATTTTTCTTGAATTTGATGACTTTTTCTTAGGATACATATAACACCTGGTTGAGTGAGAGATACATGGACGATATCTTAACTCATTAGAAACTTGATTTGTCTTTATGGTTAAAGACAGGATCATGCAGTGGACTTGATAAAAATTAGGTGTACGGTATCTCAAACACTACGGTCAAGGACTTGTGAACGACTCTAAGTGTTTCAATCGTCAGATGCTTGCAATCAGTTATGAGCACTCAAACTTCATAGTTCGAGGCGATTTTAGACCAACGAGTTTAATCTCGAACGACCTATCTTGCTGTTAAGACATAAAGACTCAGTGCTAAGACGGTTGAACTTAGTTGATTGGTATTGAAGATAAAATCATAGATGGGTGGTACATGTGCTCCCTTTTATTGGACCCACGGTCTCGGTGAAGACTCGTCTCCCCCTCCTTCATCCTTTTTATTTTAGATTAATTGTATTTAAACTTATAAATTTTTAAATTTGCAATGAATATTTGATTTTAATTTTAATTTAATTACTTTTAATTATTTTCTATTTCTGTTTAATAGATTTTTTTAAAATATGTTTTTAAAAATATTATTAACGATCTTACCAACAGATTAAGTCCATCGATATATTCCAAAGAGTTGAAAATAAATTACTACAAATGTCATTATGCCACTATGTAATCACCGATAGTTTTATTTCGTCGATCATATTAAAAAAATTCATTGTTGGCATTATCAATGGGTTTTTTATCGGTGATATGTGAAAGTCGCTAATGGAAATATCAACAGATTAAAGCGGTTAATTTTTTTTTGTTTGGCATGCTTTGTTAGTCTATAAATCCATCAATAATTTTATTACCGATAAACTCACCAACAAACCATAAATCATCGACGATAAGTTTTTCGATGAAGTATTTTTATCTATGAGCCCGTCGATAAAAGTCGTGCTGACGAACTCAGTGTCTAACCACCGATAGAATATTTCATCAGTAAATTGAAAACTTCTGGTAGTGATTAGTTTGTGTTTGAAGAGACTACTTGAAAATAAATATTCAATAATAAAATTATGAATTAGAGTTTATGTTAGATCCCTTCTTTTAAAAAATTTATGTTTTTGTGCTTGTTGTCTTTCTTATGTTGTTTTCATCTACAATAGTTGGTATCGGAGTTCAATGATTCCCAATGGTTAGTTGTTGCATGTTGTTGAATAACCATGTATAGAAGAGGTGGTTGCAAAATAGGATGTGATGGTGTAAGAAGGGATAAAGAGTTTCTCATTCGAGAAAAAAACGTTTGGGAACTGGTGATAGAAAACATGCAGTGACAAATTAAAAAAATTACCTTATTGATTGGCGATAATAGACATGCATAGGTAAATTGAAAAATTATCTCTTCAATTAACGGAGTTGAAGTTTTAGAATTCGTTTCAAAGGTATGAGCAAATTAGGCAACTTCTTAATCGGGTTAAGTATTATGGAGATTTTGGTAATCTCATTTATAATGAGATAGATGTGGATTTGGTGTTCTCCGTAACTTATGATGTTTATTTTGATTATTATTATTTTAATAATGATATCATAAACAATGATAGTAATAATATTATTAACGGTGTCCTTAATGATAAGTTAGATATTAAGTGCAAATAAAACATGTAAGATACTCAATAAAAAAAAATGTTAATTTAGGTTATGTGGATCATTTTGATTACAAGTTTGTTGTTATCACAAAGATAAATATGTTCAAGAGTTATATAGATACAAGATATATTGATGAAGCAAGTTTGAGATTTCAAATTTATTATTCTAAAAGTCAATAGAAGATAAATAATTTGTCAATAGTTGTTTCTTGAACAAATTTTAAGATGAAATGATTGAAGTTGACGTCTAAAGAAAAGGAGATGAAGAGACTTGATTGGACATTCAAGAGATTGAGATAAGAGCAATTTGAACTCCATGACAAGTTCTTTCCAACTCAAAAAAAAAAACTGATGTAGGAGGTTTTTCCCTAAAGTGTAATTTTATATTAATAAACAAAAATTTTGATATGATCGTTAGATTTGGCTGAAAGTTTTCTCGGATATTATAAAGGTTCTATTTTCTTTAGAATTAAAATTTGTAGCCATATGATATAAGAAGGGCTTTCAAATAAGACCCAGAAGTTATTATTCGAGATTTGCAAAAACAATTCTAGTTGATTTAGGACTCTTTTTATTTATTTACTTTAGAACTCTTATTATTTTTCTAGCTTTATTAAGATGTTTTTCCTAAAATAAATATGGTTATTTAACTTGTATTTCAGGAAATTACTTGAAAATAATATTCACTAATAAAATTATAAATTAGAGTTTCTATCTAATTTTTTTGAAAATTTTATATTCTTGTTCTTGCCATTTTTCTTTTCTGTTGTTTTCTACCACATCAAGATCTCTTGAACAGGCGTACAAGTAATGTGTCTTCCACCACCTTTTGATGAAGATAATACGAAAAAAAACCTTTTTTTCTTACCGTTTAAGAACATGTTTGAGAACGCGTTTGGCCATGTATTTTAAAAATTTTAAATTTATTTTTGCTTAAGATTATTTTTTATATTTTTTTATTTTTTTGATGTGCTGATATTATAAATTTTAAAAAATTTTAAAAAATATTATTTAAATGCTTTTTCGAATGAAAAATATTTTGAAAAAAAACCGCTACCACAATACCAAACACACATTAAATATTTTTGATTAAATTCTCTTATTTGTACTTTAATTTATGAGATGATATTTAGAAAAGAAGAAGATATGTAAATGATATTCATCTTTATGAGATGATTGAAAATATAGTATATAATATTTTTTAAAATAATTTTTTAAAAAAATATATTAAAATATATTTTTTTTATTTTTAATATTAATATATCAAAATTATTAAAAAATAACAATTTAATAGTTTTTCTAGTAAAAACATTAAATGAAAACCCCTCATTTAATCTGGGGCCCGCTATCTGGGTTCGTTCTACCTCTCTCTTAGATTACAGATATTCTCTATGCTGTGACTTCTTGTCAAAATGACTAGAAAGCAATCGCAAGTACAAATTCTACTCAGACTTTCAGAGATTATTCCTTTGGTGTTATCGAGGTCAAAAAATGACAAGGAAGCCATTTTTCATTTTATCATTGGGAACTAAGCAGTATTTGTTTTTTTTTTTTCAATCTAGTTTTTAAAATGCTTTTAAAGTTATTTTTATTTAAAAAATATTAAATTAATAATTTTAATGTGATATATATATATATATATATATATATATATATATATATATATATATTCAGGGGCGGTGTGAAGGGGAGGCAAGCAGGGGCCCAGGCCCCTGTAAGAATTTTTTTTTTTTAGGGGTAAAACAAAAGTGTGAATTAATAGATATTAAAACTGTGGATACCTGCTAGGTGAAGAGAACAAAAGGCTGAAAAGAATGGTCCCACAGCCCATCAATTTTGTGTAATTAATTAATGGATTGTGATAAAAAAAATGCCTACGTGGAAAGTAATAGGTTACAAAGTGATGGATTTGTTTCTTGTTTTTTCTCTCACTATAAACTACAAAGTACAACCCTAATATAAATTGTTACAAGTCCAACGCAGCCTATCAAAACAAAAACAAGAATAAAGATCCTAAACAAAATTTTTGTGCGGAAAGATTGTAGCAGAGTATTATTTGATTTATTTCTCAATAAACAAAATAAGGTACGTAATTGGATATTGATAACTTAAATTTAAAATATATTTTTATTTTGTTTTGAGATATTTGTTAAGAATTTAATAAGATTTTTTTATAATTTTATAATTTTTGCTTTTTTTTTCAAATTTGCTAGTTCTAACAATTGTTTTTTGAATTCTTGTTATAGTGATTTTTTGTTCTAATTGATTAGATATATTTTATTAGTTTGTTTTGATTATGCATGGATTTTTTTTATGTTTTATTTTTAGCAGAGCCACCAAAATTATCAATTTTTTCTCACTATATATGTTTTGATTTTAGGTTGAACCATGAACAAAATAAGAAGAATTGATTCTTTTTTTGAAAAAAAAAAAGGAAAAATATTGACAACTCACAGCCTAGTGAACCAACTCCAAATAATGTTGAAGTTATGGTTGAGCAGCCTCTATGTGCTTCAGTTTACAAAGAACCTGCGCTGATTAGTGAGCAGCCTCTTACTAGAATCGATATTGCTCATTTAATTAAAGATCCAAGCAATCGTCCTCAAATTTGGGAATACCCGGTTAATCAACAAGATGAAATTCGAAGGGCATACATTAATTTGGGGCCATATCAACCTTTGATGTCTGACTATCGATTTCAATCTCATTGGTTCAAAAGTTATCCGTGGCTTGAATATTCAGAGAAAAATACTGCATTTTGTTTCCCTTGCTATTTATTTCCAAGTAAACCATCTGGAAAGCCAGGATCAGACACATTTACTGTTAAAGGATTTAATTGTTGGAAGAAAGTTAATGATGGGGAACGATGTGCTTTTTTGACTCATATGAGAAAAAGGTCCAAATTCAGCTCATAGATTTGCTACCAGGTGCTTGGAAAATTTGAAAAACCAGTCATGTCATATTGAGAAGGTAGTCAAGAGGCAAACTACTCAAGAAATTCAGAATAATCGATTGCGTATTAAAGCTTCAATAGATATTGTTCGTTGGCTCACATTTCAAGCATGTGCTTTTAGAGAGCATGATGAACGTCCAGAATCAAAAAATCGAGGTAATTTTCTTGAAATGATGGAACTTTTAGCATCATACAATGAACAAATAGGTGCTTTTGTTTTGGGTAATGCTCCACAAAATGCTAAATACACCTCACATCAAATTCAAAAAGAAATTTTGCATGTCTTTGCTAGAAATGTTCAGTCTTCAATTTGTCATGAGATTGATGGTGCAAGATTTTGTTTAATTGTTGATGAAGCTCGAGATGAATCTAGAAGAGAGCAAATGGCCCTTGTTATTAGGTTTGTTGACAGAAGTGGATTTATACAAGAACGATTTTTGGATATAGTTCATGTCAAAGATACAACTGCTGCAACTCTTAAGGAAGAGATTTCCTTTGTTTTATCTTATCATAATCTGGATGTTCAAAATATTAGGGATCAAGGGTATGATGGTGTCAGTAATATGTGTGGAGAGTGGAATGGTTTGCAAGCTTTATTCATTAATGATTGCCCTTATGCATATTATGTACATTGCTTAGCTCATCAATTACAATTGGCTCTTATTGCTGCAGCTAGAGAAATATCTGATGTTCACACTTTCTTTCAGAATTTGATTTTTATTATTAACATTGTTAGTGCTTCTTGTAAGCGTAATGATGAATTACGGGCTTTTCAAGCATCTACAATTGAACATTTAGTTGATATTGGTGAGATTGAAACGGGTAAAGGAGTTAATCAAGTTGGTGGTTTGCAACGACCTGGAGATAGCAGATGGAGTTCACACTTCAAATCAATTTGCAGTTTGATAAAAATATATGGGGCAACTTGCTTGGTTCTTGAAAACATTGCTTTAGATGGATCTACTTATTCTCAACGTGGTGATGCGGCTTTTTCATTTAAGTTGCTAATGTCATTTGATTTTGCACTCATCTTACATATAATGAAGGATGTTATGGGAATTACTGATATGCTTTGCCAAGCTCTGCAACAAAAATCTCAAGACATTTTAAATGCTATGCATTTAGTGACTACCACAAAGACTTTAATTCAGAAGTTAAGAGATGATGGTTGGAAAACTCTTTTAGAAGAAGTGACATCATTTTGTAAGCATCAAGACATTGAAGTTCCTGATATGGATGCTTGTTTTTCTAGTGTGGGACGATCTCACCGTAAACAAAAATCAGTAACAGTTGAACATCACTACCGAGTTGATATATTTACAGCTATCATTGATCAACAATTGCAAGAGCTAAATAATAGATTCAATGAGCAGGCAATCGAGCTTCTTCAGTTGAGCACAACTTTAGATCCTAGAAATAGCTATAAATTATTCAATATTGAAAATATATGCTTACTTGTTGACAAGTTCTATCCTCAAGATTTTTCTGACCAAGAAAAAATTCATTTGAGACTTCAGTTGCAGCATTATGAGCTTGATGTACCCAATCATCCAAAGTTAAAGAGCATGTCATCAATCGCTGATTTATGTCAAGGACTGGTTGAAACAGGAAAATCAACAATTTATCCACTAGTTGACAGGTTGATTCGACTTATTTTGACTCTTCCTGTTTCGACAGCAACTACTGAACGAGCTTTCTCAGCGATGAAGATTGTTAAAACAAGACTTCGTAATCGGATGGAGGATGATTTTCTTACAAATTATTTGATTGTTTACATAGAAAAAGAAATTGCTGAAAGATTCACAATTGATATGATAATCGATGATTTCTATTCTATGAAAGAACGACGAGCACAATTAAAATAAATATGTAAGAATCATTCTTTATTATTTTTTATTTTATTTCAAAGTTTATCAAACATAAATAATGCTTCGCTTTAGCTAATGTTTCTTTTATACTTTGTATGTTTATATTTGATAGGTATAAAGACCAACAACATTAAAGTGATGGATACATCATGAAGATGAAATTAACTTCATTGCTTTGACTGAATTCGGTATTGCTCCAAATCTTTTACCTTATACAAAGGTCATTATATGTTTGTAATAAGTTATTTGAATAAAACTAAATAATGCAGGTTTTTTTTTTACAACTCATGTATAATAAATGAAAACAAATATTATATATTATTATATTATTTTTTGCCACCCCTAACAAATAATCATAGCTCCGCCCCGGTATATATTCAACTCAAAAAGTAAGGTTGTCCATGTTATTTTCAATTACGATAAATAAGTAAAAATTATAAAAATAATAAGTGAATTTTCGTTGTTTAATATATAATTATCAATATTCAATTGAGAAATTCAGTTGTAACAAACACTAATACACTTTGGTTGGTAATCTTAAATAAGATTTAATGAAAAAGATAGTTAAGATCTGGACTGATTTGTTGGAATGTGCCTGGGAAAAAACCAAAAAAAAATTAAAATTGCACAGATTCAGAAAAAGATAGTTAAGATCTGGACTGATTTGTTCGAATGTGCCTGGGAAAAAACCAAAAAAAAAATTAAAATTGCACAGATTCATATGAACTAGAACTAGTTGATTTGCGGCTGCAATAAATGGTAAAAAATAAATCAGTAAGAAGGCCAAAGCAAGGGTAGTGCTAAGAAATGTCCATAAAGTAGCAGCTAAGGGGTGTTATTCTGAGATGGAAACGACAATTTAGCATTTATATTCATATGTATTAGAAAATAAAAATACCCCTTCAGTGTTCATGGAGGTTCAAACCTTGAGACGTAAAGGGCCCTGAGAAATGATCGAAGAAATTGAAACACCATTGGAGCGAGCGGAAAGCCACAAATATGAAGGAAACCTGCCGAGGGAGGGAGCGAAGGCGGTAAGCTCGCATTGGGAAGCGGACAACCTTGGAAAAGGTGACTTCCCAACCGTCCATCATCCTCTCACACGGGTGTTAACATCGCTGCAACCATTCTTTGTACACATGTCCTCCTCCCTTGGTCTTTGGGCCCCACTCCACACAATCCTCCCTCTCCCTCCTCCTTTCTCTCTTCCATTTTTCGCTCGCACAGTCACGCATACATACAGTCCTCCCTTCGCTATAAGTCTCCCTCCTCTCGAATGCCACAAAATTTAAACAAGCCTAAAAAAAACTGAATGATCCTTCTTTTCTTGAACCAAGAAAGAAACCCTTTTTGTTTCTTGGTGTGTGTTCAGCTTTCTGTACGTGAAATGATATTGAAACCCTTTGCTTTCTAGCTGTCTAATGAATACTAGGAAAACCTTTTTGTTATCATTGCCAAGAAATCATATTTTGTGACTCTGCACTTGCTAAAATTTTACAAAGGAAAGAAGAGGAGCGGTGTTCTGTCTGTGAAACAATGGCAGGAAATGAGTGGATAAATGGATACTTAGAGGCGATATTGGATAGTGGTGGTGGGGCAGGTGCAATTGAAGAACACAAGCCAGCACCAAGCATGAATTTAAGAGAAACAGGGGATTTTAATCCAACAAAGTATTTTGTTGAAGAGGTTGTTACAGGAGTTGATGAGACTGATTTACATAGAACATGGATAAAAGTTGTTGCCACTCGCAACACCAGGGAACGCAGCTCCAGGCTCGAAAACATGTGTTGGCGTATTTGGCACCTCACTCGCAAGAAGAAGCAGGTCACTCTCTTATATGTGTGTACATGTGTTTGTGTAGTGTGGAATTGGGTCACTGTCAAGAAGTCCTGGTTCTTGAAGAGACCCTGTTGGCTCAGTTTTGCATGTGTTTCTGTTTATACATGACTCTGTGTGCACAGTACTTTTTCACAATCTTGTGATGACATAATTCTGTCTGGTGAATTGGGTATCTTCTTGCAAATAAGAGAAAAAGATAACAGAGAAACAGAACAGAATGCAATCGTCTTGTGATTTTAAATGATTTTTTGTTTTTGTTTTTTTTATTGATTGTTTCATCATGATTCTCTTGTTCTTCTTTTAATTTGTTGTTGTATAAACTATATGCATTACAGTTAGTAGAAATTTGTTTAATCATCATTTGAAGCCTAATTTTGTTCTGTTTTCATATATGAGGCAGAATTCGTAAAAGATAAAGTTGTACCTTAGAACTATGTACATAATTAACGTTCTCAATTATGGGAGAATTGGATCAATAATGTGTGTCTATGCATGTCCTAGTGTGTGTTCTTGAATGCTGGACCATGTTATGACTCTATTTTTGTTAAACGCACAGTCGTATTTTGGTTCCTCAGCTTCATGTTATAAGGTTCCCTTTTTAAATCAACCTAACATGACCATATCCTACCATGTAATCGACCTAATTCCCTGTGGGGCGAATTTTGTTTTTCGTCCTATGTGCATGGGATCCTGTGGTCCTGTTCTGGCCCTTGAGCTCGGTGCCATGCTATTGAATTGAGCCTAAGATTGATGTCATTTGTGTTTTAAATGACAAAAATGTCATGCTTATGATGTGAATAGTTGGAGTGGGAGGAACTTCAGCGGTTGGCAACTCGAAGATGGGAACGGGAACTAGGACGCCGGGATGCAACTGAAGACATGTCTGAGGACTTGTCAGAAGGAGAGAAAGGAGATGGTTTGGGGGAGCTGGTACAAAGCGAGACGCCAAGGAAAAGGTTTCAGAGAAACCTTTCCAACCTGGAAGTGTGGTCGGATGATAAAAAGGAAAAGAAACTCTATATTGTCCTTGTCAGGTATGGTGCTTTCTGGAACATTAGTCATTTCAGAGTCTATGAATTTAAGATAAATACAGCACACGAATTCTATTTCTATGTTTTCATTCAACTCTTCAAAGAGTAGAAGCTTGTCTGTTACGGTGCATTGAAAGATAATTCTAGGAATGATAACTTCTGATGTCACTAGAAATCAGTACCCAGACTGAATCTGTTCTTTCTATTTAATGGTCTTCCAAGACACAAGAGTGATGGAGGAATGGGAATTCCTCACAAGGGTTCGCTTGCTTCTTTTTTTTTAGTTTTTCATTAATTTTTTTTACATGCAGAGTTGCTTGCTATTTCTCTGTTCATGATTTCTTAAGTCTACCTCCATTCATGCTGAAAGACCAAATAGACTCTATTTCTGCATTTCTTTGACTGGCCAATGTAGTTCATTGTTGTTTCATCTTTATGAACAGTTTGCATGGTTTGGTCCGAGGAGACAACATGGAGCTTGGTCGAGATTCTGACACTGGCGGGCAGGTAAGTGCTGCATTTTGATACAAATGAAATATAATCCTAGAGTTTCTATCCATACCATTGTAACTTACACTTTTATAAACAATATCTCAGGTCAAATATGTTGTGGAACTTGCTCGTGGACTTGCTAGGATGCCTGGGGTGTACAGGGTAGATCTTTTTACTCGCCAGATCTCCTCCGCTGAAGTTGATTGGAGTTATGGGGAACCAACAGAGATGCTAACAGCAGGTCCTGAAGATGATGGTGGCAATGAGGTGGGAGAGAGCAGTGGAGCATACATTGTCAGAATTCCCTTTGGTCCACGCGATAAGTATATCCGAAAAGAACTACTTTGGCCTTATATTCAAGAATTTGTAGATGGAGCTCTTAGTCACATTCTTAATATGTCAAAAGCTTTGGGTGAACAAATTGGAGGGGGCCAGCCTGTGTGGCCATATGTTATCCATGGCCATTATGCTGATGCGGGTGATAGTGCTGCTCTTTTATCAGGTGCTTTGAATGTTCCCATGGTTCTAACAGGACACTCACTCGGGCGAAACAAGTTGGAACAGCTTCTTAAGCAGGGACGGCAATCAAAGGAGGATATCAATTCAACATATAAAATAATGAGGAGGATAGAAGGAGAAGAGCTTTCACTTGATGCTGCTGAACTTGTAATCACAAGTACTAGACAAGAGATTGATGAGCAATGGGGACTTTATGATGGGTTTGATGTCAAGCTTGAAAGGGTCTTGCGTGCTCGTGCTAGACGTGGGGTCAATTGCCATGGCCGTTACATGCCAAGGATGGTGGTAAGGAAGTGTTTCTAGTTTTTTTTTTTTTTTCAGTTTTCTTTTTGACATTTTATAACTAAATGCTAAGCTCATGCCTTATCACTTGTCTATGAGTTAAGAGAAAATCGAAATAGAAGAAGCAAGATTGAAATTGTACAAAAGAGTACTCTGATATCTTTTCCTGCTTCTCTGTATAAAACACACTTCATTTCAATTCACGGTAACAGACATAAGCACTGCTCTTACAGCTTAAAGCTTAAGCAATGTCAATATTATGTAGTTCCCTACTGTATTTAG
>Ga0325414_1004421_pt1 | contig 14718 bp, 8 predicted proteins | sample PopdelMetagenome_8_FD_206183 | JGI IMG/M metagenome (GOLD analysis project Ga0325414, IMG submission 206183) | Populus deltoides microbial communities from Bellville, Georgia, United States - Leaf-PdKOR-R3 | ecosystem: Host-associated > Plants > Phyllosphere > Phylloplane/Leaf | place: USA...
AACGCATTTTATGTCCCTTGATTTTCGAACATGGAAAGAGAGAATAAAAAACATTTAGTGGGTGAAATGATATGAAGGAAGGAACGGGGGATAAAAAAAAAAAAAAAAGAGAGAGAAAAGAGATGAGCAAAGAAAAAAGAAAAATACAAAAGTTGGTATGATCCAAGCTAGGGGAACAAATCATATCTATGCCTAATTGACCATAAAAATAATTATAATAATCATGAGAAGATAAAAAAACTTTAAAGGCAAGTTAAAGAATTAATGATAACAAAATGATGCATAAAGAAAAGCATGAGTTCATATGTAGTTTTAGTATTGTTAGTACCAAAGAAGGATGAGATTTAGAGGATGTGTATTGATTGTCAAATCATCAACAATATTACAGTAAAGTATAGATACTTAATTTGTAAATTTAATGATATGCTAGATGAATTGCTTGAATCTTGTAAGTTTTTTAATATTGATTTGAAAATTAGATATCATCAACTAAGAATGAAAGAAAGAGATGAATGAAAAACTGTTTTTAAAACTAAATATAGTTTGTATGAGAGGTTAGATATGCCTTTTAGGCTTACTAATGCACCTAGTACTTTTATCAGATTAGTTAACCATGTTTTGTGCAATTTCAAAGTTAAGCTTTTTATGGTTTACTTTGATGATATTTTAACTTATAATAAGAATTTAGAGGAGCATAGTGAACATTTAAGGAATGGATTGATTATTTTGCGAAAACAATGTTTATATGCTAATATGAAAAAATGTGACTTTTGCATGGAAAAAATTGTAATTCTTAGATATATTGTTAGTGCAAAATGTATTGAGATGTATAAAGAAAAGGTTGTGGTTATTTAAGAATGGTATACACCTAAGTCAATCATTAAGACAACAAGGTTTCACAGTTAGGCTAATTTTTAAAGGAAATTTGTTAAGGGTTTTAGTACTTTAGCCGCATCTTTAACTGAGATAGTTAAGCTCAATGAGGTACTTAAGAGCATTATGTTTAACTATGATAAATTTCTAAGCTACTTCTAGAAGGTTTTGTTGGGGAAATTAGAAACATAATTGTTATTTTCTACTACTTGTCATCCATAAACAGATGGTCAAACTAAAGTAGTTAATAAGATTTTAAATATATTATTAAGAACTATCGTTCAAAAGAATTTAGAAAATTAGGAAGATTGTCAATTATTTATTGAATTTACTTATAATAGAAGTGTGTATTTTACTACTGATTATTCTCATTTTGAAATTGTCTATGACTTTAATCCTTTGGATTTTTTTTCTTTATCTATAGCTGAAAAAATTAGTTTTGATGGCAATGAAAAAACACAGGTAGTATAGGCTCTCCATGAGAATGTCAGGAGACAAATGCAAATAATAATAATAATAATGAACAATATGAATTCAAAGCTAATAAAGGGAGAAAAGGTTATTTTTTTTTAACTAGATGATTGAATTTGGGTGCATATAAAAAAAGAAATGTTTTCTAAACAAAGAAGATCTAAGTTGATATCGAAAGGAGATGGACCATTCCAAATCCTTGAAAGATTTTAATTATAATACTTGTAAAATAAATCTACTAGATGAGTATGATGTTATAAAATGGATCTACTAGATGAGTATGGTGTTAATACTACTTTTAATGCCTTTTTTTTTTATCTCTCTTTGTTTGATATAGGTGATGATTTTAGGTCGAATCCTTTTAAAAAGAGAAAGGATGATGCGATCCAAACTACACCAAATGATCTATAAGAAGTTCCAGTTGGGCCAATTACAAGATTAAGAACAAAAAAGCTTAGAGATACATTCAATGAGCCTATTTAGAGCATTTAGGCCAAGGTGAATTTCAAGAAAGGCTACAACTTCAACAAATGATGATCATATCTTATTCAAATTAATTCATGCACAAAAGGGGCTTAATTCATGCACAAAAGGGGCCTAATCCATCTATTTCATAGGCTGACTAATTTTGGCGGTTATAAACTTATTTTTTCTAATGCACAGTCTTACTCTAACAAGTATAATTTTTTATCAAATTGTTGGACCAGGCTAAATTTCATCAGAGGTTTCTAGAGGTCTCTGTTCTATATTGGACTAAAATTGAAGGGCAATTATACATCGGGAAGGCCTTGCGATAAGGTCTAGAAGTTACTGTGTAGGAATTGTATTAATTTCCTAGTTGATTTAGAATTCTTTTTCCTATTTTATTTAAACTCTTTTATTATTTTTCTAGTATTGTTTAAAACGCTTTTACGTATTATGAATAGGGTTATTTGGCTTGTATTTATACTTTTTTTTTTACATACTTTGATTTTAATAATTATTATTGTGCGTGTGAGGTTTTGCTCATACTTTTTGGATCTTCATTAAACTATTCTGACTTATCAAAGAATTGACCAAGGTTCATGATGTCTTTTATACTTCTCGTTTGCGTCTCTTTATAGACATTAAGTGAGGGTTCAATTATTTATAGTCTTGATGTCTCGGTATAAGTTATCGTTGTGTCAAGCTCAATTCCAAACCTGATTTTAGTTTTCTTAGAAATAATTGATTTGATAATGAGTTTCTAGATGTATATATCCTTATAGATTGCATCAAAAACCTTATTTAAAAACAACTATCTTATCCACAACCCTTTTTTCACTGAAATCTAGCATCACAATGACTGTCACCTTTCTTTTCTCCATGTTACCACCATAAATGACCCCACCTTTCTTCACCACTCAATCTAAACGAACCAACACTATGACCGTAAATTTTCTCCTCGTTATCATAACCCAATTTTTTTACCTTATTTTTAAAATATTTTTCCAAAAAATCTAAAAATAGTGAAAAAATAGCATAAAAATAAAAAAAATCTTTTTTTATGCATTCACGTCATTTTTGTCATTTTCAATGTCTTTTCAAAAGAATCCAAAAATTAAAAAAATTATTTTCAATGTGTTCAACTATTAACACACTCATTTCAAAATCATTGATTAATTTTTTTCATCAAATTGACATTGATGTTGCCTTTCTAAAAAAAAATCAAAGTACAAAAGTTAGAAAAATTAAAAAAATTAAAAAATAGAACATAGGGATCAAAGTGCAAAGCAAGAAAATGGAGGGACCAAGATAAAACCAAGTTACTTGGTCACCAAGTTGTTTTGGGACCAAGCACTTAGAAGAAAAGGATAAAAGTACTTTAACTATAAATAATATCAAAAATATCAAAAAAAAGAAGGAGTGAGGGAAATAAAAACCTAGAGAGGACCCATTAAAAAAATATACCATAAAAAAAGGAGAACTCTCTCTCTCAGACACCTAAAACACTCTAGACTTTTTTTTTTTACAAGCCATCACCCTTACATAAGAAAAAAAAAAAACCTCTTAGAAGACATAAATCAATGTCTCCCTCATGCTCTCCCTTCATGTCAAAATCAAAACACACAAAAACCAAAAATCTCTTTTTTCTCTCTTTCCTTTATTCATGGGCTAGATAAATAAATGGGCTAGCAAAAGATAATATTTATGGTCTAAAGAATTATTTATAACAAACCCAAAATCAAGTTCATAATAGGTTAGAAAAAAAACTTAAACCAAAGGCCAGAATAGGTTAGCAAAAAAGAAAACCCAAGCTCTAAAGCCCAATGTCTGATCTTATAACTATGCTGAGCAAAGCCAAGTCAATCCAGAGGGATAAATAAATTTATTGGAAAAAATAACTCTATATGTATTAAAAACTTATTTTATAACAAACCTAAACTTAAGTCCAAAATAAGTTGCAAAAAGAAAACATAAGCCTTGAGGCTCGAGCTTGTGACTATGCTTAAGCCAAAATATACTTTTTTTAGGCTCAATTATAACTCTTCAACTTTCCACTATATAAATTATAGAACAAATATTGTATTTTTCTTATATGGGATAAAGGGTTTTAAATCTCACCAAAACATGTGAATCAAAGATTTTTGGAGATCAGTTTCTCATTCATCCATATTTTATTTTTATCATGTTAATGTTTCATATTAAAAAATTATCATTAGAGGATAATTTACAATGAAGTTTTTAACCCTAAAAGTAAGTGGACTCCACTTTTAATTTGACATCAAATGATCTCATTAACTATGTTTTAAAAATAAATTCTTAACAATTTCCCATATGAAAAGAAATTTTTTTACTAGTATATAAAAACTCAAAGATTTGTATAAAGATAATAATTTGATATGTTACTATATCAATGTAAATAGTTTTTAGTTTTGAGGCTTTTTTGGTGAAATACTATTGGATATTCTTGGTTAAATAGTGAATGTGATGTCTTAAACTATTTAGTCTTTTATGTAAATCAAGACAGTAGTACTTACATGGTTTTCTATCTAGAGATTTCCTTTGATTCTTTATGTTATGTTTATTTTGGCTCTGAATAACTTACATATTCATGATTGCTTTAGAGAATTTAAACTTTAATAAACTCTAAAAAAGACAATCATATTTTTCACTTATATAGGTGATCTTTAAAAGTTTCTATTATACTCCACTTGGTATACAAAGATATGAAAATCACTAATGGCCATAATCTATATTAGGGACCTTATTCTTCAACACTATGGTGACTCAGAGATAGAGTGTGTCTCTTTGATAAGTAACTGGTCTATTTCTGCAGGTCCTTTTCTCGCCCATGTATATGATTTTTTCAGGCCAGTTGGTTCCACAGTATCATGGAGTCGAGTCGTCTGGGAACAGTGGTCCTTGGCCAAATACAGTTTCATACTTTGGTTGGCTGTCATTGGTAAACTTCGAACCCGTGACAGGTTGTGGTTCATCCCTTCTGACCCTACTTGTGCTTTCTGTCGGTGTGAGGAAGAGTCTCATGCTCATCTGTTCTTTGCTTGTAGCTGGACGGGTTGCTTGTGGGCTAAGATCAAATCTTGGCTTAGAATTGGCAGAAGGAGGTTGATCCTCAACAAGTCACTTCACGGGTGAAACTCCAAGAGATCCAATTTAGAATTTCAGATGCGAAGAGTCTCCTTGATTATCACGGTGTATCTTATCTGGGAAGAAAGAAAGAAATGGGTTTTCTTTGGAAAGTCTAGAGGAGTCGATACAGTGTTCAGGGGTTTTCAAATCTTGTTTTATATCGTGTTCCATTTTCATGAAAAAGATCACCTTCACTTGGCTGTTAGGTGAACATTTTGGATGGTAGGCTACAGGTCTTATCTTTGGATAACAAGAGGTATTGCATTCTATTTGTTGTAGTCTGCAACTGTTCGTCAGGGTTCTCTGCATGGTTGCTATTCAGTTCTTCATGGCCAATCGATCTCATGCATATTGTTTCGCTCTCTAGTTTGGCTTTGCATGGTGCAGTTTTAGGCGTGCATGGTGAAGGGTTTGTTATGCATGTAAATTTTTGTGCTTAGAATTATTGTCGGGCCCGCCATTAGTTTTGCATCCTCTCTGTTGTTGGTGCCCTTGGTTTCTCCACGTGACTACATGGCTCATGCATCCTCCACGTTCCTCCGGGTGACACGTGGTCTTCAGCAAATGGCTTTGGGGCTCCTGTGTTAAGGGAGTTAGGTATCTGTTTATGGTTTGTTTTATTGGTCTGTTGATGACATCTGCTTTCCTCGGTTATCCTTGGCACCTATAGTCATTGGGTTCCTGAAATAATCAATGGCCTGTTTTTTTAGGTTGTATTTTATCTTTGTGCTAGCTAGGAGCCTGTTCCCATTGGCTTGTCCTGTACAGATGTAATACTGGCTTGCTGGTTTTCCAACTAGTCTATCTTTTTGATGTATAAAATTCTAACATTTGATAAAAAAATATATATATATATATATGAAAATCACTAAGAGCACAACTCATCATTTATCATACTGCAACTAACATCTTTTTCATCATAGAAATAAGCATGAAATAATAACTTCTAAGTGTTATTGAAAATATTAATGACCTAATTTTCCTTTTGAACTTAGATCTTAAGATCTCTAATCAATTAGGTAGGGTTGTCATCATTATATCATTCATCTTTAAAGGCTTTAAACCTATCTATCTTGAGAAATTATCCACGAGCTTTCTCAACAAACTTTTAATTAATAGACCTGTAATATTTTCATTTGACTTTATATAATTAATGGAAATTATTCCATTCGACGGTAAGTGTTTAAAAATATTATGTTTATGATGTATATGTCTAGACTTACAATTATACATACTATTTTGGTCAATATGAAATACCCTCTAAGATATTCCAAAGTCACCCGATTTCCTCTCTGGCTTTATTTAAAGTAATAAACTATTATTCTATTGTAGATCTTATGATACACATTTTCTTAAAGGATTTTCATTATACAACTACTCAATTGAGAGTGAAGACTTATTCACTACTGAATTTGAAATCCTTAATATTAGATATTCAATTCTTATCACTATACTCTTTTAATATCATTGGGTATCCAGTATAGTATCGAACATAGTCTAAGATTTTCTTAAATATTTGAGTACCATATTTATTGCTTTTTAATGATTAATATTTGGATTAATGGTAAAAAAACTTAGTTTACTAATTAAGTATGAGATATTTAGTCTTATGTAGTTCATAACATACATCAAGCTTCTAATTATCAGAGAATATTCTAGCTAGTTTATTCTCTTAACTTATTTTTAGACAAATGTGCACCTACGTCCATTGGTGTTTTGACAGTGCTATTGCTACCTTTAAAACATTTATTAAGAATTTTCTAAACATAATGAGATTGAAACAATATTAATCCATCAAATATTCTAGTAATTTTTACTCCTAGTATGACATCTATAACACACCCAAATGTTTTTTATGCCAAACTTATTAGTTAACAAATTCATAATAGACATGGCCATATGATCATTGCTATCTAAAATTAGCATTTCATCCATATAAAGAAATATAATGACATAAACTTTATCTTTGTTTTTTATATAAATATATTTATCAACGTCATTGATTTTAAACTCATTTGAAAACATAACTTTATTAAATTTTCCATGTCATGGTTTAGGTGCTTATTGCAAATCATATAATGACTTGACAAATTTATAGAATTTTTTGTTTTAGCCTTTAACAACAAACCTCTTAAGTTTTCCATATAAACCTTTTTGTCAAGGTCACCATCTAAGCAAAAAAAAAATATTTATTTGATGTATTTCAAGTTTGTCAATGGTTAAGATGGCTATTAATATTTGTATGAAATTTATTTTTGACACTTCTTAATATGTATCAAAATAGTTCACACCTTCTTATTTGTATGAAATTTATTTTTGACACTTATTTAACAAGAAGTTTCCATCAACTTTTATTTTTGTTTTGAAGATCCACTTATATCCTAATGGTTTGCTTCCAGGTTAAAGACTCACTAGTTCTCATGAATGATTATTCACAATGGATTTAATTTTATTATTGAATACCTCCTTCCAACAGAAAGCTTCATTATAAGACACTGCCATTGAAGAGGTTCAAGATTTATTTTCTAACATGTTAGAAAATCAAGATCAAGTCTTTTGTTTATTTTTTCCTTTTACTTATTATAGTCTTAACTTGAATTCATAATCTTCCGTTAATGATGACTACTTGAGATAAATTTAATCGGTTTTTTAAGTAAACAATTTTTTTGTGCTTTATTAAATGGAAACACATCTTTAAACAATGTATCATTCCTTGATTTTATTATTGTATTAGAATAAATGTTCTTAATATTTGATTTATGTACAAGAAATTAATATATACTATGCCTTAGTTTTATAAGCATATACGATAAAAACACAATTCACAGTCTTAGATCCTATCTTGATAGTTTTGGGATTAGATACTGCCACTTTTACAAGACAGTCTTACATTTTAAGATATTTATATGAAGATCTTTTACTTTTCTATAATTCTTATGGTGTATTTTTTAAATTTTATAGGATACTTTATTAAGTATATAATTGGCAGTTAGAATTGTCTTCCCCCACAAGTTCCAAGGTGTTCTCGAACTTATCAATATAGCATTCATCATTTCTTTTAGTGTTTAGTTTTTATATTTTATGATGTTATATTTTACAAGAGAATTTTGTATGTTTTCAATGTGGAACATGAGATTTTAAGTTTTAAAAATATAAGTCAATCATGATTCTTTTAGATAAATTTTTCATTTACTTATGATTTATTTTAATAATATTAATATTTCATGTTAAACAACTTTTGTTGAATAATTATTTTCAATAAAAATTTAAACCCTACTTTTAATTTTATCTTAAATATTCCCATTAATTATATTTTTTAAAACAAATTAAAGAGTGATGATGGTACTTATAGCTACTCACGTAGAATTATGAAATGCTTGTTCGGCTATGGTGGTTGGGCTTAAGCCCTTGTCTTTGTGTATTATGTTAAGCATGATCGGGAGCCACAACAGGTTAGAAAAAGAATTTTTACAACCTAGAACATTATGTATATGATTTTCATCAATGTAATAGTGATTATTTTTTAAATATTTTTTATTTAGAAATATATTAAAATAATTGTTTTTATTTTAAAAAATTATTTTTAATACCAACACGTTAAAATGATCCAAAAACATATAAAAAATAATTTTAAGCAAAACAAAATCAATTTTCATGGAAACATTATTTAGAATGCAATCCAACCCAAAAATAAAAACAAGAAGTAGCTCCCTTTTTTTTCTTCATGAAAAAAAAAGATTAGTTAAACATTCATAATTTGCCACTTGAAGTATTAAGTTAATTTTATTTTATTTTTAATTGAATTACATTAAAAAAAATCTATTTATTTTTTTATAACAAAAAAAATTAAGGAACCATTACTTAAGTCAATTTGGATTGCTTAAAAGCATTAGGATGTTGATGCTATAATGACTTTAAGTCTTTGGTTACTTCTTTTTTTCTTTTTTATCCTTCGTAAAGTAAGTAAATTGTTTTTGTTCACGTAATTCAATTACAAAAAAAAATTAAAATTAACCAAGGATATGAGTGCTTAAAGTCGTAAAAGTAAGAACATAAATTTTAATTTAGGTAAAATGGTAAGTAAGTCGAATCAATCAACCAATCCATGGACCATGGGAACAAGAAAAAGGAAAGATTTGTAGTCATGAAAGTCAAATTATTATGATATTTTATGAAATACAGCAGAACAAGAGAAGATCCAAAGATAAAGAGGTTATTCTATGCTCACTCCTTTAGGTTCAATTTGTTCAGTGGACTAGGAACATTTTATGATGTCATTTGACATGGGTATCATGATGAATTTTTCTTTGCCATAATTACCAATATACCCTACTTTGAGAGGAGAAAAAAAAATCTTGCATTGTGTTGCAAAGAATATATATAATTAATTATCAACATTGTTCCTTTAGATCCCATTAATCTTTTTTCTACTAAAATTACTTTCACCTACAAAAAAAAAAGAAAGAAAAAAGAAAGAAAGTCTAGCATTACAATGTTAGTACAAGCATTTACACATATAGATAGTGTTGGCCTGAGCATCACGGTGAACTAGACAAAAAAATAAAAAAATAAAAAGTTATCGTATAATATTATAGTCATTAGAAATCCTAATTATTTTTTAGAATTTTAAAATAAGATACTCTCATTATGCTAAAAAGATATATTATTATTTTAAACCATCCTATCTGAAGTAAGTTGTTTTTGATACCTGTCTTTTATTTCTAATGGTCTATTATGTCTAACTTACGGATAGTCTATCTACATGAGTCTATTGCGATAAGTTAAACCAGGATAGCTTTTATGATTATTCATCTAAAGTCCAGGTTGTTTTTCTCATTCCTAATTTGTTAGGGGAATTGATATTTTTATGTCTATTTACTCTTGATCATGACATAAGACTATTACTATTTTATCAAGATATGTCAATGAATAATTAGGTAGGTTTTTATTGGGCTCATTAAACTCGATCCAAATCCTAAATGGAGGTATTGCTAAACACTTTGTTTATGTAGCAATAATATATGGATAACGACCTTTATTTTATTTACCATGTAACATCAGGGTTTACTCATAAATTTCGCTAAATGAGAATTTTGTATTCTAGTCCTAAATATCTAAGCGTTAATCATTGTGGGTTAATCTATTTTATGGTGGAAGACATTCAAAACTTCCTAAAAAATTAATATTTCTATTGTCAATCAATAAATGTTAGATTGAATCGGGAAATCTTGCATGCTCTTGAGGAAGAATAAAAAAAAAACAACTTTTGTTTTACTCACAAAGAAACACAGAATTACAAGTGATGTCTTTACGTTCTTTCCAAGGGTCCAATGCATGACTGACATCTAAAAAAAAAGACTTCACAACACAGAGCCTCCCATTAGTGCCTACATCATTTATTTGTCTACTTTCTTCTCTAAAATAGCCCACAACCAATAACTAAATGAAAAGAAACAAACGTCAGGTTCCATTTTTGTCAACACACCAACCTCAGAAAGTTTTCAATGAAAGAACAACAAGCAAGTAGAGCGAAAGAACTAAAGAAGCACAAGACACATTCATTGTTTTACTCAACCTTGTCCTTTCCTTCCTCTCTCTAATATCTTAAAGGAACAAAAACACTTCAACGCATAGGAGAGGATAAAATAAAGGAATAGAAACTCATGAAACAAAACAATGGCATGCAAAGGAAATGAAACTAACAGATGGAGGCTGAAAGTATCTCAAAAGTTAAACTGAGGTTTTTCTAACACAAGAAAAGAATAAATAAAAGGTCTAGCCCTACACATTTAAAGCATTAACAACACCTAAATAATTGTCACATCAAGATGGGGAAAAGACACTAGCCATACTTGCAAACTCTAAAAGGTATAGCTTAATTGGTTAGGTCCTGAGTTTATTTTTCAAGGATTATTAGTTCGAGTATCATAAAGCTTGAAGCTACTGGAGACTTACATGGTCGTTAACTTTAGAATCTCAAGAGATTAGTCGAGGTGCATGTAAGTTAATCTGAACACCCACAGTTAAAAATAAAATAAAATGGTAGTGATTGTTCTGTGTCTCTTGTCCCTAAGAACACCATTAAACCTCTCTTTTCTTTTGAAGTCGATGTCTTAAAGAAGCAGGTTCTTTTACGACAACTCCTTATATGATTTGAGTCTCTTGCAAGGACTGTGATGCACCTTTAAAAACCTTTCTTCTTTCCTCCACTTATCTTTTCTCTCGGGTTTTGTTACTCTTTGTTGCCTTTCCCTTTCTTGTTCTCTCTCTTTTTCTCTACTATCATTCTTCTCTTTCTTTCTTTTGTTTTTTTTTCTCTTATTCTTGATGTTCCTTCTTTCTTTTTTTTTTTTAGCTCCTTTGACGTGGGTATTGAAAGCCTCTTTTATAGGCAAAGATCGGAGAATGGTGGCCTCTTTTCATAACCATTCCTCGCAGCTCACGCTCCTCCCTTGTCCATCTTGCAAGCTGGTAGAAGGTACGTGTACAAGTTTCTCACAGTTTTGGCTGATTTGGGTAGTGTTTTTTGTTGTGTTTTGCAAGTTTTTAGGAGTTAAGAACAGGCGGGAAAATGGCTGTAATTAAGGTATGAAGATTGTGATATAAGGTGGGCATGATGGTTATCTTTAATGAGGAGCAAAAGGGGTGGTTCATAGGGAACTTAAGCCATAGGCGAAGAACCTCATATTAGAGAAGAAGAACTTGGACGACGTGTCATCCCTCTCCTTACTAAATAGTTGAATGACGTGTCGTCTCCATCTTCAATTAGGGACTCTAATTAAAGCTAACATTGTCGTTTCCCTTTTCAATTTGGTTTTTTTAATTAAACCGACGGCGCCGTTTTGGATAAAACAACCAGATCCTGGCATTTTAATTGCTTTCAACTTCAGGCCTTGGTTTCGTCAAACTCTCAAAATGGCATGAATTGGACTCCTTATTACAAAATAATTTTCAATTGTACCCTTGATCCTTCTTAAATCAGTCTCGACATTTAAATATGTTGATCAATATAGTCCCTGGATCCTTTATTTGTGCAATTTCAGTCCAAGTTGACTTTAAATCTTAAAATTCTATTCAATTGAGACCCAAAATAAACCAATTATACCTTTATAATTTTAGTGCCTTTTTTATTTTAGTCAATGGAAATACAAGTCTTCTAATTTTTGTCAAATTGACTCTTAATTCCAAATTTTTTGTTCAATAATTCAACTAAGACCTTCTATGTTTTCACCAATTTAATTTTAGTCCTTGAATTTCTAATTTATGCAATTTGGCCATAGTTTTCAATTGTTCTTTTCAATTAAAGTATTAAACTCATAATTAACTGACCAGGACTTCCAAACTTTTCCAATTTGTTCATTTTAATCTCTAGTCTTTTTATTTGTGTAATTATACTCAATTTCAATTTTTTTTTCAATTTCTTCAATCAAACCCAAATTATATGTCCTCATTAATTTGACTGGTTGTAAATTGAATCTTTTTTTATGATTTTTATTGAAAATGACATTTTCTTAGAAAATTTTCTTTAGAAAATTTAGGAATTAATTTGGAATATTTTAAGGATTTTAGGGGGGGTGAAAATTTGGTTACGACATGTAGAAGACACATAGAATGTATTCTAGTTTGCATATTCGTGCTAAGGTAAAGGGAATAAAAAAATTGAAATGTAAAAAAAAGTCCTCAAGATATTCTGGGAATTATTTTGCATTTTTATTTGGAATATTCTGAGGATTCTTTGTAAAATATTTTTGTCTTTGAAACTTTATCTTTACTCAAAATTCATTAATCAAATATTAAATTTATTAATCAGATATTTGAAATTCATAAATTTTTATTAATAATTAAATATATTTATATAAACAAAATTAATATCACATATAATTAATTAATTGACTATATAACATATATACTAACATATAAACCTTGCAATATCAAAATCTTTGAATTGACTCACGACACATGCAAGCAAATATTTTTAAATTACTAATTTTTATTTTATTTCAGGCTGGGAGAGCTATAAGCTATAAATGTTCTATTTGTTTTTGTGTTTTAAAAGTGTTTTTAAAAAAATTTATAAATTTTTTTATTTTTTTCTTTGCTTTAAATTAATATTTTTTGGTATTTTCATATCATTTTAATATACTAATATTAAAAATAATTTTAATTTTTTTAAAAAAACAGTATTATTCTAATACATTTAAAAAAAAAAACATTTTTAAATCCACTTCTATCGCAATTCAAACACGTCATGAGAACATTCTTGCCACTTTGAATTCGAGCCGTGTGTTTTATTTTGAAAAGCAGTGCAAGTGGCATGGTGCATCGCAGCCACGAAAAAATTCAGCATCTTTTTCCCTTATCGGTTTTTATTAACTATGTGCAAAAAAAAAAAAAGAAGCTCTTGTTTGGTAGAATATATACTTGGAGAAAAAAAATCAAAGAATAGAATAAAAATCTTTCAAAGCATAGAACATAAAATATTGGAAGGGATAGTCGGTCCGTATCTCGACTGTCAACCAAATGAGTCTATTGTGTGTGTGTATAAATGGACCATCAAATTTTAAAGATAGAAATAATTGTTGTATTTTAAAAAAATATATTTCATTTTTATACTAAATATGTCAGGATGTTTCTAAAATCATTCCATTTAATATTAAGGATTTTTTAAAAATTTTAATATATATATATAAAACTTTTAACTGGGTGTTATATGTTGATCTTAGTTAGCATTTCGAAACGACCCTGGAAAATTGAACCGTTCCTATCTGTTTTTAATAAATTTATATTTTATAGTTCTCACGGAATTTATATTTTATGACTGTTTAATATTCATCTAAGAAAAATTATGGTATTTTTAGGAAAAAGAAAAAAAATATTCATCTTGTTTGTAGCATGCTTTTCTAGAAAAGAAAAAAAAAACACAAATTATAAGAATATATTTTCTATACTAAAAAAATTAGGGGACAACCACCTTCTTCACTGTTTGGAGATGATTTATTTGTTTGTTTATTTATTTTTCTCTTTTTATTTTTAATTTTTTGCATTTCCTCCTCTCTTTCTTTTATTTTTGTCATTTGTTTTTGAATTTTATTCTTTAATATTTGCTTCGATTTTAAAATTCTCATCATAAACTATTTTGATTTGATTTATATGAAGTTCTTCTAGTTTTAAACAAACATTTCAATATTAATATGTGCTCAATTTTACAAGCGTTTATTTTTTTATCATATAATTAAGTAAAAAATAATTATAAAAATCTAAGACCCAATAAAGTTCATCGTCCGGATCATGAATTTAACAGGTTAAGTCATGAAGTTTGGATCGATCTAATATGTTGTTGTCTTAATATTAAAAAAAGATCATTTTAATTTTTATTTAATGTTTTTAACCGATTACTCGAGTCACCTTTAGACTCTCAAATTAACTAATTCAAGTCGGGTTAAAATTTTTATGATTAATTCATTGAATCAAGTTTAATAATAATAATAATAAATAATTTTCTATCATCTAAATATTTTTCTAACATTAATTTTTTTATTCGAGATGCACATAGAATAAAATCTTAGTAAACTATTTCCATACTAATATGAAAGAAATAAGTATATATATATATATATAAATCTTAGTGTTGAGTAACAAAGAAGCTAATCCAAAAATATATTTTATCATTAAATGCAGAATAAAGTAAGATATATATATATATATATATATATATATATATATATATATATATATATATATATATATTAATTTTTTAGTCGA
>Ga0325414_1004425_pt1 | contig 14708 bp, 13 predicted proteins | sample PopdelMetagenome_8_FD_206183 | JGI IMG/M metagenome (GOLD analysis project Ga0325414, IMG submission 206183) | Populus deltoides microbial communities from Bellville, Georgia, United States - Leaf-PdKOR-R3 | ecosystem: Host-associated > Plants > Phyllosphere > Phylloplane/Leaf | place: USA...
TAGCTAATATTATATTAAATGATGGACGTTGTATATAATCGGTGTAATTATTCAAATGATAATATTAATCAAATAATACTATAATATAGATAGTACTTTGTTCGAATTATTCAAATTTATATATATATAAAGCCTTAGAAAATGGTGGAGATGGAATATAGGACAAGAGCAATAACTTGGCCGAATCGGAGAATTAAGTCTCTGACAATGCAATGCCAGGACTTGAGTGTCATTTTCTGTATTCTAACGATTGCTAGCTGCACCCAACACAGTATGGATGTATGGATGTATGTGTGTGTGTGTGTCATATGTTGATGAAGGATATAACAGAGCACGATTCCCTAATGCTACGACATAATTAATTGGGACCCACAAAGTGTGAGATCCACCAATGTCATTCGTTCCCTTCTTATTGGCAGCTTGCATGGAGCCAATAGCTGCCTCAGTAAGTCCTGTCATGATCCATAGATAGATCATCCTTTCTAGGTTTATGTGTCGCGTGGGGTCCAAGATTTATCCAAAATGACACTTGTCGAGCACCCAATAAAGGAAGCGGTTTTGGTCCTCCTTGTTTACTAACTATATAATATCAAGTGGAGAGGAAGATCTAATTAATGCTCACTTCAATTTTGATTGGCTGACATCATCCTTCTTCGATTATTAAACTTAAAATTAGTTTTCTATTATCAAGTATAATAACCATATGCATCTCTACTTAATTGGAAGCCTATTCTTAGCATAGAAACTAGAAAGATACCCTCCCCTCTTACGACCTTCAATTGTTTTTTATATTTTTTAATTTTCTAAAAATAACATGATCATAAAATTCGTATCTTGAAGAGCATGAAATCAAGTTATAAATCATTTTTTTATATTTAGAAGACTCGATTGTAGTATAAATCTTGTTGTGTGTGTCTTTTTTGTTATTTATTCTATTTTTCAAAGAAATAAAAAAGAACATGAAATTGAAAAATGGATTTTTTTTTATTTTTTTATTTTTGAAACCTAGTTTTATGATGACCTTGAAGAGCATAGCATTTGCAATATATCAATAGGCCAATTTACCCAATAACCTACCAAAATATACAGATAAAGACACATGAGCAAAACCCTGTTAATGTTTTCTTCCAAGGAGATCACTACATATATAGGCATCATCATTCTTAATTCCTAGAAAACAGGAAAATCCCTTCTTCTTTTTTATCCCCACTTCATGAGTTCCGAGCCCTACATTCAAAGCATCGGATTTGGAGAGTGACTTGTCAACAACCATAAAATAAAGACATTAGACAAGCAATGAGAGATTTGGTGCTGAGGACCCAGAAGGAATCTCTCCATTCCTGGGCCGAATTGAGCTTATCTTCTTTGTATCCAATACTCTTCGTCGTTTTACAACAACATCTTCTGATCATCCCACGTTGTTCTAGCTAGCTCTCGCCTCCTTTTATTATTCAGTCTTTCCGTTATTGTTGCCAAAATCATTAATAAACAATTTCTTCTTTTACTAGCTCTTAGTACAAAGTGGGTGTGCATGTTTTCTGATTATTGGCTTTCACATTATTTTTGTTTCCCTCTCTCACTTCAAATCCAATCCCCATAGGCAGAGACAGCTTGTGTGAGTGCGTTTTTCAACTTCTTAAGTACACTTGTCCGCTTAGTATTTGGATCACATGGGAGAGCATAAGTTGGAACAACTCTGTATTAAGATTTGGAGATGGAAACGGACAAGAATCTTGAGCTTTGCTCTTGGAATGGATCTGTCTGTCTCGGAATTTATTTCAGACGTGTGTGTGCATGATTCATTTATACCATAATTTCAAGTTGCTTGACCCTCTTGGGTTTTTCACGCCATGAAAAAATGGGGTCCTTTCTAACCTTGTTACCCTAGCTATCATAAATCTTTTAGGGCTTGAACTGCTCCTCAGCAAAAGATTTTGGGGAGATTCAGAACTTGAGTTTCCCTATTAATTAAGTGCGCAATGAATCAGATACACGTATATATGAGAACACTTGCACATGATCTAACACGAACCCTGTCCTCTTAAAAGGGAAGAAAGCAGGCACAGATTTGAACAAAATAACATACTATTACGGCTGTAGAGAAAAAAGAAAATAAACATTGGATTTAACATGTGTGAAATGGTGATGCGTAGGCTAGCACCCAAGTTTCCAGTGTGGCTCAAGAATGCTTGTAAAACCCCATTTTCTTTTCAGTGGTAAATAGTGTGCTCGAAGTTGTTTTCAGGGGACAAAATGCTCGACTTCGTTGCCTGCCATTTCCTTCTTTCTTGGTTTTTCTGTGGTAAACACGTGAAAGTAGTACGAAGCAATCCAAACCAAAGGGAGTTCTCATTTTCAACGGGGGATGGGGACAGACAAAAACAAGTCCTGACCCTAATTCCATGGCTTGATGATTGCCTCCAAGCTAATTACTTGCACGATTTAAGCCCATCCACTCAACTCCCTAATTCCTATGTTGAATTTCTAGAATGTTTAGGGCATACTTCATATATATATATATATATATATATATATAGACACACACACACACCCACCTTATCAAATAAATGCTTGGGGCCATGTTTAGGTAAAGATACTTCATCACAAAGCGACAGTGGGCTTTGTTTACAGAATGGAAACAAGAACTACTGCGGACTTCTACATAGTAGGGTTCATCTTTAAGGTTCCTTCAAGGATCCAAGAGGTCATACATAGTCAATTTATCCTTCGAGAAGGAGCCCAAACAATATATTCCAAGGTACAGCTAAGTAAGCAGATGAAGGATTTGTTTGTTTGCTGAAAAATTATTTTTTTTAAGTAAATTTTGGGAAAAGTGAATTTCTGAAAAGTAAATTCTGAAAAAGTATTTTTTTATGTTTGGTAGTGTTATGGAAAATGAACTGGAAAACACTTTCCACTGTTTGGTTATGTTATGGAAAATAAATTGAAAAATAATTTATTAATGAATTAATTTTTTTTCAAGTTTATCTAATATATATAAAATATTTAATATAAATATTTAATCACTTACAATAAAAGAATGAAATCTAAAAAGTATAATGATGAATTTTTTTTATTATTATATGCTATATTCATACATAGCTTATTTTATAAAATATAATTATATATGTTATATCATATTATATAGAAATAAGCATGTGAAATATTTTTTAAGTAAAACCTATTAATATATTTTTTTCAATTTTAAAAGCTTAAAATAAGTTTTTTTTCATATGAAGAAAGCCAAGTTAGTTTATGGTAAGAGTTATATATTTGGTTTTTTTTTTTTGTATGAAGTATTTTTTAAAAGATAAATAGATACAAAAATATTTTGATGGGATTTTTGGATAAATATTTTTTTTTACGGGTAAAGGCAATTATCACTTTAATATCCCTTTAATATATATCAAAAGTTATAGCTGCTAAAACATTTTGTGTTGTTCCTTCTTTTCGTCCTCGAAACTTTCTTTGAATCTCAACAGGAACATTTGCAGGAACATAGATACCATCAATTGCTCCCACACAATCCTATATAAACATGAAAAAATAATTTATAACCTTTTCTTCTGAATGTAATTAATTAATTCATAAAAATATTGGTCTTGTTTTCATACCTTAAAATAAGGATAGAATCTTCTATTATTCATTATCTCTGCTGGAACTGTATCCTCTGGATCTTTAATAAGGTGTTTGTATAACTTAAGAATTGCTTTTAAAACAATTCTAAAGTAAAGATGGATAATTTCAATAGACCTATAGTATATATCACTAATAACCCGAAATCTTGGGTTTTGGCCTATAATTTGTAAGAACACAATTACTTGCTCCCTAATAGACACATTTTGAATTGATCGTAATAGGTTACGACTTGTGAGAACATCACACAATCTATATAATACAACAGGTTTCATACGAATTTGTTCAACGCAATGTCAATCACCTCGATTCAAAATGCTGTCAATATAGAATTCTCGTTAAGCAATTGCATTTATACGTGGTTCTCTTGGTATATAAATTATATTTCTTTCTTCTTTAATAATAGCTACCTCTGTAGCTATCACAGTTACAGCTGCTCTCATGCATGCTGCATTAATTATCTTACTATCCATAACATAAAAGTAAAGTTTTCTGATAACAAAACCTAAAAATATAGGGAAATAAATATTAAAAAAAGCATATAAAATACTTACACAATCAATACAATAAATTATGTTCAAAGCTGACAATATACAATTTATAAGTTCACAATGATCAATAAGATCAATCATTTTAATTCTTAAAAATAATGTGATTATCGAATAATTAAATAAACATAAGTTTCGAAAATCACCTCATATGCAGCAACACAACACACGATCGAGTTCATGGCTAGGTTCAATTCTATTCTATTTTGATTTGTTAGTTATAACCATGGAGATTGTTGAGTTTAAGCACTAATAGGCAGGCAAGGCTTGTCCATAATATTTGTATGATAAAAAAACTAATCAACCCAATCATCAGTTACAAATTAGGGAGATTTTATTGTTAATCTCTATTTTTAGAGGAACAATACCTATTTAGAGTTGTATTACATTATTTTTCATTACGCTATTAAACACATAATTTATAACTAAAATTACAAATATAGTATAATTAGTTCTCATGATCTGTGCCGCGCGCGTTCTACTACAACCACATGAACAAACTACAGCAACCTATACCTTTGCTTTATAAAAAAACCCCATTGTTTTCTTTGTTCTCTCTCGCCTATCTCTAACTCTCTCCCATAACTAATTAAAGACATCATCTCATTCGGTTTCATTCCCCTGTCATTCCCATCATCATTCGGTTTCTTCTCTCAATCGGTTTCATTCCACTGTCATTCCCATCTCATTTGGTTTCTCATTCCCCTGTCAATCGGTTTCTTTCATTCGATTTCTCATTCCCCTCTTATTCCCCTCTGATTCCCCTCATTCAGTTTCTGAAATTCCCCTCATTCCCCTCATTCCCCTGGGTTTTCTCGCCTATCACTGATCGTTCTCTCTCGGTTGTCTCTCTTCCCCTGCTCTCTCTCGGTTCTCTCTAACCATTCCCCTGTTATCTGAAGAAGCAAGACACCATCATAGATTCAAGGGGCAGGACACCATCACTATTCCCATGTTCTCTCTCTCTCTCGGTTCTCTCTCGCCTATCACTGATCTACTCCTCATCCCCAGTTTTCATCCCTCTCTCACCCGACAGTTTCCCCTCCTGTTTGCGTCACTCTCTTTGTGCTGGATCCGTTGACGGAGAAACAGGGTAGGGGCTGGTTGGGTCTTGTTTGGGGATTTTTATTTCTCTCAAGAAGTTGCCGAATGTGCAAGAAAAAATGTGTTTTTTATGGCTTGATTATGATGAAATTGGTTGGGTTTTTCTGTGAGCATTTTTTACTGTGACGAGGAGATGAAGAAGAAAACTGGGTATAGGAAAAAAATTGACAGGCAGAAGATAAATTAAATAGAGAAATACAGGCAGAAGATAAATTAAACAGAGAAAATATATAGTGTTTTTCGGAACAGACAAACAAGATCAAGGATTTTTAGCTATAATTCTTGCAGATCTAAAAAATACGAAGAAGATAAAAACATAAAGGAAATAATAGAGAAATTTGAGGGAAAAAATACTTGAAATGAAGAGTGTGATTCTCAAATCTTCTTGCTTTTCAATTGTTTTTGGACAGAGATGCAGAGAGGGGTTCAGATGTGTTTTATCAGTAAAGATAGGAAAGTGTTTTCCTTTTGACAAGGAAAGGAAAACACTTTCCTGCGGGTAAAGTAAGTTTTTTTGTTGACCGGAATTAATTTTCCTTTGACCAAGTTTCCGGATAATTGCCAAACATTGGAAAATGAAGAAAATGAATTCCTGGAATTTGGTTTCCTTGAAACAAACAAGGCATTTTAGAAAGAAATTCTTAAAAGGCCCAGTAAGAAAGATGGGCTCCTAATTGGCTGGCAATATTTGGTAGGAGGTTTAAGAACATAAGTGGACTATTATATAAATAATTATCGATTCACTATGGTTCTTTTTATGAATATGAACATGAATGTTTGATGCGTTAATAAATTAGAGAGATCAATTAGTTAAATTATTAGTATGATTGGCAAGAGATAAAAAAATTATTTAAAGTATATTTTGAGACAAATAATAGGAGAGAAACTTGAAAAAAAGAAAAGAAAATAGAGTAATACTGTGTGTTAGAGAATACTATAAATCATATCCTGAAACCTCACCAAAGAGCTTAAGCTTTTGGGTTGAGATGATTCTTTAACATGGTATCAGAGTCTTGATGACCAAGTGGTTACGAGTTTGAATCTCACCATCCCCATTTATTTGATAAAAATTAAGCACAAGGTAAAATGGTCTTGTGCAAGTTTCAAGCTCAAAAAGCTTTCACTTGAAGGGGTGTGTTAGAGAATAATATAAATCATATCCTAGGACCTCACCTAACAGCTTAAGCTTTTGGGTTGAGATGGTTTTTTTACATGATATCAGAGCCTTGATGAGCAAGCAGTCACGAGTTCGAATCTCACCATCCCTATTTATTTGATAAAAAAATCAAGGATAAAGTAATGTGAGCTTGTGCAAGTTTAAAGCTCAAAAAGCTTTCACTTAAGGGGGTGTGTTAGAGAATAATATAAATCATATCCTAGGACCTCACCTAACAGCTTAAACTTTTGGATTGAGATGGTTTTTTGACATGGTATCAAAGCCTTGATGAGCAAGCAGTCACGAGTTCGAATCTTACCGTCCCCATTTAATTTGATAAAAATTAAGCACAAGGTAATGTGGGTCTGTGCAAATTTCAAACCCTAAGGTCTTTCACTTGAGGGAGTGTGTTATAAAATAATATAAATCATATCCTAGAACCTCATCTAACAGTTTAAGCTTTTGGGTTGAGATGATTCTTTGACATGGTATCAGAGCCTTGATGACCAAGTAATCACGAGTTTGAATCTCACCATCCTCATCTATTTGATAAAAATTAAGCACAAAATAAAATGAGTTTGTGAGCCCAAAGGGCTTTCACTTGAAAGGGTGTGTTAGAGAATAATATAAATTATATCATAAGACCTCACTTAACAGCTTAAGCTGTTGGGTTGAGATTGTTCTTTGACATACTGCTTTAAGGTAATTATCATCCCCTTTAATAATTCACATTTCCTAAAAACTACATCAAAATAATTTAAATTTATCAAGGGTAGATTTTAACCCACTTATGAAACACAATCTTATATTGTGCTTGGAATGGGTATAAAAACCTTAGATTTTATTTTTCTTAAATTTAAAAATGTTTGGTGACATAAAAAGGGAAGGGGGACTTTTTAAGGGAGGTTAGATTTTATGACAAAAAAAAAAAAATAAAGGGTCAGGTGGATTTAAATAATATAGGTCAATTATTACATGAGTAATTATTATTTAAAAGTTGATTTTTAAATGCTAATGAAAAGAGAGAGAAAATAATTATTAATCTTGATTAGTAAGAGAAAATAAGTAAAAAATTGGAGTGTATTTTGATATAAGAAAGAAAAAAACCTATATATATATAGTCTTAAGTTTTATTAGAACTAAACATAACTTTACTTCAAAAATTAAAACTTAATTAATTAATTGTTTCTAATTCTTAAGATTTTAAAATAATGATAATTTATGCAATATTATTATATGATCATATTTTTATATAAGGGTTATTCTTAAGAATTGTCGTCTTGCCACAGATTCCAACTCATTTTTGTACGACAACTACAAATTGGTGGGCCGGTTATAGTTAACATGTTGGGCCGTGTCTGAGCCCAGGTTTCGGCTTGAAGACTATCAAGTTGAAAATAGCAGCTTAGATTCTGACCACAAACACACCACCTCCTGGTGGCAACTTTGTTACTTCTATCTGATGCTGATCAGCAGCATCCTCAGCCAATCAAAATCCTTCGCGTGTCACTGCTACAAACTAAGACTGGGAAAGTGTGATTCTACCAAATCTGTTCTGCTGAATTACTACACCAGATGAGAATTCGCCGTCTCTGACTATAGAGGAGAGAGATGTTGAACCCTTTTCTCTCTTTAACTCAGAAAACCCAGCAATCACTTTTGTTTAAGGTGCAAGCAAATCTTCATAATCTGATCATTCACATTCTCAGTATGAACATGGGCAATGGTTGTTTGAGCTAATTATTGTATTTCTTTCTGTCTAGACCGACGCCGTTTCAGATTCCTGTGGATTATCTTCAAAGCAGAATGCTTTTCTCAGAGGACAGTTTCAATTTCATAGCCGACACTTTCTTCACTTCAAGTTGAACCGTGGTCGGATGAAATGTACAGGTAAACAATTCTTCTCTTCTCTTCTCTCATATATTTTACTCTTGATCATGTTATAGTTGTTCTCTTCTGTTTCTTGGCAGATCAAGTGACTTTTCATAGTGTACTGTTAAATGTGTAGGAAGAAAAGTGTTCAATGCATGACAGCAAAACATTCATACATGGCTTATCTCTGCATATTACGATGTGGGCAATTAGAGAGAACATAGTGTTTTAATGAAATATTCCTTGCTCTGCTAAGAGATAAGCGACGAGTAGTCTTGAGATTTCAATTTGATAGAGCATGGTATGGAGGTGTTCTTAACAAAAGCTCTTCTATGCATAAGCACAAGATGCGTTTCGTTCTTGCCTCTCTTTCCTCTTTTTATTGGAATTAAACCAAACTGTACTTAAATGATGAACCTGATTGAATGCAACAGTTAATTTAGACAGTGGTTGTTGTGTGGTTTACAGGAGTTGTGGTTTCGCCGAGTTGTGTGCTCCCATTGACTGAAGAGAATGTGGAGAAGGTTTTAGATGAGGTACGGCCTGGCTTAATGCGTGATGGGGGCAATGTGGCTTTGCATGAGATAGATGGTCTTGTTGTGGTTTTAAAGCTGCAAGGAGCATGTGGATCATGTCCAAGCTCAAGTATGACGTTAAAGATGGGAATTGAGACTAAGCTGCGGGATAAAATACCCGAAATCATGGATGTAGAGCAGATCATGGACACTGAAACTGGATTGGAGCTAAATGAGGAAAATGTCGAAAAGGTTAGGCTAGTAGTATGTCTATAGCTATTTGGGAACCGAGGGAAAATGAACTACTAGAATTGTGAAGGTTGCTGCATTATAACAGTAGATGTAGAAGATAGTTTTTACATGAATCATCCCGAAACCCTGCCCTTTATGTCTGTCAGTAGATAACTCTCACATCAAAGTTTCCAGTGATCTGTCTACAGCTCTGTATGGTGTCAAATGCTGGGTTCTAGTTTCTTTAAGATGTTCCGTATCATTGACAATCTAGAACTGACCTTAACATCTCTTGTATTTTCCATGTGATTAGATACTGCAAGAGATAGGGTGGAGATTGAATTTTTCGCAAACTCTTTCCAGGATGGATTACATCATTTCTTATGAGGAACTTTGCCAGTTCTATTTTTTTGTTTATTTATCTGCATCGCTCGTTTGAATGTTGATGCACAGGGATGTTCATCTTATGATTTCCCCGTAACTACAAAGAGCTATTTATTTTATTTGTGAAGAAAGGAACAGGGCATTCCAATCAGCAAGCACTCAAGTAAGTTTAATCCTCCTTTTCAGGCCCTTGCTGAGATTAGACCATACCTTGCTGGGACTGGAGGTGGAGTGCTTGAACTTGTTCAAATCAATGATTATGTTGTCAAGGTTCGGCTTAGTGGTCCTGCAGCTGGTGTTATGACAGTTCGTGTTGCCTTAACTCAGAAGTTGAGAGAAACGATACCTGCCATTGCAGCTGTCCAACTGATAGATTGATAAAGAAATCTCCACAAACATCATCTACCATCTACAGCAAAGGAAAAATAGAATGTACAGAGCATGGGATTTATCTTCTTCACAGCAAGGAGCAGAACTGTAAGATCAATTTTTACCGGAGAAATATTGGTTTCTTGACAGGAACTGATTCAAGCCTCATCTGATATACCTAAGCAGATTAGAGCAGTGCTCGTGAATTGATTTTAGTATCTGTTTTTATTTTGGGAGTTAGATAATCAAATGTTAATCATAAAATCATACTGGGTTTAACTTTTGGATGCTGTGCTCGTTCATTCTAATATGAACTGTTTCAACTGCTTCAGTTAATGATGATGATTTTATTTTTTTAATATAGATAATAGATAGGATTAATTTCTTTAGATCAAATAATTAATAAAAAAAAATCAAAGCAACTTAAGAATTGTAGTTTCCAAAAATCTCCTGGGCTGATGAAAAAAAAAAACCCCACCGAAAGACCCATCTTCTCTGTTTCACTCTCATTTCTCAAGCCTCCATCTTGTAAAATCAACATGAGATTGATCTCGGTCTCTTCTTAACAATCACGAAAACCTTTTCTCATTCTTTCGACCAGAATGAAGGATGCTTGGGAACGGTGAATAGGATGTCATAGAAAAATCCTTTCCTTCTATTATATTTCAGCAGAGACCACGGATTTGGCTCTCTCAACTCTCAAGCACAAGTCTTTAGATTTATTCATAAATAAGTCCGAGAGAGCATGCCTGCACTTGGGCATCATTCAGCAAAGTTACAGCTCTCAAATGCCAAAAACAAGATAGTTGACGAGAATTATAGACCTTGAAAAAGAAGAGACGCAGAAACCTCAAATCCAACAAAATACAGTCATAGTCTTCATTAAGTTTTAGAAAAAAGAAAACATCAGACGGTTGTAGACCGAAACTGATCAAAATCATCAAACTCAACACGCCAATATTTACCCTCAAGCTTTTATTGTTCAAGTTCCAAGCTAAATACGGGCACCACCACAGATTGAAAAAAAAAAAAAAAAAGGGCTTAAACTATGACGAGACAGCAACTCTCCAGAACTATGACGAGTTGGGAATTCTTAATACTTATAGTCCTTGACGTGGAGGCTCTCTGAAGCACCCTCGCCAGGAGCAGCATCACCCTGGTAAGTACCAAGAGTAGCCTCTGAGTTAGCTTTGCACCTGCAAAGGAATGCTGCACGAGCCTTCTCCACATTCTCGGTCTTGCCAGCCCAGGCCTTAAGGGTACTCTGCTGAAGGGCACGTCCAAAGGAAAAGGAAAGAGACCATGGCTTCTTCGTTTTTAGTTTGTTAATGGCATTGAGGTTGCGTGTAGCCTCCTCCTCACTCTGTCCACCAGACAAGAATACGATAGCAGGAACTGCAGCAGGCACAGTTCGTTGAAGGGCACGGACAGTGAACTGGGCAATCACCTCGTTTGCAACCTTTGGTGCATCCGATCCAGGAGTCACCATGTTGGGTTTCAAAAGAGTACCCTCAAGCATGACATGGTGGTCATTGAGAGCTTTGTAGCATGCAGCGAGAACCCGCTCAGTTACAGCAGCACACTTCTCAATACTATGAGACCCGTCAATCAAGATTTCAGGCTCCACAATGGGGACCAAGCCATTCTCCTGGCAGATGGCAGCGTATCTGGCTAAACCATAGGCATTCTCATGGATGGCCAACTCAGATGGCTCAGTGAGACCAATCTTTAACACAGCGCGCCATTTGGCAAAACGTGCACCAGCTTCATAGTACTTTGCACAGCGTTGACCAAGGCCATCAAGACCCTGAGTTGTGGTCTCACCATTAGTGCCAGGAAGCTCAACAGTACCCTTGTCAACCTTGATACCAGGTAGAACACCACCTTTCTTCAAGACATCAACAAAGAGCTTGCCTGCACAAAATAATAACATTCAAAAAACAAAAGGTAAAAAAAAAAACCATTATAAAACAAGATCATAGAAAAAAATCAAATTGTTTTACAATAAATCAATTACTAGCCATTTCTTTTAGCAAGAACAGTCAACAGCAAAGAAAAACACAACAAAAATTGCAAGAACCAAGTTGATGATCATGATACCTGACGCAGTCTTTTGGTAGAGAGTTTCCTCATAGAAAATGACTCCACTGAGGTATTGGAGGGCACCAGGAGTGCAGAAAAGGAGCTCACGAAGGGCACGCCTGTTTTCCTCAACATTCTCAACTTTAATACTGGATAGACGCTTGCCAATTGTGCCAGTTGACTCATCAGCAGCAAGGATACCCTTCCCAGGGGTGCCAATGTAGGCAGCATTCTTAACAAGCTCATCTGCAAAACAAATTAAAAAAATATATATCATTTTCAATTCATGCTTATGATGCCCACGAACTGAAACCAATTACAAGTCACCACGTACAAGAAGAAGACCCACGCAAGATTTGGCAGGAATATTTTCAAGAGTGTAAAACTGAGTAGTTCTTAATCAATTTAAGCATAAGCATACAAACAAGAACAGGAACTGGAAATCGGATCTAAATTTACGTTAGAGACCAGTGATAGAAATACAGATTTTAAAAAATTTAAACTAACAATTAATTCTTTCATGCTTAACTACGTTTGAACATCAAATATTAAGATTTTTTTTATATTAAAAAAAACTACTAAACATGAAATCAGATCTGATCAATTGTCGAGGAAAACGATAACGAGAGCATAAGACGGAGACGGATAGAACTAACCGCAGTACTGAGTTGAAAGAAAGAAGGCTAATTTAATTTGATCAAGAAAAGAGAATTAAACTAAGAGATCTCATAAGAAACAGAACAAAACAGTCACTGTTACTACAAACAAAAAACACTTGATTGGTTTTGTCAAAGAGCAAGACAAAGCTCGGACAAGGAAAAGAGGATCACCAGCGTATTTGTTCTTGAAGCAAGACATTTTATGATCAGAGATGGAGAGTTGGAGTGGGATTAATGAAAAAGATGGATGAGAGCAGAGTAGGAATGAGGTTGTCGTTAGGGTTTATATATGAAATGAGGAGGTGGGGCAAACGACATTGTCGCTAACGGATGGCCTTTTCCTCACGAACTGCCGTCTGATTTCACGCCCTTATCTTTTCTCCTTCTCTTTACTCTTTTGTCCTCCTCTTAAACAGTGCAATGTATTCTTTTGAGAGGAGGCACATTCCTCCGCGTTCCTCTTCAAGAAGAAAGAATTGAAAAGAACACATTCATCCCTCAACTACAGCTCGATTCTCGTTTAGGTCCCTAATTTAGTCATACATATATTGATCACTCTTAATTAACCCTTTTCGTGGATATTTTGCCAAGAAAGAGTGCTTAATTGAGGATTTGTTTTGTTTTGATACAGAGTTGGGGATCACGTGAGAGATGGGGGACAGGCATGTCATTCGCCCATTTTACCGTCCTGGATCGTGAGCAAATGGGGTTTTAAGTATTTATTTATTTGCAGGTGGGCCCGAGGGAAGAAGCTTTGACTTCTCAGCTTCAAGCGCTGGAATTGACGGAAGGTAGTTTTGTAAGGGAGTTTCGAAAAACCAGGTGCCCTGGAAAACGGGGATAAGAAGAAGAGAGGAAAGGGGGCGGTCGACTTGGTTGAAAAGATCAGGGCAAAAAGATGATGAGGGTACGGAGAAAATCGAGCTCGTTTTTGTTTTTTTGTCGGTAATTATTTTTTAAAATATCTTTAATTTATAAATATATTAAAATAATATTTTTTATTTTTTAAAATTTAGTATATTAAAATAATCTAAAAATATAAAATAAATAAATTTAAATAAAATAAATAAATAATTTCTTACAAACCTCCTTTCAGGAACAAAGAGGACAAGTCGGAGGATTGAATGCTGGGACTTAAAAACCGAGAGCGCCGCCACCAATACCCGCGGGTTGGGTTTGCGGTTTTGATAAAAAAAAAAAAAAAAAAAAAGGGAGTTTCCACCAACTTTTCCAGAACCACAGTCTTTAACGTGATTTCCGTGAATTAGATATAATAATTCATTGTTTTCTTTTTTTGTTTAGTAGGATGGATTAAAAAAAGAAGATTAATGTTATTTAGCAGTATAAGGAAAATAAATCATCTCATATATATCACATATTCTTTTATTTCTTGAAAGAAAAAAAGGCATAGATTTTTATTTTAAAATGAATTAAAACTTCAGCTTGGGGAGACAGCATATTGTATATAAACGTCAAAAACTTATAAACCTCAGACAACATAAAGTCAAATTTGAATATATATATATATATAACACATTCAAATTGAATCTTTAATTTCTTATTTTTTATTTATATTTGGGGTATACATGAGTAATTATCATCTTCTTTTTCTGTTTATAGAGAAAAAAAAAACGATATGCTTTTATACATATGATCCTATAGCGTGCGAACAAGGGTGGAATCAGGGGGAGGCGAGCGAGGATCTGGATTCTTAAAAAATATTTTAAATTTTTGTATTTTTAATGTTTAAATATAAAATAATATAATATATTTTTATTTTAAATAGATAAATTTTCTAATAATAAATTATATATTAAGTTTTTACCCTTTTTATTATATAATTCCAGCTCCACCACTACGTAGTAATGGGGACCTAAAGATCCATGCATCTCTTGAAACTCAAGAACCTCTCGCTCGGATGACTTGGTAATCCTCATGGCTGAGCAATAAAGGTACGCTCCAAGTTTTGGAAATCATAAACCATACTTGGATTGTTAGATATTTTTACAAAAGGGAGAATTGTGTTCCAATTGGGTGGGGTGGGACCCGTATATAACAAGAATAAAGACAGATGCAACTTGTATATAAGATGGCGACCTACGCGTTTCAGTTAAATTTAAATTTTTTATATATTTTTTAACATTTTAATCTA
>Ga0325414_1004426_pt1 | contig 14708 bp, 14 predicted proteins | sample PopdelMetagenome_8_FD_206183 | JGI IMG/M metagenome (GOLD analysis project Ga0325414, IMG submission 206183) | Populus deltoides microbial communities from Bellville, Georgia, United States - Leaf-PdKOR-R3 | ecosystem: Host-associated > Plants > Phyllosphere > Phylloplane/Leaf | place: USA...
TGGAATCTTTCATTTATTTCATATATATCCTACCTAGCTAGTAGTATTGCAATAAAATCTATGTATTTATTAGGCACACCTGCAGTAGAAGCAAGGTGTTCTTATAATTTCTATATTAATCTCTAGCTAGATGCTCCATATAATATCCTCTATATTAATAATAGTGTCGCAATGATAATTCAATTCAGTACAAGAGAAACTGTTGATTTGCATACTTGATCATCGCACTTGGTTATAAAATCAGATGCATGTACCTATCGTCTGATTGCTGACCTACAGTGAGGTCTCTTAGCTCTGGAGGCGTGTGTAACTAGCCAAGCCATAGCAGTGAACGAGCTACACGAACCGCCTTAAAGTACAATTCTCAACGAGTAACAAGTGATCTTGTTGCTATGATCCATTAAGATTCAATCCTAAGTCGCTCCAAATATTTATCCTCCCAAGCCCCTTCAGTCGCACGGTCTTAAAAAAACTGAGACACAGCCAAGTATCTTTACGAATATCTCGGAGCTCAGATGCATAAGGATGAGAGCATGGGAAGGACGGTGTACAAGGAACGAGAATCTCAAAGAAGGCAAGGGGAAGCATGGCCCACACTAGCAAGACTCGAGTTCAGGCCAAAAGCAGCGCAAACCAAGACATGTGCTTTAAAAATGTTTTCGAACAGAAGGTTTCCTCCGCGTGATATTGTTTCCCATGGTAAAAAGTAAAACAGAGAAACACATTGCTTTTGTTTTCAAGAGAAAATAAAAATAAAAACCTCGATCCCTTAGAAGATACTACGTGTCCAATTAACATGCTTCAATGTTGCTTCATATCCGGCATGGCATAACAACTGTCCATACTGGTGAAGACAAGCTTAATTTGTTTGAGCATGTTCGCCTTGTAGAGTACCCATCACATAGTGGCTTGATAATCACAAAGTTTTAGTTGCTTACGGAGAAAGAAAACAAGAAAAAGACTTGGAGAACATCACCTGATGGGGTTAATTTACATCTCCTATATAAATAAGCCATCTGATCATTCTCATCTTACACCCACCAGCAGAAAGAGAAGGTTGCAGGAGAGACTGGCAGAAAGATGTCTAAGGAAGACTTGCTTCTCTTGGATTTCTGGGTGAGCCCATTTTGCATGAGGGTGAAAATAGCTTTGGCTGAGAAGGGTTTGAACTATGAATCGAAAGAGGAGGATTTGTTTGGTGGGAAGAGTGAGTTGTTGCTCAAATCAAACCCTGTTTACCAGAAGGTGCCTGTGCTCTTACACAATGGTAAGCCACTGAATGAGTCCACTATCATCGTTGGCTACATTGATGAGAAATGGCCCTCACCCCCTTTGCTGCCAGCTTGTGCATATGGCCGTTCCCAAGCCCGTTTCTGGGCTGATTACATTGACAAGAAGGTTGGTTTCTAGCACTCTTTTTTTTTTTACCTTGCATTTTGCTGCGTTAATCAATGAAGATATTTATTTTTGTTTTTGTTTTTGTTCATTGGCCAGCTATTTGATGCAACCTGCACTGTCTGGAGGAGCACAGGAGAGGCTGTGGAGGTAGCCAAGAAAGACTTCATTGAAGTTCTGAAGGTGTTAGAGGAAGCCCTTGGGGAGAAAAAATTCTTCGGTGGTGAAACCTTTGGGTTTGTCGATATAGTGGCAATCCCTATGGCCAGCTGGTTTTATGCCAGTGAGAAGTTTGGAAACTTCACAGTCGAGGCCGAGTGTCCCAAACTATCAGCTTGGATTAAAAGGAGCATGCAGCGGGAGAGTGTGGCCAAAGCTCTTCCCTACCCAGAAAAGGTCTATGACTTTGTTGTCATGTTCAGAAAGATGCAAGGCATTGAGTAGTCAAATGCAGCATCTATGCCCCTTCAACTCTCTGCAATAATTAGATTTATGCACATTTGAGTTTAGCGTTGTCAGCTATGGTCTCTTTCTGGTCCTTTCTTCTCTCTTTCAATGAGGGGGGAAAATAAGGGAAAATAACCATTTTTCTCAACTCACTTGTGGCTACCTGTATCTGTGAATAAGAAAGGGATAATTCCATGGTTGTCTTCTTGTTGTATCAAAGGCATTGTGTTTGTGTGTGTGTGTGTGTGTGTGTGTGATCAACACTGAGAAGTGGCACAGTTGAAGTCACAATAGGGATGCAATCTATTCCTTGCCAGAAAACAGATCTCAGTAGAAACTTAACTCGTCCATTATGTTCATTGCATTTGCAAAACATCTACATGGAAGAATCATGAAAGAAGAGGAAAGGGAGAGGGGGTAAAGCATGCTAACTGTATACCAGTCCACAGCCAGAAGAAAACTACCTTTACATGTGTCGTTTACAGTAAATGTACGAACACCCAGAAAAGAGTTGCACCCTCGTGTACTGTATGTCTCCAAACTTCAGAATTCCTAAAAATAGAAGAGAACATAAATTGTTAAGAGTTAAAAAATAACATTCACCTTTAATTTGAGGAGATGGAATTGGTTCATGTCTGTTCTACAATTCATTTAGCGGACAAGCAAGCTTCTCAAACCAGACAAAATGACAGAACAAAATTGTAATACAAAGCCACAGCTAATGATAGTGCACAATGGAGGTTAAACTCAACTTTAAAAGAAGCACCACAAGACTAAGCAATGTTTCTCAAACTTATGAAACTAAAACACTTATTTGCAATAAAACAAGAACCTAGAATGATTACGGTTTGCTGTTCCAGAGTATCTGGATAATGCCTCGCTATTTCATTACTACAAAAGAAGGATGGGGAGACAAATGAGAAGAAAAGGAGAGAAAAAGCAACACCAAGGGAAATACTGCAAAGTGTTCATACTTGAATATTTTAATCAGCTGAAGTATCACTAGTCCACGCTTAACCATATGGAATGGTTCCTGATCCAAAGACAGTCTTCCAAGTTGTTTATGTTGGCATTTAATCAGATTGACGTTTCTTCACTTCATCAAGACAAGCTTGAACATCCTTGAATTCTTCTGTGTCAGAAAAGCTCCCGGCCTGAATTTTCAGATGCATCATATTTATCATTGTTTACAAAACAATTGAAGAATAAATGTGAATGACTGAATTAGTTCATACAATGGACAGTCAACTAAGGCTAAAATGTTCACACTGAGCAGGAAAAGACATGGAAAATACATTGCACCAATTCAATTTCTAGTAAAAATCATTAAATCATATATCTTGCCTGTCTAACTATGTTTTTCAGGTGCATCTCAGCTGTAGAGAGTTCACGACGACTACCAGTAGAGGACGAAATTTCCATGTACACCTTGCACAGTTCCAATGATGCCCGTACGTAAAGTTTAAATCGATCTCTATCTTTCCACAAATCAGATCCCTGAGAAAGAGTTTAACTAATTAACAGAAACAATCAATTCTAACAATGGCCTTTTAAACTAAAATAAATCTGTTTGTAAGGACATGATGAATCTCTGCATCTGGTATGAGTGAATATCAAGCAATACCCAATAACCGTGCAGACTAAAAAAACTAGCAAACCCATCAAATGTTAGGAGACAGTTATCGTAATTAATGTCATGGCCATCACATGTGGGTTTGGACATGGACACAGCATGAATTTTGGAAATATTTGGATAAGCTAATCCAAAGAGCACCTATGAGCAAAAGATATCACAGGAGGAAACTTCAATCCAATTGGCGCATGAAAGCAATAAAAATTGTTTTCAGATGGTGGCAGGGGCCACAGATTCAGGGGCTATTTTAAGAATTTGACTTGGTCTATCATTTAGTGTTAACAAAACCTGCTTTAGAGAGATCACATCAAATTAATTTTTATCAGTGGTTAGTAGACTTTTTTCCTTCCAAGGACAGTTGACCAAACCTTGGACCAGGGAGGCAATCACGACTTAGCATAGGTTGCTAGTGTCAGACATGTGTGTTAGGAAAACAGAAGAAAATAAACAATCAAGTTCAATATGCAAGGACAAGATGGAAGAATCTGAAAGGAAAAAGAAAATGACTTGTAAGGACTTATTATAAGAGGGGCATTGGGCGTTGATGCAGATGCAAACGCCATGTGAATGAAGATGGATTGATACACCAGAAAGATGGCGGCATAAGTTTTGGGTAGTGAGGATTGGGCTACCACCAAAAGAAACCTGTTAGTAGAATGAAGTGGTGCAGAACAAGCATCAAGGCCAAAAGAGGACGGTATTGGAATCATTTTCTGCAACACTTCAATGGACGGTATTGAAAACATGATGTAATTATGTGTAATGAAAACATAAAGGCAAAAATTATGATTTGACAAGACCATAACACAAATGCATAGCCTACTCAGTCACATCCCTCCCTCCCTCCCAATGTGTAGTGAAAACATGACGTAATTATGTGTAATGAAAACATACAAAAATTATGATTTGACAAGACCTTAACATGTCATGTTAAGTATCAATTTGTTAAATGCATAGCCTACTCAATAACATCCCTCCCTCCCTGTACATCATGCACATTTAACCCCAACTAGTTTCGGATTGAGGCTTGGTTGCTGGTGTATGCATATTTAAGATTTCAGAATGTACAATTATCTCTCTTCTAATAGTAACTTGATTTATGATGCCACAGTAAGTGATGTCAAAGAACCAACTCAACCCAATAGCTTAAGCTATTAGGTGAGATTCCAAGATATGATTTATATTATTCTCTAACAAATGAATGACTAGAAAACTAGAAAATGGATGTAATTATGTGTAATGAAAACATACACACAAAAATTATGATTTGACAAGACCATAACATGACGTGTTAAGTATCAATTTGTCGAATGCATAGCCTACTCAGTCACATATGCAATGATTGTGTACTACAAACAAGCTCCAGAAATGAATCAAAAGCAGTAATATCGAGTCGCAATAACATAATATAATAATTATTACTCTATATGTATATACCTGATATGATCTAACTTGCTTCAATAGGGCTTCAGAGCACATTGTGAGATCTCCTTTAAGTTTGTGCCACCTTGCATATAAGCCCCAAATATCTGCTCTACTTACTCTTTTAACTATCTGAAACGTAAAACAGAGATGTTAAAATGAATCTACCATATTTATAACATGTCTATATGCCACTTTTGTCAAGAAAGATAATCAAAACAATCAGAAATATGCGACTGCAGCCATTCAAACATAATCAAAATCGCCAATAACAAGATTTTAAAGCCCATTTAGTTTTGAACATGCTAAATGCAGTAATCAACAGACAGCATCACACAATGAATGAAAGAGATTACTTATGAAATTGTACAAATCTAATCATCAAAACTGTGCCCAAAATGGTAAACACTATAATATGCACATGCATGAAACTTTGCTATGGAAAAGGGTAACATTAAAGTATTTGCAAACCTGCTGTAGGATTTTTCCAAGCAACTCCACCAGCTGCGCAGTTTCGCGTGACCTTCCAACTGCAATTCTTTGTTCTGACTCATTTAAGGAATCATTATGAGAATCATCAGGGCAATGTTGAGTGGTAAGACTAGCATCATCCGACACACTGGGGGGCTTAAAAGGTCTCCTTGAAATCCGCTCTTCTATTTCTAACATAATTCTCTCTAATATATCGGCATCAATTTCTTTACCAGTAGCTTTGCCACTGGTTATATTCAAAACCATCCGAACAGCTTCCAGAGCCTGCAAAACCATGACAAAAATATTCTACTATTAACATGTCAGTCAACAAGTTCTATGATGTGCCAAAGTGGAATTTTATAAATCAGTGTTGCAGAGTCACATGCAGTACAGCACTAGCATTTTAAACAGAATTGTGTCCCTGAGAGCCTGCTTAAAGCATATCCTATGATGCTTAAACATTTTTAAAATTTGACATCAGATCAGAATGCACCTGATGGAAGTTCTAGAAACATGTTGGATGTGGACTTATATGCAGGGTGAAAGGAACAAAGTGCATATGCAGGTGTACCTTATGAACATTGCCAACGTCCAAGGCAACATGACTATATTGTGCCCACATCTGCCAGCTGTCTCGTCTATCATGAAGTTATATGCCAACTTTAGTACAAAGAAAGAAAATCTGAACATGCACATCAAGTATTTAACAAGGAAAGACATACTTGAACTTCAGGGCTTCATTGAATGCAATGAAGGCCTCTTCGCTCCTCTTCCTTATCATATGTCTGTTGTCAATGAGGGGTGCCATAATTAAGAATGAAGATGGCCGTTCTCAAAAGAATGAAAAAGATTGTGTGTGTGTGTGTGTGTGTGTGTGTGTGTGTGTGTGACATTTAAGCATCTAGAAATAATTATCTTTCAGCAAACATAATGTCAATATAAGATAATTAAAAGAGCATTATATCAAGGGTAGGCCAGTACTACTGCCTGCAACAAAGGGCCACAAGTGGAAAGTGTCCTCGATAGTTGTTTATGCTTTAGCTGCAGCTTCCCTAGTGGTCTAGTAGTATTTATGTTTTATGTTCCACCATGTCAAGGTCATTGGTAATTTGTATCTTTGTTTGCGGGGGACTTTGATGCATTAAGAGAGAGAGAGAGAGAGAGAGAGAGTCAATTTGGGATGGACAAACAGCAAAATAACTTAAGTGAATATAACATACAAACAAGCAATATTATTCCAAGCCTCCCCATTCTCAGGATCAAATTGAACAGCTTTAGTAAACCCAACCAGTGCCTTATCAACATCCCTAGCCTGCATCATTATTTTAAGTAAGTCTTAAAATCTGTAACCACGCAGTAGAAAGATTTTTCAATATGTTCTAGATGCACAAGTTACCTTCAATGCAGCAGAACCAAGAGCAAACCAACCATCTGGATATAAAGAATTCAGGGCCAGTGCAGCCTCCCTGTAATTAAACCAAGAAATAGTTTGCAATCAGGATATATCCCTGTTTGACAATATAATCAGATTCAATTGTAGAAGCAGAAAAGGAAGGGGAACACGTAAACATACCACATGATTTTAGATGTTTCATAGTCTCCTCTATTGTAAGCGCTACGAGCAAGAGATCGCTGGCATACAGAAAGCAATAATATTAAAAATGCATCATCATAGAAGCAAATCATTGACAATTTATTTGTATTGAATGAAAATCACCTTGGCTCGTGCAGACTTATTATTTGAAACTTCAATGGCTTTTTCATAACAGCTATCATCATTTGTAACATCGCCCAACGAACACCTGCAAAATAAGTTCTCACATGTGAAATGGAGTATGCTAACCATTCAGTTGAGAGAGACACCCCCCCCCCCCCTCGCAAAAAAAGAAGAAGAAGAAGAAGAAGAAGAACAGAACAGAAAAGAAAAGCAAAAACTGTGACTGCAAGAGGTACTAGCATTATCACATTCCTTTTTGTTCATGAATGTGCAAATTCCATCAGAGAATAAATGAAGAGGAGAAACATATAGAATAATTCGAGAACAAATTAAAACCATAACATCTTTCTTGGAAAGCAAAGGAGCTCAAATCTCAATTTCAACTAAAAATGAAAGTAGGAAATATCATTGCAAAATGGGTCCATTGAGTGCGCATGCGCATGCACACACAGAACATATATATATAGGATCAAGGAATACAAAGATTATTAAATGGAAGAAAATAAAACCAAAAGGGCCTTTTAGTTCATCTAAATAGCAGCAAGTGACGTGCAATTCTAAATGCTCATAAGCAGGTTGCAGGAGGCCATGTAAACAATTTTGCGTGTCATGCTGTAAAAACTACTTCGATAGAGAATGATTGTTTTAGCATTCTAGAAACCTGATCTAAATTTCACAAATTAAAGCACAGGAAGTCACTTCTACAAGTTTTTACAGCCATTTGTGCTCCCAAAACGCATCTGAGTACATAAACAATAGACCTCCACCCTACTTGAGGAAACATGCCATTCTCCACAAGAAACAACAAGCATATTCCACATTTCCTAAGCCGGAAGACAATGTTGAAAAAGCTGACATCTAGCATATATTAAGCACACACTTAAGGTGAAATCATCTTGATGACAGCATAACCAATTCCTTAAAATACAAAAAAAAAAAAGGAACCTTCATTGTTGTGCAACTTGCTAATCTAAACAAACCTCACTGTTCTGGTCTTTGAAAACTGAAATTTTAATGTATGAAAAAAAAAACTGAGTTGGCCTACCTTTCTTAATTCAATTTGATTAAACTCTTTAACAGAAATTAATTTGGTTCAAGCTGAAGTTCTATGAATTGTTTTTGCATTTTAAAGTATGGTCACACCATATTCAGAAAATGCTGTCCTTCCCAGGCGTTTTTTTCTCAAAATGTTAGAAAATCATTGAGCCATCTTTCTCCCAGGAAAAGAAAACAGCACAACCACAACAACAATTGAACTTAATAAGAGCAATTACTTTAACATAAGATTAGTCGAATTACTAGAGATTAATCCATTACATACACTTTACATCCCCTTCGATCTCACAGCATTCACTAACTCAACATGAGCTCATCAGTGACGTCTGTCTTGGATAAGAAAATCTTTCTCAATGACAATAATAGCTTATAAAAACCTAAACTTACTACTTGATTACCATAGTTTCACAAATCAAACAGGAAAAAAGAACGAAAGACTTGAAAGAGAATATTAAATAAATGGAACCAAACATACCATAACCTTGGGTCGTTAGGCATTTCAGACAGCCGTTTCTTGATGAGTTGAACAGCTGCTGCCTTTTTCTCCAATAAGCTGTTTTTTATGCAGTAACTTGTATGAGACTCCCACTGGCAGCAGGAAACAAACAAAAAAAACAAAAGTGCAAAAAATTGACAAGAAGAGATAAGAACAAGTTGATGTCAGTTTGACCAAGGCTATCATGGGTGATCTCACCAGTAGCAGTATATTAAGTTGTCCCATAACTCTAAACTCTCAAAGATTGTAATTGCCTCACCCATCAAGCCACAACTAATTAGAAGTTCACCATGTTCTCTAAATCAGAAAAAAATGAAACAAGGAATTAGAAATAATCAAGAAAATAATTAAACACATTTTCAATTTTAACAAATATTTCATATCACTAAAATGTACTTAAGGAACTATAAATGGAAACATAGTGCCACTTGCAGACAGAAGGAAAAAAAAATTACTTTCGCAGGGCAGGAATAGTAGGTATATTGGCGACATAACAAAATGGAATCCTTTGTGCCACTCCAGGCAAAGAGTTGTGCATGCCCTCAACCTGAAATAATTGCAAACAGTATCTGTGAAATTCTCAATCAAACAACTCCCTTCTGCACTCCCCCCAAGGGAGTGTTCGAGAACTCAAATACCCTAGCATTTAAAAGGTAGTAGTAGTACATGGAGCAAAGTGGTGGAGAAATAATTAGTGCTGGATGCTATACTGAATAACAATTACAAAAGGTTAAAGAACATAATCTACTGGCAAGGATTAACAAGAAAAATACTATTATTATATGCAGTCACTGAAAGGGCATGAATTTAAATACAAGAAGCCTGTATAGACCTCAACTTAGTATCATGTTTTACCATTCTCTGTTTTTCCTCCCTTATATAGTTACAAAATTTAGCTCTGATCCCATGTTATATCATAAATATAGAATATTCTCAGCTTCCACAAAAGCCTCAACAGAAGGTCAGATCATTATTGTATTTCCTATGAGCAATAGTTAAGCTCTTTGGGTCACATGTTTTTTGGCTGTTGTTCAGACACATTCAGATGGTAAGCCTCTTTTCCCTCTTTTCTCTTTTCTCTGTTTTTTTTTTTTTTTAGGAAAAAAATGTTGAGGATGATTTTGTGACAGACAATGTGGACAGCATTTAGTCATATAATCGCATGCCATAGCATAATTATTAGAAGGAAAAGATCAAATAACCCAAAATTTCCCAATTCTTGATTGTGTTTAGCGTATTTCTTGTACCAATAATTATGTATTTAGCACAAACAGGTGCTGACAATTTAAAGAAATGTTGGGAAACGGATGGGAAGAACAAATGATTCAAAAGGAAAATGTAAATAACAAAGCCCAAACAACTTAATATTAATAGAAGACCAGACTGATATGGGAGAAGGATGTGCAGCATACCAATTTCTCCATCATCTCTAAAGCACGCTGCTTTGTGCGAGAACGAGTTTTTTCCCATCGGATACGTAGGAGGTCACAAAAACACCGTAACTAAACAAGGAAATCAAGCAGGAACACAAAAATCTTAGGAGTGTACGATCAAAATTAGATCATTTTTCTTACTAAATGCATGACAAAATACTGGCAAGCATAAAACCTTCAATCCTTCAGAAGCAACCCTTACACATATAGACGACAACCACAAAGCACAGCCACATGTAGATTCAAATGGACTGTGTCTGATGAAAGTGCTAATATCAGTTATTGTTTGAATTCAAAAGTTAAAAACTAACTAATTTCCCTTTCCCTGAAGGACAATATTGGCAAAAATCAATGTGTTTATAAAGCATATTAATAAAAAAAAGTTGTTAAAAAGCTCAATGAGCCAAGGACCTCAAGTGCACTTATCCACTCTGTAATTTTCTTTTATATGCGATATCTACTACTCAAGGAAACAAAAAGTACAAGCTTCTATCAACTTACAGTAAAGAATGATGTGGGCTGAGAATCGATGGTCTCTATGAATGGAGCCATATCCCATCCTGAAACAGAAATTACAGCATAACTAAACAAAAGAGGAGCCAACAATATCCATTGTTCAAACCACTGCACCCCTTAACAATAGAGAGATGAAAGAAATTAGACGGAAGAGTATTGGATTGAATCTTAAACTATTAGATCAAGGGATTCATATATCATGTAACACCAATCAAGCACCCACATAAAGAGAGTGAGAGTCCTTAAAACTCCTCGCATGCAAGTTTTTATTTAAAAAAAAAATATCCCTAACAAATGCAAATAATGAAGGCTAATAAAAATGAACAGCAAGTACATCAAAGAATCAAACAACCTACTGTGTTCAACAAACACAATGGGTTTTTGCCTAGTCTCAGTCAACTCAGAAGGTCCAGGAAAATTAGGCCTTAAAAGAAGAAATTTTGCGCCAACCACAAGGGGAAAAGTACATAACATCCCCTATAATCTACTTGAAAAATAATTTAAAAAAAAAAAAAAAGACAGCTTCTACTATATTTCCAAAACGGCCACTGCATAAGCATCCTTCCCTACCCTCAGATTTACAAGAGAGCATTCCATGCTTTACCACACCATCTACTTCCAAAAGAATATTAATGTGAGAATATTAGAATTTCTGTTCCACACGAACTTTATGTTGAACCAGAGTTAAATTGGGGATTAAGGAAACAGTTTATTGGTTATTACTTAAATGCAGTTAAAACTGGCTAGTTTCTATTGGAATAAGTAACATGGGGTTGATCACAAAACTCAATCAGACAGTTCATTTCACAGATCAGATGTATTCAAGAAACTTACTTTGAAGCTCATCATGTCGACTGCTTATTTCAATCAAAAGGCACCGTGCCAGAATCACTGCCTGTTGAACTGCTTTTAAAGGAGCAGCACCACGAGGAGCAACATTTTGATTACCTTGTGCTCCAATTTCAGACTTGTCACCAGTCTCCAATAATACTGGTGTCCTATGAATGTCAGAGGCTTGAGATGTTTCATGCTGATCATTCTTAGCAGTGGTAGAATCATGTGTCTTGATGCCAGGGCTCATTGTGGAGCTGGTACCGCCAGTTTGTGATGAGCTTCTATCCACAACAAGTAGCCTTTGTTGCTTCGGTTCTACCTGTGTACAAGAATGATCCCTGGAGCCAATAAGAAAACTTCCAAAAGATTCGGAAATAGTGCATTTAAAATTATTTACCTGATGCACGGTTCGATAGCCAAGAACCCCCGTAAGGGAAAGCTGAATCCCTGATGCTACTTCAGCTGATTCAAGATGCAGTCTGACACCGCAGAAATGCTTCAGAAAAAAGAATTTAAAGGCAGACAACTAAGTGATTGAAAGACTGTAATTACTTAAAGATCTGTTATGGCCAATATTTACATATTTTGAAGTAACCTCGCCCGGATTTACTATTGTTTTCAAGATTCGTTACTTATGTTCAACAAAATGTGTAAATCAAGAAATAGCACCAATTTTATGGAAGAAAACAAATGAAACTACATCGAATTAAGCCTTGCTTTAATGCTACCAACATTAATCAGAAAGTATAACAAAACAAAGGCACATGAATACAAAAACTATTGTAACTGATAAACAGAACGATAGGAAGGTTTCACAGCAATAAGGAAACAGATAAACATCTCCAGAATAATTTTTCTAATCTCTGACTATATAAGGATACAATACAAGTTAGGTCAACCTCAAAGCTTAAGTTAACAAATATCTAATACCTGCACGAATCGACATGTCCATAGGTCTGTTCCATTATTCCTGCTTCCAAGTGGACTGTTGAGACAATATCAGCTGCTTCTTCATTACCCAACTCATCACCCCAGTAATTTGCTACATGTTCCAAGGTGCCAAAATGGCGTAGGGTTTCACCCATAGACACTTGCAATAAATCAAATAATGAAGAAGATAGCTCATCCAAAATCCTTTGTTCAACAAGCAAGACCCTAGCAAGCCACCATGAAATGCTTCTGATTCCATATGCCGAAGAGATGCTTCCTTCAAATAACAAATCTTTTGCCTTCATGACCAACATTTTAGCAAAAACTATACACTACAGAACAACAAAACAAAATTGATTGGTATGAACAATTCAAATTCAATAAGCTAGATGCTTTTATGAACAAGCTAAAAACCACAATTCATTTCCTGCTATCAATGAATAAAACATGAAACAACTGAAAAGGGAAAACTTTACACGACAGTTGCCCTCAAAAACACTATTTCACTTCATGCATAACTAAAAATTATAGACGAAACTCATCATCTTGCAAATTAAATACACCAATGAATTGCATTAGCAAACCAAAATATCAGTACCTCAAGATTGGAGAACTTCCCAAGCAAATGGGCGCCATCTGATATAAGCTGATTTCGAGCCCAACTATCCCATTCTATAGATTCTTCAACTTTCAATCGCAAAGGGCATTCAGGTATCTCATTCACTGGCCTAAAAAACAAATTTAACAAACACCAAAAAACGAAAATCAAAACCATCAATAAAAATCATATATATATACATAGACAAAAAAATTCATAATTAAAAAAAAACAATTGAAAAAAAATTAACAAAAATAAAAAATATATACATACATAAACAAAATAATCAAATCCCACTTGAAAAATGTACCTAAGAAAGGGGAAAAAAGCCTACCCAGTAATGTTACCCTGAATGAAGCAAAAGAACGCAGCAATAGCAACACAAATGACCAGAATAACTCTGAAACCATCTTCTTCATCGCCGCCGCCGCCACCATCACTTATAAACTGCTCAACTCGCTCCACCAACTCATTGTAAACTCGGTCGGGTGACTTAGTTGAGTCAAGTTGTGTTAACGCAGTGACGAGTTTGGCAGAGTCAGAGGAGAGAGCTTGGAGGTAATTTCCTGATTGGATACAAGTGAGGAGGAAATTGATGTGGGAGTGAAGGTTGTTAGGATCGGACGGTGGACATGGAGAAGGGGAATCAGACGGCGGAGGCGGTGGTGTTAGGGTGCAGCGGAGGAGACGGAGTTCGTAACCGCGGAGGATTTGAGTCATGGTGTTTAACTGGAAGAGATATGGCGGTGCTGGCGGTGTGCTTTTGTAGGGTTTTAGGTAAGGAAAAGAACCGTTGTGAGGGGTTTAAGGTTAGTTAACCGTTTCTAAGGTTATTTTTCTAAGATGTTTTTGTAAGCTAATATTTAAGTTTTAATATTATGAAATTGTTATGTTATATATATATATATATATATATAGTGCATTACTTAGAAAAAAGATTTATTGAGGGTTTTATTAACTTTTAGTATAATAATATGGCATTAGAGTAAATATATTTTTATTTGAAAGTGTTATTTTTAATTATATGTTATGTGAATATAACTAATAAAAATTCCATGAGTATTACTCTAATACATATTTTTTTAATAAATAAAATTTGTCAAAAAGAATAATATAATTTTTGTGAATTATTTTGTTCAAATGAGTAGAAGTCATATAAGACAATAATAAAAAAAAAATAATAATAAGGATCCAATTCAATAATTTAATGAACTTGTAGTTTTATTGTTTTTTTTTTAATTTTGATATAATTGGTTTTTCAAGCTTTTTTAGAGATTTTATGGGAAAATAAACTGTTAATAATGTTTTATAGAGATAAGGAGTGATTAAAGAATTTTATTTAATATTATTTAGGACTTTTATAGTTATTAAGTAGAAAAATAATGAAAAAAAAAGAAGGAATTAGCCTATTTTTTAAGCTTTAAGAATTTCTTCAATCTTAGTTTTTCTTTTCCTTGATTAAAGGTGGAGTGGAATTTAAATATTACCTGTTATAATGTTATATTAACATCCAATCAAAAAAAATTAAACTGTTTGCTCTTTTATATATATATATATATATATATATATAAACATGAAAGAATAATTTTATTTTTTTTAAAAAAAAAAAATATGGCTAGGCCCATTGACAATGTGACCTAATTCTAGAAACCATCAAGGTGTTGTTGTTACCCATGACAGCCACTCCATGCTATTTCTACTAACCTAACTCTATTAAGATGTAAAAAAAGATACATATGTTTTTTTTTTTTTTTGAA
>Ga0325414_1004429_pt1 | contig 14706 bp, 6 predicted proteins | sample PopdelMetagenome_8_FD_206183 | JGI IMG/M metagenome (GOLD analysis project Ga0325414, IMG submission 206183) | Populus deltoides microbial communities from Bellville, Georgia, United States - Leaf-PdKOR-R3 | ecosystem: Host-associated > Plants > Phyllosphere > Phylloplane/Leaf | place: USA...
GGTCGAATTAAGGACCAAAATTTGGCACCATATGAGACAAAGTGTCTCTCTTTCACACCCTATAAATAGAGATGTATTTCATGGCCTGATGGAGAAGAAATCAGAAGCCAAAGTCTGAAAAAAAAAATCAGTCCTTTCCCCTATTTCCATTTTTTCTTCCCCCCTCCACCTCTTCTTCTTTCATCGCGCCTCTGCTGCCAGCAACGCCACCAACCACGTTTTGATCTTCCCTGCAACAACAGGAATGATTATAACAACCATCTGCCTCCAGCCAAGTAAGGTAGAGTCGCCTCCCCCCCCCCAAAGTAAGGTAGAGTCGCCTCTCCCCCCCCCTCCCAAGGACGATGTGATCATTGCATGATTTTTCATGCAATGAGCAGATAATTGCATGGTTGCTGGGTTGGGCCAGCAATCATGCGAGCCTGGGTTGGACCTAGCCCAAAGAAAAGAGTCAGGTCTACTGGGCCACCAGTCAGCCCAACCAGACCCGGTTGGGTTCAACCCAGCTCATAATAATAATATAATAATAATAATAATAATAATAATAATAATATAATGTTATATATTATAAAAATAAAATAGAAAACAAAAAATTCAAAAAAAATAAGTCTTTTAAAAAAATATGATTTCTCACTTATTTTTCTACCAATTTTGCATAATATCGGACTATATATTTATATTATAAGATACAGATCTGGTATTAAAATACTCGATTTTCTTTGAAACGTTTCAAAAAATCTAAAAAAAATTAAATTAATTTTCTCTTTCAAAAAAAAATAAAAAAAATTGTTTTCATGCGACCAATTCATAAAAGTTTTCAAAATTATATTTTCATAAAATACAAAAATTGCATATTTCTTAGGTTTTAAAAATGCAAAAAAAAAAAATAGATATCATAACTAGTTTATGATTATCCATTACAATTTAGATAAAATGTCAAAAATCATTTACCAATCATTTTGTTCATCTTATATTAGGGTGTAGATGTATACTATTTAGGGGTGTAAAACTACATAATAGAGTACATCCTCTTATAAAATGGGATGCTAAAATTTAAACTATAGAATGGTTAGGATTAAACTCGATAAGGTAAAGGTTTTCTCACGAAGAGAGACCTGTCTTAGACCTTAGAAAAAGACCAACAAATAGAAATTTGACATAGAAAAACAATTAAACAACAATGCAGCTTACCTTAGGTAGGCTGCACTAGGGGTGATGTGTCTTCCCCTTGCACAACCAGTTCCTTACTCAGACTCTCGCAGATTATAGATTTCCTAGTAACTTTAATACTAGGTGGTGATTCCTGAATCTTAATCATAATTTTATGATTCAAACCAAAACAATTTTCTTCCCAACACCACCTTTTATGAGGTATATTTCAATGCGTCATTTCGACGTCACTCCGCAATAGGATGGCGACTTCACTAGGGAACACTTTGTTTGGTTGGACTAAGCTTTGTTCGCTTGACTGTTTGCCTATTTGTTTTGGTCTGTTTAATTTCAGCTCGTATTTTTACTACTTTAGCATGTATTTTTACTTCCTGATCATGCATAAGTACATCAGGTATGAATTAATTCCTTCATGCATTTTAATTTTGTGAATAAGCCCAATTCTAGGTTAGGTAGGGAGTAGCGGTTTGCCTCATGACTTTTAGTTGGAGTTCAGATTTGTGAAACATCTAACTATGAACTGAGTGTTTGCTCGATAATGGTGGTCATATTGTGCTCTAATCATTCATTGTAAACCCCTATATTACATTCACGTAAGGCAGACATTAGGTAGTTCATAAACCTTTTGAGACTAGGTATAAAACTTACCCTCATGTAACGGCTTAGATCCTTCCCTTAGAGTATGGATTTTCTAAATATTCATTTTTCATGGTTTCTCACCATTTATACTCAATGTGTATCCATACACAAACATCCATTTATTGTAAATAACATACATACATGCATCAAGTTGAAATATAGGTCACCAAAAAGTCTACAACACCCGACTTTGATTGAGAAATATGGAAGACAAAGAGCGTGCTCACTGTAATGCTCATTTCCAAGAAAAGTTGAAGTCTCTAAAAGTTAGTGTGGCTCGCCTCACTAGCCTAAAAATATGCCATTTTGAAATGCCTCTAGTAAAGGTCCTTCCAACCAACCCATCACCCATATTTAGATGCCAACAACAACTCAGCCCGAAGAAAGAATGGGCGAACATGGTCAGGAGCCTCAACACAATCTGACATTTGTGCAGTCAACAGCGCCAACCTTAGCCACTGCAATTGTAGAGGCATTTGCCAATGAGTCTCATAAGATAAAGTCATCTGATGACATTAATCAAGATAAAATGGTAGCGCTAAAAGTTAAAATCAAGGCTATTGAAAGGGTAAACTTGTATGACCTAGTACATGTTGTACTGATGTGTCTGATTCCAAATGTAGTGGTGCCAAAGAAATTTTGTGTTCTTGAATCCATTAAATACATTGGAACACAATGTCCCATGACTCATCTTAAATCCTATTATAATAAAATGGAAAAAAGTAGTGAATGATAAAAAAAATTACTGATGCACTTTTTTCAAGATAGTTTAAATAGGGCAACATTGAATTGGTACATGAGGTTGAACAACACCAAGATCCGAAAATGGAAAGATCTAGTGGATGTTTTTGTCAAGCAGTACAAGTACAACATGGATATCGCTTTTGATAGAACTAGCTTATCCAATCTGGAAAAAGGGGATAAACAAAGCATAAGGGAGTACACTCAAAGATAGAGAGATCTAGATGCATAGGTGCATCCCCCACCTATAGACAAAGAAATGTTCATTATATTTGCCAACACACTCAAAACGTCATACTACAAGCATATGATGGGTAGTTCGACCTAGCAATTCACTAACGTTGTAGTAGTAGTTGAGCACATAGAGCAAGGAGTCAAGAGTGGTAGAATTTTCACGCCCATCGAGAGAAAAGGCTTTGAAGGGAAAAGGAAGGAAGTTGATCATATTAAAGATGGCTATAGGGGTAGGAAAAACCAATTCCAAAACTACCACACTTCATCCCAAATTACTAACATAAATTTCAACCCTTATTTCCTGCTAAAATACTTGAGCCTCAAATAAAAAACCAAACTAAGAATGTTCAAAGGATCTAGGAACAACTACTTTCATTACCACTACCCCTAAAAAAGATGTACCAGAAGCTACCTGGCATTAAAGTAGCTTCTAAATCCCTCGCGTCTCTACAGCCACCTTTCCCCCAATTAGTGCAAACTTGACCTCACATGTGAGTACCATGCTAGTGTTGTAGGACATATCATTCATACTTGCAATACCTTCAAGAAGAGGCTTATGCAGTTGATTGAAGTTGAGTGGATAACATTTGAAGAAAATCCAAATATGAGTATAAATCTTCTACCCAATCATACTTTAGAAGTGGATCGGTAAATGCACTCAACGTATAATGCTCGAGAAATTTAAAAGCATCGCTGGTAAGAGCAGGGATCAAAGAAGGAAGCATGAATTCTTAAGGGAATTGAATTTAAAGGGGTATCCATAAAGGACAAAGTTCTACCGTAATTTTCTGTCTACACCATCAATAAAATTCCTGCAAGAGATTTTATAGGGAGGTTGGTCAAAGGGGAAATGTACTAGAGTTGAAAATGAAGCTTGTTCTCATTGTGTCCAAAAAATAACTACCTCTGTCTAATCATGGTTGCAAAGTTATTTTGATTTTTTCATATTTCAACCTATTTTTGTCTTGTCGACAACTTGGCTCATAATGCCACTAAACTTTCTTTGTCAAATGAGCCCTATATTAATAAGACCATGTGTTTTTTTTGTGTTCATGATGTGTCTTTATTTTATTTTTTTTTCATGCAAATAACACACCTACATGAGCACACATTTTACTCATAAAATCACTACACCAAGAATTCTTTGGTGTATTTCCCTTCTCAAAAAAGTATACATGATCCTATGTATTCATAATGATTACTTATTTACTTAGAAAACAATTAAAATGATAAACCTTTCTTAGGTAATGAAATATTGGACACTTATACTCTGTTTGATTTGTGAGGCTGCTACTTGCCTCCATTCTAGATTAAGTTTTTAATTGTAGTTTCTTTTAATTGAAAGGATAAAGAATATGTAGTGTAATAAATTATGGTTGTTGTTCATAAATGGACTTTAAACCCATATAATTATATAATGCAACAACTTTGTTTAGTATAAAGGCAACATAATAAAAGTTATTACAAATGACAAATAATTTAGTTTTCTCTATTGGTATATATACCAATCATGAGAATCAATTTTTTAGCTCCCACCATTTCTACATAGCTTTTGAATCAACCTATAATCAAAGAACACATGCTCAACATTTATTCACTTAACCATGATAATATCATAATATATATATATATATATAATTAAATACGTAGCAAAAACATCTCTTGTTTTCTTATATGACCACACCATACTTATAGGATAGGCTCTAAGTTCATTAAATGTAGTTTGAATAAGATTATCTAGTGTTAACCAACTTTCTAAAAGGCCCCTAAATTGTCCAAGTTACTAATAAGGTTACTCTTAATCTTATCTTATATGCAATGAATCATAGAGGATTTTAATTCTACAAGAGCTTGTGCACATAAGAATAGTTTCAATTTGAGTGAAAGACCTTGGAATACTTGCAAGCTTGAAATTATGCATACCTCAAGATACTTCCTATTAAATTCTAGTTGAAGCTCAAGTGTAAAGTTGATAAGTCTATGTAGGTAGAACATGTACATGAATGTGTGTTAGGAAGAAATAAACAACAATATCAAACCTAACATACATGATACGTGGATGGTAGGAACATGTAGTAGAAAAAGTGAACTCACTCAAATGAAAGTTTATGCCCACCATTCTAAGGTACAAAAACCAAAGAGATATAAATACAAATAATTCACTACTCTAAAGATACAAATTTATGCATCACTTTAGAGATATAGAGTTAAAAAATAAGAGTTCACCATTTATAAGGAGATACAAAACTGAATAAGCTGCTAAAAAGCCAAGTCAAAAACTTTTTAATTCGAAATTTTAACCAAAATATCCTTAATACAAGGTTTAATGATCATTATATACTTGGAACATGTAAACCCCCTAATCTAAAATTAGAAAATCAATATTAAAATGTGGAAATTCTTGACAAATGAAAATAAAATAAATATGCTATTAATGGGCTATGAAGGTTTCCAATGAATTTGTTTAAATATAACAATGGTTTTAGTTATAAAACAATGTATGAAAATATTGGAGACCGAATAAAATACATAAAATAATACAAGGATAAGTAATAATGACATTGTCATAAATAAGTCAAAGTTTCTACTCACTTTTTCTTTAAATGTGGTTGACAGCCTTGAATGGGCAAGGAAGCTCAAATCTTCTTATGTCCTCCAAAGATTTGTGTTTATTTGTTTGTTTTTTTCTAATTTGTGAGCTTTGTGGGTGTTTATGAGAGTTTTTACTTGGAAAAGATTAATCATGGAAGAATTGGGAGAGAAAAACAAGTAAGCGAATTGGAAGCTTAAATTTTGAAGAGGAGGAGAAAAAAGTGTGGAGATATTGTCAAGAAATCATCAAAGTGAATTCAAATTCGGTTGGTAAGATATTATTTACCATCTATTTTCTTGTGCCAATGGGTTTATTATGGAAGGATGGAAAACCCTAATTTCCTAAATTCTAGGGTTTATAAAATTGTATGGGAATTAGGTGTTTTGTGTTAAATTGATGAAAGTTGTATGAGATAGGTAATAACTAGAGTGGAAATATAGAGAAAATTTGAAAATAATTTAAGGGAAAGGTTGTACACTAAAGCCGATTGTGAGAGAAATCTTTAGGAAATCGTAAAATTTATTTAAATATTGTGGAACTGTATGTTATTAAATGTACAAGTATGAGTATTATGTTTAAGAAAGAGTTTTTAGTTGAACATATGAGATTGCATGTGGTATGTGTGTTATAGAGAAAGTTATGGATCTAAAGTTTGTGTGTTTTTGTGGTATTGAATATTTATGGGTTAATGTGAAAGTTTTAGAATTAGTAATTGAAATAGAATACTTGATTTAATGGATGTTTGGTATATTATAGATGCGTTTAGAAAGTGTAAATATGAATTTTAGAAACTTGGATGTGTAAATAAGTAATTGAACTAATAGAATTATGGACAAAGTGTTATGTGTATATGAAATGTTGCTAAATAAGATTGTAAGTGTATGTGATTGACATTGAAGGAAAATATTCTATTTATATGAGAAATTATGAAATGAGATTATGTATTGAGTTTTATTATTTGAAGAAATATGTTTGAAAATGTGTTAAGAAAGTTATGACAAATTGGGAATAACGTTTAAATTGGTTGAATGGTTAGTTTGTAAGTTTTTAGAAAATTTTGGAAATGAATTTAAATGTTTGGTTGTTACATGTTGTTTCCTTGTTTTGTATATTAACAAGGTTAGAGAGTGAGATCATGTGAAATTGTGTGTGTAATGAGAATTTGAATATGTGATTTGGGAAGAACGACATATGAATTGAATTGATTGGGTAGGGTAAAATTATATGCCACTAGGAGTTTAAATCTGGACTATCAATGCTTGAATTAAAAGATAAAAGATATAGTTATGTTTATTTGTTAATATAAAAGTTTGGAAATTAAAATTGTTATGAATTCTTGGCCTAAAGGAATATATATATATATGTTGTATCCTATAGATAAGGATAAGAAATCTATTGTTAATATGTAAATTGTGGTCAAAATAACTAGATCTAAATGGTGAGAATTTTGATATATTAAAATTAAAAAGGGGTGATTATAATTATATAATGTTAAAAATGAAAAGAATCTTGTTATCATTAATATAAATTCATATGATGTGGTTAATGATATACTAATAAAGACACCTTTTTTTGAATTAAGAGAGGCATCAGGAGCTCGATCTTCAACAAAGGGAACTTGATTGGATGAAGGAGCAAGTAGGTGTTCGCCACCTTCCTTCTTTATTTAAAAAAGTATTTTATTTCTTTATTTGTATGTAAATCCAATGAGAAATGAACGTGTGAGTATTTGATGAAAGTAATAAGTAAGAAATCATTGAAAATATATAAATGTAATGCGATTCAAACTACTCCAAAAGATCTTTTGCAAGTTCTAATTGGGTCAATTACAAGATTAAGGGAAAATATGCATTCAATAGATTTATTCAAAGTATTTGAACCAATGTAAATTTCAAAATGTTGCATTCTCAACAAGTGATAATCATACCTTAGTCAATTTAATTGATATATAAGAAGGGTCTAATCCATTTAGATTAAAGGTTAATTAATTTTGGCAATTAGAGACTTATTTTTTTCTAATACATAATTTTACTCTAATAAACATCATTTTTTATCCAATTATTAGATTTGACTAAAATTTTACCAAATTTTTCCAGATGTCTTGTTCTATAATGGGTTAAAACTCCAGGGCAATTGAGAATGAAGAAAGCCTTACGATAAGTTCCAAAAACTACTATATGAGAATTGTATTAGTTTTATAGTTGATTTAAGATTCTTTTTCCTATTTTACTTAAAACTCTTTTATTGTTTTTCTAGCAATGTTTAGAACATTTTACTTAGCATAAATAGAGTTATTTAACTTGTTTTTAGGTTTAAGAAAAAATTAATACGAGATGGATTGATTATTCAGAAATAAAACTTATATGTGAGATTTTGCTTTTAATCTTGGTTTCTCATGGAACTACTATATCTTATGGAACTACTATGACTTATCATAAAATTAACCAAGTGTCGTGGTGTCTTCTATACTTCTTGTTCATGTCTAGATTATAGGTGGTGGGTGCGGGTTGATTACTTATAGTATTGGTACATCGGTACAGGTTATCATTGTGTTAAACTCAACTACGAGCCTGAATTTAACTTTCTTGAGAATGATCGATTTGATTCTAGGTTACTGGATTTATATATCCACAAAGTTCATATTAATTAGTATTAGAGCAATGCTCTAACTAGGTTATATTCTTTCTATCTTCAAGTTTTTATATTCTTTTGTATTGTCGAGTTCTTTATCTTCTCTAAAAAAAACATTAGTTGCAACATCAAGTTAAAAAAAAGAAGTTATTTATGATCTTCATTAAATAAATTCTTAAAAAAGAAACAAAGAAAAACCACAAGAAAAGAAATTTTGAGCACTTGTCTCAAATCTTGATTCAAGAAATATAGAATTTAGCCATTTGCTTTAAATTTGAAAAAAATATTATTCTTACTATTTTTTTGGAGATAAATCTTGATTTAAAGTATTTTAGGTTTACTTGGCCTAACATTAATAGAACCATTAGAGGACACTTTTGTGCAATCACATAATAAAAACACTAGGCAAAAAATATGAAACATATCAAATAGAAAAACAAGCATAGCAAGACAATTCCATAAAAATAAGAATGTGACTTAACCCACCTAGATTCCCTAATAGAGTCTTTATACTGTCACACTCAACTTTTTAGTGTTCATGAAGATATGTTGAAAAATAAAATCTTCATTTATAACCGTTTATTTCTAACCTAAAAGATTGTTTTATTCAAGTCTTGCTTTTATAAATTCTTTTAAAATTTTAATACATTTAAACTATCCTTAAAGTATCTTAAATAGGAATCGTAATTATTATATTTTATAAATTATTTTTATAATTTCTTTGTGTTTTCTTTTATATTTCAATTCTTGATTTTTTTTAAAATTAAATAAAAAAAGGACTAGTTTCAAGGCCCAATACCAAGTTTATAGTTAGGAATGTAAGAAAGAAAATGAGTGACACTAAAAAATAAAAATTATTAAATAAAATAAATAAGCATGATTCCAAAAAAATAATTAAATGAAAAAATAAAATAGATAGTGAGCATGAAAAACCATATCATTGAAACCAAAATGTTCTTAAATCTTATTTATAAACCAACATAGAATAATGTAGTATCAAATAATTGCATAAATTACAAACAATAAGCAAATCAATCAAGCAAGGATGACTAATCACATAGGCACAACTATGCATATATTAAGATTAACCAATTAACCTTCACATAGTCATTCATGTATTAATTAACTATGATTATTTTGATTTTAACATACATAAAAGGCTAACATATTACTAAAAAGTTTCTCAAGGGCTTTCATATTAAAAATAAAATTAATATATTACACCTCTAATTATTTAAAAATAAAAATAATAATATGCTGATGATAATGATGATAATTTTGATGATAAAAAATACAACTTTACATATTAAATACCTCATAGATCATACATCATGCATAAAATTTAATTTAAAGTTCTTTTAAGATGTCAAAAAAATTAAGAATTGTAAATTCAATTTTAATATGATAAATTACCTAATTTTTTATATAAATCATATAAAAATAATGAGATAATAAATCACAATAAAGATCTATTCAATATGAAAAACTGAGTGAAAATCCATCTAAAAAGAAGAACAAATTAAGGGCTAAATTATGAAAATTAAAAACCACGTTACAATAAATTAATTTTGAGGACTAAGACATACAAGAATAGAGGAATAGTAAGTGTGTAAAGGACCAATATGTTAGATCATGAATAATCTTCCAATAACATGTAGAGCCTATTAGAGACCTGATAGAACTCGATTTAACACCGCTTAGACTATCCTAGTTGATGATTAACGTGGTTTGGTGCATGTTTTATTTTATATGGTTGGAGGGTGGCTATGCTAGAAACATCTCTCTCTCTCTCTCTCTCTATTATTCCTTTATCTTATTTAGTTTTAAAAGGTTTTTTTTTACCTAATGTGTTCATGTGTGTGAGTATAAGTACAAGGTGAGAGTGGTATATGTAGGGGTATGCACCTTGGTTGGTTTTAGAGTTTCTTCTTCTTTTTTTTTTAGAAGAGAACAAGCTTGGATTGCCAAGCCTTTAGCTTGTTATGCCTAGGGTAAACACATAACCTAGTATGCCTAGTCCATATCCTTCTCTCTTTGTTTTTTTTTTTCCTTGTAGGTAAATATAGAGTGATTACTAATAACACTAAAGCTTCGTATTAAGAATAATCCACATATTTGGATACCCATATCTTTTCTATAAGACATGAACATGATTTATTCTTATTTACCTTTTGATCATTTTTTTAATAACAATATCCTCAGATTCTTTTACAAATACTATTTTACTAAAACTTTTTCTATTTCTTGATGATGAACTTATGGGAAAATAAACAATTCAGATGATGAAAATGGAACCATAGAAGTCCCTACCTTATTAATAAGACATGTAAAAACTTGTAGAAAACTAGTACAAAAAAACTCTCATAATCAAATATTAAAGGAAAATCTAAAAGAAGAATCAAAGGAAACACCTAGATCTTAAAGAGAGATTCAAATATTTTTAACAACTATGGTTGTTTAAGGTACGAGGTTAAGAATTACAAGGGAAAATGTGAAGAAAGTAATATTTAAATGTTAAAAGTTCAAACAATTGTTAAAGTAGGAAATGTTAAAGGTGTTTGGTATAATTTTAAATTACATGTTGAATTAAGTTTTTTTTATAAAAATAAAATAATATAAGTCAATGGATCCTAAATGCAAGGTGTAAGATAAATATTGAAAGATACATATTAAATTAAAAGAAAAAGAAAATACAAAACCAAAGATTTTTCTCTCTAAACAAATTTTTACACATTTTCTAAGTTAAGTGTTACTTTTCATGAATTTTTCCCATCCAAATTTTATGTGCGAAACGAGGGAGAAAGAGGCAAAATAACTTTCCCTAATTAAAATTTTGTATGCGAAGTGAAGGAAATGGTAAATTTTCATCTCTTTTACCTTTATATAAAATATAACCTATGTTTAAAACTCTTCCATCAAAACAATTTTTATTTTATTTTAATTTTTGGAATATAAGGGTCTTTGCAAATTAGAGTTAAAGAAAAAACTAATTGGAATTGAACAAATATGAATGTCAATTCAGAATTAAAAAACTTGTAATTGTTATAGAAAACACTAAATCATGTGGGTAAATTACTGTAGGAATTTGCACTATGGAGCCTTTTACTTTTCACTATGTACTTATTGTTTATTTTTTTTTATTTTTCTAGTTTGGTCCTCAAGCTTCTTCTTTTTTGGGTGATTGCATCCTTTTGGGGCTAGATGAAAAGATAATTGATTCAAATTTGTTGACAAAAGATAAGATTAAAAGAAGAATGACTAATGCGGAAAAAACATTGAAAATGGGTGGCGGGTTCAATATTCTTATGAAAAGTTCAATTTGTCCTTTAACTTTTCAGATTATGCCTATTCGGTCACTCAATTTTTTTTTGTAAATCAATTTTGTTATAAAAATTTATTTTTATTATTTTGATGTGAGAGATAAGAGAGATCACTAGATTTCGATGTTGAAAGAAAAATCATTATTCACACCATTTCTAACCACCAAAATAGTTGTTTTTGGTGTAAACAAGTTCCATGCAATAAAAGGAGTTTGATAGTGGTTGTTTAAAGGCTTAATATTACCTAAAAATAGATCCTTTTTTTTTTGGAAAAGTTAAAATGTATATAAATAAAAGAGAAAATTCGCTACATAATTACGAGAGGGCATACCCAAGAGAAATTACATAGCAAAGAGAAACAAGAAAAAACTTAGCGGCAACTTTACAAAAGCGAAATAATAAGAAAATAAAAGAAAGGAATAAGATTATGCATGGCCTCTGCGTGAACAGTGACGGCCATGCATAATTCAATTAAAGGTCTTCCTGAGCAAACAAGAAGAGTAAAAGCCATGCATCTCTACTTGAACAGTGGGAAACAGTGACAATGTAATTAATTTTCTTCCATTCTCCAATCCACATTGAAGAGTTCAACAAAGAGTTCGGCGCTTCAATCAAACCTGCAAACCCTTTATAGTGCATATGAAACCAGGGATACTGCATGCATGCTCCATGTTTGTTATGTGTGTTCGTAGTAGCTAAAAGATCTCCTCAACTATGGCTTGAGTCGTCTTGTAACGGTTACTGAATATGCGATTGTTTCTTTTATGCCACAGGATGTAAACTGAAGTTGACAGCAAGAGACGAGCAATCATGCTGATAATGTTGTTACGCTGTTGGCAGTGCATAGCCACCCAATGGAGAAGTTGTTGCCATGGGATGCATGGCCAGTGCAAATTAGCTTTGGTGTTAATTGCTCTCCAAACCGTACCAGAGAGGTTGCATCAAAGAATAAGTGCTCATAGGATTCCACATTGGATGCCACACAAGATGCAAGTGTTGTTCGTGAGTATGCCCACTGAGTGCAATCTGTCCATTGTGCGTAACCGACCCCTACATGCAAGCCATATGATGAATGAGTGACGGGGAATGTGACCTCTAAACCATAGGAGGTGGTGTATTCTTGTAACCGGTCTAACATCACAAAGAAGTTCCCATGCAGAGGCTATAGAAAATTCTCCTGATTGGTGCCCTTTCCATGTGCAAACGTCTTGTGACGATGGACAAGGCAGGAACCTAATGGAATCCCATGTTGCTTGCAATTCTGATGAGCTTGGAGGAAATTGCCATTGCCCATTGGTGATGATATCAGATACTTTAGCTGTCCAAGGCATACCTGTTGCCATGAGAGTCCTTAATGAGAAGTCATCAATTAATCTCTTTCTGTGAAGCAGCTAGTAATCGTACCATAGTGATGTTAAGGAACCATTGCCTATTCCTGTTAGGAACCAACCCCTGCACCAATCCCGACTTTGTAAGATCTTCCTCCATGACCACGATGGGTTAGAAGTATTGATATGCCAGAATGAACGATTGCGTAGCAAGACTGCGTGAACCCACGTTGTCCATATAGAAGTTGTGTTGGTGAGCAAATGCCAAATGTGCTTTAATGTAGCAGCCTTGTTCCATGTTGCAAGCCTTTTGATGCCCAGCCCACCTTCCTGCACAGGGTAACAGACGGATGTCCAAGCCACCTTTGCACCCGAAGTAGATAAAGATGTACCCGTCCATAAGAATGCAGAAAGTATCCTTTCAATTGTCTTTATGGTTGAGCATGACAAGATGAAGATGGATGATCAGTACACCTAGATAGAGAAGAGGACAACTTTTATAAGTTGGAGGCGACCAGCATATGTGAGCGAAAAGGAGGTCCAAAGTTTGATCCGTGAAGTGATTCTCTCTAAAAGGGGAATGCAATCCGTGTGAGTTAGGCGTGTAGAGATAAGAGGCACCCCAAGATACCGCACTGGAAGGTGCTGTTGCTGTATTCCTATTTGGCGTTGAATGTTGATTTGCATAGTATCATCAATGCCAAATAGATAGCATTGAGAATTTGTCTAAGCTGGACTTTAGCACGCCGATGGAGGCTGGATCAGCATGACAAAAGAGCATGAGGTCATCTGCAAAACAAATATGAGTTATACCAGTAGGCTTACATCGCCAGTGATACTTAAATGTGGATTGCTGAATTGTTTGTTGAATGATCCCTCCTAGGCCTGTCATGGCCAGCACAAATAGATAAGGAGATAGAGGTTCTCCCTGCCGAATGCCCCTGGATGCTTTGAAGAAGCCATGCGACTCCCTATTGATACTGATAGAGTAATGAGTTGTGGTGATGCAAGTTGTAATCCAAGTGATCATGGCTGGAGGGATAGCAATAGCTGCAAGTCCTGCTAATATGAATTCCCAACTGACTGTATCGAATGCCTTCTTCAGATCAATTTTTAAAGCACACCGTGCTGGCCCATTGTTGAGGTGGTAGTTGTGTAGTAGCTCTTGTGTCAGGAGGATGGCATCTGAGATTTGCCGGCATGGGAGAAACGCTGTTTGTGATGGAGCAATGACATCTGCCAGAGCTGTTTTCAACCTATGAACAATGAGCTTGGAAATACATTTGTATAACACGTTACAGCAAGAGATGGGCCTGTAATCATTCGGGCATGAAGGATTTTCTATCTTTGGAATAAGTGCTACGCGGGTAGCATTGACACAGCGAGGCATTGAGTTGTGTGAGAAAACGAATCTAACCCGGTTTTACTTTGGATTTTTAGATTTTTTTGTTTTTTGAGTTAATGAATTGATTTCTAGATGTTCCAAGGGTCTTAGTAAGGTGTTTTTGAACAGAAATAGCTAAAACAATTAGGTTTTTAGGGTAAAAACTCACCGACTTGATTTTTTGGCTACTATAATAATGGTTAGAATATAACCTAGTAGATGACACATTGTCTATTTTGTTTTCAAAAAAATAAAGTCGGATAGCATCTATTCTTTTAAAAAAAAAAATAAACCAAGCCCATACTTTGGTTTAAAGGTCTACACGCATGGACTCTTTTTTTTAAAGGCCCAAATGCATTCACGCTCCTTTTGGTATTTGTTTCTTGTTTTTTTTTCATATTTATTTATTTATTTATTTATTTTATATTGAGGTTAAATATAAACTTGAAAAAGAAAATTTATCGAAGCCATTTGAGTCCATGACTAAGGTTTAACAAGTCAAATTTAAATTTAATAAGAATTTTTTTTGTTTAATGCATTTTTTGTCATTAAATTTTTTTTAAAAATACAATTTTAACTTAAAACTAAAATAATACAATTTCACCATTTGTTATCAATAATTTACTTTTGTTATCTTAGTCCCATGCGTCTGTCCTATTTTTTTTT
>Ga0325414_1004431_pt1 | contig 14703 bp, 13 predicted proteins | sample PopdelMetagenome_8_FD_206183 | JGI IMG/M metagenome (GOLD analysis project Ga0325414, IMG submission 206183) | Populus deltoides microbial communities from Bellville, Georgia, United States - Leaf-PdKOR-R3 | ecosystem: Host-associated > Plants > Phyllosphere > Phylloplane/Leaf | place: USA...
TTAGTACTTCAGCCACCGTTAAATCTTGCTCAAATTTGTATGTGTTGTGCATAATACCCTACTTTATAAGCTCACTGAACGGATTTGGTTTATTTGGTGTCACTTGAGAGTTATAGTCGTCGCAAGTTTTTTTGGGAAACTGGATTCCGATCAGCCTTATTCACCAACTTGGTTCGCCTAGTCTCATTGTTGGATCAAATCCAATTTTTCACCCAAAGGTTCGCCAAGAGGTCCTCTCATGTCTAAATGGTGGAGATCAGATTCCAACATTCCTAGAAAGTTTTTTACTCCTTGGAGTACCTCCAGTCAATTTTCGGATCTAATCGTCTCTTTATAGATTGCATTTAATCTAGTTGTTGGATCACTCTTTGATATGTTATACTATACCTGCTTATCTTGAGCTAAACCATTGAATTTTAGCTACTTTTATCTCTATTGTATGTAGTGTTGTTTAATAGTTACTGCCCAGACGTGGATCTCCACAAAAGCAATACGAGTTGGATGATGATGATCTCCTAGCAGCCTCAGGCGATAAACCTGCAACAAATAAGCCAAACCGAAAATATCACACTAACAGTGTTGTAACATCTAAAAGAAAAGGAGCTTTCAAGTTTACCAGGTGTAATAACAAACCTCCCCGTAGAGTGATTCAAAAAAGAGTTTTATATCTGATTGAGTAAACTACAGAATATTAAGTCGAATTAGCCGCAGAAATTAACATCAATTACAATACTTGTCACGGGAAAAAAAAGGGATTATTTTTGTGATGGTAATCCAGGTACTCACATTCCTATCAATATTGGTACAGTAGATAGTTCTTGCACACATTTCACGCTCATCATCATTCTAAACTTAGAGAAACAAATGATCAGTAGGGTATATAGAATCAAACTAACACACAAATGTCTATTGTTGGAAATTTGGAATGATTCAATGGCCATATAGCAAAGCATTCTCACCCTGGGCAAAAAGGTGTGATTAACTGGTGCAATGGCTATTTTGGAGGGTAGCACTTTAACAAGGTAGTATCCAAGCATCGTCCCAGACAGGCTCAAGGCAGCCCGTGCACCTTCTGTATAACCAACCACCAAAGCATACATAAGCACATAACCATCACACACACACACACACACGATGGAATCCTAAGGTAGGCATTGAGTCATTGCGGCACACATGACTAGCATTACCCTCATCAGTGAACTCAATAAAGGCAAAGTGAAGTACAGAATTGGGATCGCCACAGATACGACAGTCCACAACCTGCACAAGAGAAAGGAACTTGTTCAAAAGCACAATTATATGAAAGTTGTCTAGATAAGCAGCTAGATTACCATTACCTGTCCACAATTAATAAATAGAGCTGTTAGTTGCTCTTCAGTAACCTAATTCCATGAAAGAAGCCATTAAATCAGTAGTTAATACAAATAGATGATGCATGCAGAAACCAACATAGAAATCAAAAGAAGAGTAACAATCACAAAGAAGCAAATACATGTTGATCGATGTCAGAGACATACACAGTCCTGCGAACTGTATCCTCCCGTTGAGCAATACTTGTCCTGCTATTGATTCTACATTTCACTTGACCATAATTTTTCTTCTGAAACAAGCAAAAATACCCATCAACAAATTCTAGAATTCATAGGCATTAAATTAAGCCCTTTAAAGTTCATTAACCTGAAGGGATAATAAAAGCTCTTTAAAATCAAATAAAACTTCTCATTAAAGTTCTTATTTTTAATTTGACCATTTTGGACACACTTGAACAATAACCTTCACTCAACTAAACCAAATAGATAATAAAACTACTTGAATAATCCAAAACCATAAAACACAAGATTCCAATTCCATATTTCATGTTCAAAATATCTAATTTAGGCAGCCAGAAAAACTATCTAAACAAATAAAAACCAACATAAAACAAGCGTTTGAACCACATAGTTTCATCTTTTTCAAAACTAGGTCTGTCCTAGTTCAACTAAACCTTGTCAATTCAATTAACCCAAAAAAACACAACACCAAAAAAGCATTCAAAATTCCTTTTATTTTCTTTCTTTCTTGAAGTTTATGATAAAAATACTTAATTAATCAGCTAAAAAGGTAGTCATTTTTTACTCTTCTAGCAGCATTTCCATTAACTTGTCCATTTCTGTCGAAGCCATTTCCATTCACAACCAAGTTGTTGCTGCTATTGCTGCCATAAAACCCCTCATTAACTCCATTGAGCCCATTAACTGTACCGAAACTATTGTTGTTGGAAAGTGAATGAGGCACAAACTCAGCAGCCATGGGGTTTAACTTAGAGAATAACTCCTGCAACTCTCTAATCTCCCTCTTATAACTCTCCCCACCATTTGATCTCTATTGATGATGATGATTATAAGGAGGAGCCTAATGATGGCCCACCTGGGAAACCTTCATGTACAGAGGCTGAATCAGAACATTGTTGTTGTGGATGTGATGATCCTGATCATTTGATGATGATGATACACTTGACTCCGCCCTAAAATTCCCAAATCAACACTAACATTCTCTCCAACAACCATGATGTTTTCTCTCTAACAAACCTCAAAATCAACTATAGAACACGAGAAAAACACAACAAATAAACCATTTTTAGTGCTATAAAAATACAAAGACTCAAAACTAAGCTAAAAGAAACAAAACCCACCTCAAAATCACTACAGAAAAAAAAAACAACTCAAAAAAATCATAGAGACAACAACAAAGTGTAATAAAAATTAAAACTTCACAAAAAATAATAATAAAGAACCAAACTTTATAATTCCTTACAGTGGTGTTTGATGTTGTGTTGTATTTTGATTTATCGGTTTCTTAGATCTGGTTTTCTTCACATTTTGATCTTGAAATGGTGAGTGAAAGAGAGAATTTGATTGTTGAAGACTGGTCTTTCCTTCCTTCTTTGTTTTGTTTTGTTTTGCACATCTTTCGATCGTCAGCCTATACTCGCAACACTGCATTATATAAAGTAGCCTATCTTACTCGTCCGTTGGATTTTTTTTTAACAAAAAATAATATATATATATATATATATAAAATTCAACACGTTTTTAATATAAAAAAATTCAATCATAAACCCCGAAAACTTATACATGAATCATAAAAAAAATGTTAATTATAGTTAGAGATTAAATTAAATAAAAAAAAAACTTTATTTTTTATAATCAAACGATAATAAAAACAAACACATATATATAAGTAATTAAAAAAATCAAATGAAAAAAATATTATATAAAATTGCACATATTATAAAAAAATATTATAATTTTATATGAAAACCAAATAAAAATTAAACTATATTTAACAAAATATAAAATTAGAAAGTTAAGAAATAAATGTGATTGTACAAATTTAATATCAAAAAGACAGCCATAGACTCTTGTATTTAATAACATTGTTTCTTTAAATTATTTTTTTATTTAATGAAACAATAAAAAAATACAAATACAAATAATTGAATAAAATTAAAGGAAAAAAATTTGAAGTAAGGTTGCATTGAAAGTATGCCTCCTGGTATAAGAAAAAATGATAATATTTTATTCATAATCTAAATAAAAATTATATTATATTGTATTAAAAAAATCATAAAACTTTGTTAAAATCTTATTAAAATTTAAAAATAAATAACAAATTAATGATGAAATTACAAGAAACAAATTAAAATGACTAAAAAAACATGCCTGGGTTGAATTTTTTTATTATTATTAAAAGGTATGTGCCCTTGTTATCTACCGTTTATTTTTTGAAAAACAATATAAGCATGCAATATGCTTGTCGTTCACCTTTTATGTTTTTGAAAAAAACAAGAAAAGCAGTCGATGCACCTAGTTTCAAGCGATTGAAGGATTGCTGATAAACTAAGCCATGATTGTTTTTACTAAAAAGCTTGATTTTTAACCTATTTTTTTTTATCTCAAAACACCTAAAAAACATTTTATAAACTTTAATAAACTTATCAATGACCTCAAATAACCCACAAACCCAAAATTAATATGGAAAAAAAAATCTTAAGCATAAATCTACCATCGTAGGAGATAGGAATGGAAAATAACATCTAGATAGGAATGGAAAATAACATCTAGATAGGACTCTCCTCATCGAACAAAACCCATAAATCAAGTAGCCTAAGTCAACACGTCCAACTCATTAATTGAGTCATGGACTTTGCTTGGATTAATAGCTATTTTTTAAACAATTATTTTTTATTTAACTATATGATGACGAAAAATTGTCAAAAAATCGAACATCAACCTAATACCAGAATTGTTTTTAAAAATGCAATAATCTTATAGAAAGAAAAATAAAAAAAAATTACGAAACTTAATTTTTCAATTAATATAATATTAAATGATAAAATCAAGAAAAAAAAACAAAAATCCATAACAAAATCGAGTTGAATTGAAAAACAAAGTCTCACCAAACCTGTATGTGGCATATAATGACTAAATGGGGATGGATGAATGGTAAATATGATACTATTTGCATTCACTTTTATTGTCTTCTTAACTTCTTACCTAAGTATAGTAGAGTTATTACTTTCTACAGTGTAGCCGTGTAGGTAGGGTTGTTGACACCGTACTAGTTCAGTGGCTAATGCTAAAGTTACCGCTGGCTATGAAATATGAACTAGCAAAAGGACATCTTGTCTTGTCTTACATCCCTAGGATATTTTTCTTAAGTTTTTTTGGTTTCGAACATTCTAAAAGAAAAAAATATAATAAAAAAAATATAATTTAATAAAATATTTAGAAAAATAATATTGTTTATAGAGTCGTAAATGATATCTACTATTCATAAGTCGTAAATGTCATTTGCGACTCTTTCAAGTTGTAAAATTTGAAAGACATATGGTTTAATTAGGAGAAATGAGAGAGAACAAATGAAATAAAGAATGACAAATACCTCAGAGACACACCAAAACTCCAATAATGACACCAGAGGTATCGTTGGAAAGATCTTAACAAAACGACTTAGCAACAACAAGGAAGGTCATCAACGATGACTAGAGTGGGTCACATGAGCGGCTCCAAGGTAAGTGAGCTCCGATACCTTTGGACAGTTTGTGTGGTCCAATCCGTTCATTGATCGTGACCTTCTTTAGTGTCATTAGACTAGTCGAGATCTTTCCAATAATATCAATGGTATCGTATCAGAACTTCGGTGTGCTTCCGAGGACATTTTATTTTATTTTCTTTATTTCTTTCTCTCTCCTCCCTCCTCCCTCCTCCTTGTAATTTGTGAAAAGATAGGAGAGAGAGAAAAGTAAAAAAAAATCATTGAGACAAACTGAAGTTCTGATGATGACAACATTAGTATCTTTGAAAAGATCTCGTAAGGCGAATCAAATGACATCAAATAAGGTCAGAAATGGTGAACAAAGTTGGCAACACGAGCTGTCCAAAAATGTTGGGGTTCGCTTGCTTTTAGGCTGCTTATATAGCCCACTCTGGTTACCATTGATAACCTTTCTTGGTGTTGTTGGACTTGTCTTGTCAATATTTTTCTAACGCTACTAATGATATCAACATCGGAGTTTTTGTGTGCCTTTAAGGTCTTTTCTTTTCTTTTCTTTTTTCTCTTTCTCTTCTTATTGAATAACGTGTCTTTCAAAATTTGTAATTTAAAAGAGTCGTAAATCGCAAATCACAGATGTTATTTGTAACTTTCTAAACCGTAGTAGTTTTGTAAATATTTTTTTATACTATGTTATTTTATCAATTTTTCTCGTGTAGGGATTTTTTTAGGCTGCTGAAGAATATACCAAGGAAACAAAATGATTGGTTAATGGTGGAGAAAATATTTTTTTTGGGAAATTCATGTAATTGAAACATCTAGGCATGGGCTCGTGGGAAAAGCTTTCTTAATGATTTGATGTGTTTTGATTTATGGCAGTAGGTCATGATCCCAAAAATTAAGGAACGATTTAAAGTTTTGATAAAAGTGATTGTAAAAAATTGACTCGTTGTCTGATTGAGAGCATGGTGGGATGGAATTAAAATTATATTTTAATTTAATAATAATTTTTAAAGTGTTTATATCTTATGTTTATAGATTTTATAAATCTATATTTTAAAACCACAATAATAAAAATTATTACAATATCAAATATACACTAAAATTTTTATATTTTATTATAATTGTAATAAAGTTATATAAGATGGGAAAGTAGAATACATTTCCCACCTCAAATTCATACCATTAAAAATTAATTTGAAAATAATTGAAGTAATTTTATAAAAAATATTTATCTCCAAAGATTTGAGAGATTTTTAGATTTGTAAAAGGGTGGAAGACTATCATACATAAGAAACTATTTTCAATAAGCATGATAAAAATCACACTTTTAGCACACATGTAATTAAAATATACAATGCATGGATTTATAAGAGGTTTTTTTCCCTAGAGTTTTCCATATATAGGCACCGTTTGGGAAAGCCGTGCAAACCGTGTTCCTAAAAAAATATTTTTGTTTTGCTAAAAATTAATTTTTATGTGTGTTTTGGATTGTTTTGATACGTTGATCTTAAAAATAATTTTAAAAAAATAAAAAAAATCATTTTGATACATATTAGCATGAAAAGCACTTTGAAAAACAACTGCAATCACACTCCCAAACAGACCTTTGTTGAGGCTAAGTAATATCATAACATCACATCATTAACCAAATCCAAATAAAACTAGGTAGTTCAACCACAAAATATTACAACCATACAACTTATTAAATACAATTAAACTATAATAAAACATTAAATAGGTATACAAAACTAGTCTCCAAAGAAAGTCTAAAAAACATGTAATAAATTTATAAAAAAAAATCTTAAAATTCTATAAAAATCGTTTATATATTTTTACCATTTCATCACCTTCAATTTATCATAATCTTTTAAAATCATAATAACATAATTTTATTAATTTTACACTAGTGGTGATCATTTTCGATTTGGTTCGGTTTTTATAAAAAAAAATAACCAAAACATTTTTTTTAAAAAAATGGTTTCATCTCAGTTAAACCAAACCAAAACAGGTTCAAACAGACCAGTTTTGGTTTGGTTTGGTTTTTTTAGGACAAAAACCGGTTCAACCTGTTTGGCTCGGTTTTTTCCGGTTTGGTTCCATTTTTTAGTTTGGCTCGGTTTTTTCTGGTTTGACTCAGTTTTTTTTCCAGTTTGGATTCGATTCATTGTTTTTGGTTTCAGGTTTATAAAACTAAAACCGAACCGAACCAGTCGGTTTTTTCAAAAATTTAATCGGTTTAATCGGTTTTTTTCATGGTTCGGTTTTTTCAGTTTTTTTTTTTTAATTTTCTCAGTTTAATCAGTTTTTTAATTTTTTTTGCTAACCTTTATTTTACACAAATAAAAAAAAACTCCACATGAAATTTAATTTTTCCAAAACTCTTTTGAAATTCCAAATAAATGAATTAAAAAGATTAAAACCCTTTAGACAGTAATCCATTCTTAATAGCCCAACTCGAACCCATACCATTCCTCAATCAAGCCCAAGTCTTGTCTGAAAAAAAAAAAAAAAAAAAAAACCGGACGCCAAAAAAAAACAAAACACTAATCCTTAAATTCAACTTTCTTCTCTTTCACAGTTCCGCCCATAAAATCATTCATTTCCTCGTGCTCACCCGGACAGATCCCTCCTTACATAAACAAATCCTTAAATTTTCCAATTTCTTTCAAAAACATCCTCAAAAAAACCAGCTTCATCGGAGAAATTCAACGTCAGGCGAGTTCCCCAGGAAAGTTCTTAAATTTACCATGTGATTAGGTTTTTTAAGGGCAGGGTTAGGTTTTTGTTTTCTCTTGGGGTGGTTAGGGCATAAAAAAATGAAGGGGGGCCGATCGCACCGGCTCCAGACCCACCACCAGAATGACCCGCATGAGGACTGGGTGGATGGGTCATGGACAGTAGATTGTGTGTGTGGTGTAAACTTTGATGATGGAGAGGAAATGGTGAATTGTGATGATTGTGGCGTGTGGGTACACACGCGATGTTCAAAGTATGTCAAGGGGGAAGAATTGTTTACTTGTGATAAATGTAAGAGGAGGAAGAAGGGGGGTAATAGTAGTAATAATGATGATAGTGATGAGACTGAGGTTGCGCAGTTATTAGTCGAATTGACGACGAAAACGGTTAGTTTAGAGAATGGTGGTGATGGTGGTGGGGGGAATGTGTGTCACCCGAGGAAAGGGTTGAGGTTGTGGACTGAGATTCCGATGGAGGAAAGAGTTCACGTGCAGGGGATTCCGGGTGGGGATCCTGCTTTGTTTAGTGGGTTTTCGAAGGTTTTCACGCCAGAGTTGTGGAAGTGTGCTGGATATGTTCCAAAGAAATTTAGTTTTCAGTACAGGGAGTTTCCGTGTTGGGATGAGAAGGAGAGGAAGGTGGAGAACAAGAGGAGTGAGGAGGAGAATGAGAATATGGTTGATAAGGGTGCAGGGGTTTTGTTTTCTTTGTCGAAGGAGAGCGTGTTTGGGATGCCGGTGGCAGAGTTAGATGGCATGAGAGAGAGGGATGGGGGTGGTGGTTGTGAAAGGAAGGTGTATTCGAGAGAGATGAAGAAGTGGGAGGGTGAGGATGGAGAAGTTGGGGGTGCTAATTTTGCAGTGCGAAGGGAGAGAAGTGCACTCAAGCCGGTTGTTGCAAATCCAGGTAAGCGGGGGAAAGAAGATCTTGGGATGTCCAAAGATTGGAGTGTAAAGAAGAAGGCTCGAACTGCAGAGAAGGAGATGGAGGCAAAGAAGAGGATTTTTCATGCTTTTAAATCAGGTGATTGGATATGACTTGCTTTGCTTTATTTCCTAATTGTATTGACTGTCTCTCCTTTTTCGAGCTGTCCAAGTGCACTTATTTCACATTAATGGCATGAAGTTTAGGCATTAGGTCACATCTTGTAGTAGTAGACACACACTTGTTGACTCCAATTCTTTCTTGTTTTTATTCTTATTCCTAGCATTTACATCCACCAGTGACGCAAAACCGTTGGAGTTTTATGAAGACAGAGCTCTGAAGTCCTTAAAGAGTGAACTTCAAAGTAATAAGAACAAGAATTTAAATGACTCTGATATTCAAGAACAGAAGTCAGATAGTTATATAGCAGTAGAAAATGGTGTTGAGAAGCTCAAGAATAACTTGGCAGTGGTTGAGCTGCCCTTGGAAGCACTGTCACCTGACATATCTAGACCTGATTCTTCAACTGGATCTGGATTGAAGGAAGAGAAGTCTAGCCATGAAGTTCTGGTTGCAGTTGAGAGTTCTCCCAAAGAGTTTAATGTATCTTGTGGGAGAATGCCTGTAAAACAAGAGGTATGCCTTGCTCTCTCTCCTTTTTGGTTTTGCCTGGGATAGTACTGTGCTTTGTCTCTTGATGATTGTTATTGGGAGTAGTTTACAGATCCAGAAAACAAACAAGACTACTAGAATAAAGCCAAGAATGACATTTGTAAGTGATGATAATAGTTTAGAATCCCTTGACAGGGAATGAGAAATGACAATATGCGGGAATCTAGCAAAAGCTGAGTTCTGACCAGAGCATACATAACTAGTGATTTGAAATACTGTTTAAATTTGTGTTGTCTTTCAAGATATGCAGCGCATCAATCATTATGCTAGAAGGAAGTAAGAATGTCTCTTTTGAATAACCTTTTGGGTTTATGTTTTTGTATGAAAATTGGTTCAGAGGACAAAAACACTAAAACTAAACAAGGGAAACAGCCCTCCTTGTTTGAATCATCAAACAACAGAGGCCCCGTTCCTTCTGGCAGATCCTCAAACCAAAAAGGAATTACATCTGCCTCAACCTCAATGTTACTAAAAGAGCAGTACTCCTATTCCCTTAACCATAACATACCTAAGTTTCCAAACCCTTCTCTTAACAGCATATCCATAAATTGGCCATTATGAGCCTTAATTGTGACTGAGTTGCACCATCGAGTTTGAAGACACCAAACTCTTATCATTGAATCCAAGCCCAACACAATGCAATGATAGTCTCTATAACAAGCCTCCTGCAAATCCACATGAAATGCTAACATTTCAGCTCTGATAGCTGTGCACCAGCCAAGCTTCAGTGGAAATCCCCCCATTCCCAGTCCCATTTGCATCATGCAACTGGCCCCTACCCCAGCAAACCCGGATTTAAACCATACATTTTGACACCTTGCCTGTTTTTTTGAGCTCTTAAATTTGACAGGTTACTTCTTCTGTTAGATATGCACATTAGTAGTTTCTCTTGTTCTACAATATGGTGGTTCCTCCTTGTGCCTTATTGATTGACTTTTACATCTTACCTATAACATAGCTCTTTTCTTGGGTGTAATTGTACGTTCACTTCTATGCTTTTAGATTTCACTTGCTGTGTTTGAATGACTTTGTCTGTGCTTGCTATAGGGCAATAACATTCTAAGTGGAAATTTAGATGATAAATTGGAGGGTTCCACTGGAAGAGATGTGCCTGCAGTTGGAGACCCAGCTAGGGCTTCACCAGAAGTTAAAGGCAATCAGATTAATGGTAACAGTGATGCAATTCCAAGTTTTGCACAACCTAGTGTTCAAGTAGAAGTGGATGATGACAACTCTAAGGGGGTCTTGAATTGTCAGTCTCCTCATGGTGATGCAAAAGATGCAAGGATATCTTATGAAAACATATCTGAAAATTCAAAAATGAATGATGCAACATTAGGTGGTTCATCAAATGACCATAAGGTTCAAGAGGTTGACAGAAATATGGAAGCAGTCCCTCTTTGTCACATGGATAAAGCTAATGAGTTATCTGATGATCCTTGTCAGCATAAACGAGAATTGGAAAGATCTGAAGGCTCAATGGAAATGCAACAATGTCCTCCAGAACCCAAAAATGGTACAGAGGCCGCTGAAGAACTGTCAAAATCAGGTGAAACTATCTCATGCACTCCAGCACTACTCAATCACCGTAAAATGGTTGTTTGTGTTGGAAAGTCATCTTCTACTTCATCCACTGTGATGAACTCCAAAATGCCTGCCTCTGGCAATTTTAGATCTCCAGATACTTTGAATTTTAGTTCTAACACTAAGCAACAAGTTATACCTGACAGCAGTACTAGCATTAAGAAAGATCGAGCTACAAGTGAGATAGTGAAAGACGGAGAAAGGCTTGACTTGTCAACAAAAACAGTAAAAGAGTGTCCAAAATCCTCTATGAATTCTGCTTCAAAATTGTTGCACTCAAGCAAGATTTCGCATGCATCTGTTCCTAAGAGAACCAATTCAGATTCCAAAGATTCCATGCATCACTCGTCCCCTAAAGCATCTTTGGCACAGAATTCTGGTGATACTGTTGGATCACTGCAAATTGAGACCGCTTCACTTGCACAAAATAAGGCAACAGCATCAGGATTACCCCTAAGAGCTGAAAAGCTTAATCAGTCTAATGGCCAGTCATGTTCTAAGACAAGTCATGCATTGTCAACGAATCCTTCCGCACCTATCAATTCTCCTGCAGCTTTAAGTGATGAAGAGGTGAAAACAAATTGCATGCTCTTCTAAATATGGTTGGTTTTGTTCTCATTTTCATTTTCTTTTCTTTTTGTGACAGCTTGCTTTGCTTTTACATCAAGAACTCAATAGCTCTCCTAGAGTACCTCGTGTTCCACGTGTTCGCCATGCTGGTGGTTTACCACATTCAGCTTCTCCAACTGCAACAAGTGCACTGATGAAGCGTACATCTAGTTCTGGAGCAAAAGATCATAGCTCGGTAAGATGTATTTCCACAACTTTCTTTTAGTATTTCCTTATTAAGGTTATGCAGTGGTGCTTGAAAATGATCTGTGATTCATCATTGTTCAGGCTTCTAGAAGAAAAGGTAAGGATACATCAAAAGATGGGTTTCGCCGTAATCAGGAGCCTGATGATGAGGCTAAAAAGACTGACAGACCATCTTCTTCTGATCAGAGGAGGCAAGATACAGGATATAAAGCTGACTCAGTGTCGAAGAGAGGGGATAATGGATCTCCGACAGCAGTACATTCTGTCAAGAACAATATCCCTCCTGCCTCCACCTCAACTGCTAACAGTGGCCCATCTTCCTCTACTGAGGTTAATGACCATCATTTATCATCTAGACGTAATTCACCCAGGAATATTTCTGATGAGGAGACAGGCACTGTTCGGGCTCCTGTTCATCGCACTCTACCAGGTAGCTACCACGCTAGAATTTAAATTCTGTGTCAGTTTAGGGCCAAAAGGATATAATAACAACAAATGAGGCTGTTTCTTTTTAATTGCTCAGTTAATAACTTAATTTGCATTTTCCTTGCATCATCCATAGGGTTAATCAACGAGATCATGAGTAAAGGCAGGCGCATGACATATGTGGAGCTCTGTAATGCTGTTTTACCGGTATGGTTACTTTATTTAATTAATCGCTTGTTATTTTCTGCATGTTTGTTTCGTGGAGCTTTGATCCTGAGTAAAACAAAGCAGATCTCCTTCATTCACTGTGATTCCATTTGCAGCACTGGCATAACTTGAGGAAGCATAATGGAGAACGCTATGCATATTCAAGTCCATCTCAGGCCGTTCTTGATTGCCTGAGGAATCGACAAGAATGGGCTCAATTGGTGGATCGTGGTCCCAAGGTACACAAACTGTTTTTTTTTTTTTTTTGTTTTTAAATCACATGAAACGGTGTTTTACTGCGCAAGGTCTCCGATGCTAGTTGCCATTAAAGTATGCCATCAACCCATACTTAAAGATGATTTTTGACCAAATTAGATAATATTCAATTGTACCACATGCTTTGATAAACTGTAAGTGGGGATATTTAGTGATGCATTCTCGTTTACAATCAATGCATGTTTTTCAGTCACTTCAACCCTTGGTGGTTTGATCTTTCTGATTGTCTAATACTGGTGCCTAAGGAGCATTGGGAAGGCTTTTATTTGACCTTGGTTTTGGCCAAATCTGGTCTTCAAGTAATGCTGGTGGTGTTGCATATCCATATATATCCACATGGATTTTTAAAAAGCCAATTGGGGAAAGTAAGGTAACTGGATGACTGTAATACTGATTCTGATACTTTCATTCGGTTATCATTTACAAATTTCAAGTAGGATTTTATGGATCGTCTTCACCTTGAATTTGCTTAATACTTAGTGCCCTTGGATCAGCTGTACTTCCTAATTATCAATCAAATCTGGCTTTTGATCATTCTGTACCAGACAAATTCAAGTAGAAAACGGCGCAAGTTTGATCCTGATGAATCAGAAGATAATGACTACGGCGAGGTAAGAACTACCAAAGGAGGAGAAAGCAAAAGGCTTGAGTCACAAAGAGAAGAGGTTCCCAAGGGCAAGCGAAAAGCAAGGAAACGAAGGCGACTGGCACTGCAAGGAAGAGGTATAAAGGATGTCAGGAAACGGCAGAAGGCAGACATGCTCACTGATGATGATAGTGGCCTATTTTCTAATTCAAGTAACGAGACATTGTTTAGCGAGGACGAGAGTCAAGACAATGGAGCAGGTGTGACTGGAAGTGAGGCCACAGCTAGCTCAGATGATACAGAAACCTCATAGCAGTGACTCCTTACAGCAGCTGCTTCTTGGTTTCAGCCAAGTCCTGCGTCCACAACATGGGGTTAATATTGTGCAGCTACCACATCACATGGGGTTAATATTGTGCAGCTACCACATCGTCATTGAGTTTTGGAGGATGCCTCGGAATCCTTTTGTAATTTTGTGAATGGATATGTGTCCGTGACCTTACTGAGTTACATTTGGTCATTAATTGTCCTGGCCACCAATTTGCAGGTGCAAGATGAAAGCTGGAGCCAAACTTGTAATGCTAGTGTACATATGAATTGTTGTAGCTTTTGTAGCAATATGTTATAAGAGGCCATCTTTTATGTAGAGGCGTAGCAGCCATTGTATTAGAGTAGATTCTGCAAAATTTAGAAAAGAAGCAGCTCGTTTGTAAGCTTCTTTAGAATCAGCAGGTTTACTTAGGTGCAAAGAATCCTTTGGATTCCATGTATCAAAAAAACCACAAGTAACGTGGAGATTTGCTTGATTTGCGAAGCTGCGAATCATTTTGTTCTTGATGTGAACTCTCTGGTCACCGGATTCTTTTCTTGTCCAACATTCCTTGCAGGGCAATTTGCCACTCTCTTCCCTTTTAACCTTAAACTGGTCAAACTGCAAAGAAATGGTTCGAATTTCAGAGGTTTAATGAGAAAACTACAATTTCAATGCTCAACCGTGATTTTTATTCAATTTGATACAATTGTGATGGGATTTGTTTTATTATTTTTTGAGTTCTGTCCAATGTGGGATTTTAAATGTGTCAACTGGGATTTAGTCAAATAAACAAATCCAAATATTTTTACTTGGATGAAAACATATACTATGCAACATATAAAAACTAAAAAATTGGCATCAACTACTACTTTTTCCCACAAAGACCGGCCATGGTGGAGGCTTTCCAAATTTGAATTTTGATAAATATTCTATGTTTACTAGGTTTAATGTTTCTTTGATTGGGTCCAAGTTCTTCGCATTCAACCTATGATTTGTATGAATATTTAAAGAAAAAAAATCCTTTTCATAATTTTTAAAACCACTTACAAACCCACTTGACATGAGAGTATTGAGGCATTAATTAAATAAATTAAACCAAATTGATTTGAGTTATTTTAATTTTTTT
>Ga0325414_1004433_pt1 | contig 14702 bp, 9 predicted proteins | sample PopdelMetagenome_8_FD_206183 | JGI IMG/M metagenome (GOLD analysis project Ga0325414, IMG submission 206183) | Populus deltoides microbial communities from Bellville, Georgia, United States - Leaf-PdKOR-R3 | ecosystem: Host-associated > Plants > Phyllosphere > Phylloplane/Leaf | place: USA...
GAGTAGCCAGTAAACTAACATGGGTCATCAAAATCCAGAAGATCTTGTGCTCAAGGAAGATGATGAGCTCATAATTTCCTGACCAAGCTCCTTTATCTTGTTAAGTAGAAGCATTTGCTCAGTCTCGAGCTGTACCGTGTACTCTTCTTGTTTGTCCCCTAGGCTTTGCATCTCGCTCCAGGCTGTCGAGAGTCCCTCTAGATTGCCATCCTCAATCAAAGACTGCAACTTGATCATCAATTGTTTCATCTGGTCAAAACCCATTCAAAGAAACAAATTCAGACTTGAAAGCATATGTAAATTCATGAAAAACATAATAATCAGATAAGATTTCATCATGGATCCAATAAAAAGAGCAAAAATAAATGTATGGACTGAAAAAAACAAGTGTGTTGCAAAGAAAGAGATAATCACATGGCATCGTTAAATATTGGTCACTAGCTTAAAGGGATCCTGTAGAAAGCTTAAATTTAGAAACAGCATCAGTGATTATACAAAATAAAGAGCTTGAGAATGTCAAATTGATTGGTCTAGAGGTGGTGTACATGATTATCATCCTGTAACACATTATCATCACCTGGTTAGAAATTCGGTGTGATTTGGTTAAAGATGCATCAGCCTCCAAACTGCTTCTTGTTTGTAGTTCTGGAACTTTTCTAGTTATCCGAACGTGGATCTCTCCCCTTGTTACGCCTTGGAGAGGTATCCACTTGTCAGACGTCTGGTTTGGAGGCAACCCCTGATACTCTACAACACAATCACCTATACTATAGGTTGGAAGCAAGGCATTATAGTCTTTCACATGCAACTCTAAGGGACTGCCATCATCAGGGAACTCCAAGGTCTGATTCCATTGAGGATTCAGAGTTTTGTGCATAACCTGAAAAGCAATACAAGGCACGGTAGGTAAGTGATTGTAGTGTTGTAGCATCCAACAGAAGCAACTGCAGGGCATAAACCAGACCACATACCTTTGTTCTCTTCTTCGAGCTTCCATACTGCACCCTCACATATGGATCACTTGTCCCTCTAATATCAGCAGCAATAAGATCTTTTGCTTCAACAAGGATAAGTTCAATCCAACCATTGAATGAACCTGAGACAGAACCCTAAGCATATTCGAGGAACCAAAAAACAATATCATTAGCTATAAGGATTTCAGAACATTAGATCGCTGACAACAAGCTGTTCGTAATAGCTTGGTAATACTACAGCTTGTTTGCACTCTTAAAAACAAGCTGGTTATGAACAAATCTGAACTTCAAAGACTGAAATACATCAGTGAAGCAAGCAAGCAAGCCGGTATGTTTTACATGTCTGCAGGTCAACACACCTTCGCATGTCCAGATGAAATATGCTTTTGCATCTTTCAAACATTATTATGGTCAGGTGACTGCCTTAATTTTTAATGCCATGAAATGGCTTTTTGATTTTCAAAATGCATTTTAGTAAACTACAGGAAATACAGTATTGTTAAACCTTAAATATGATATAATCATACCCGTGATCCTTCAGAGTCATTGACTCTGACTGCTTCTATTTGAAGCCTTAATTCTCCTGAATTCACTCTTTCAAGGGGAACCCATATGTCCCTGATTGATCCCTCCAGCAAACCTTCTAAATTTACTCGTGCACTACCAATGTTTTCATCTCCAAAGGTTTCTTCGCTGTAGCATTTAATCTTAAGGCATCCATCATCTACTATCTCATCAAATTCGAACTTTTGATTCCAGAAAGGATTAGAATTGTGTGCAGTCCGTGTTTTCTGTAGGACCTGAGGAGATAGGTTAGAAGCATGATCAGAATCAAACATAAATACTCACATGAAGCATTTATGTAGTTTCCCATACATATGGGTCCACTTCAGGTTCAAATTCATCATATATGAAGAACCTAGAATCCTACCTTTCCATACTGCAGTTTAACATATGGATCACACTTTCCAGATCTTTCTTTTGAAATCAGATCTTTTCCCTCCATGATAGCCACATTAATCTTCCTTCCTGTTCTTGAAAGAAGATTTGATGATCCATACATCGACTTCTGAGAGCTAACATTGAACTTGTTCAAGCTAAGGGAACCATCAGAGAACTGCCATTCTTTTACTACAAGCTTGACAGTCAACTGCCACATGCATATAAACAAGAGAAATGGCTTAGTTATCATCATTAAATCCTCTACTGACACAAGTTAGAATGAGTTGCTTGACATCAATTGCATATATAACACAGTGAAAGTTAAAAAAAACTGCATGTTATCAAATACTCAAAATTTGAAACCAACAGTAGTCTATGCTTGTGCGGGTGCAAAGTTGTATCACAATTTAGTCTAGAACTCCATCAAAAGGAAACAAAATCAACCACATTTGATTTTATCGGATTCAAACTAGTATCTACAGCAGATGAAATTTTACAATTGATGCAACAAAAGATGACCTAAGACTAGTCAAGGCTTTAATACTCCATCATAACTAGCTTCTGTTACGCACAACAAGAGAAATATATCGATACAACACAGCAACTCAAAAACAAGTAACTAGTCGCAGTAAAAATTTTACAATTGATGCAACAAAAGATGACCTAAGGCTAGTCAAGGCTTTAATACTCCATCATAACTAGCTTCTATTACGCACAACAAGAGAAATATATCAATACAACACAGCAACTCAAAAACAAGTAACTAGTCACAATAAAAATTTTCATGTGCTACCTCTCCTGAAGTAACTCCCTCAAATGGAACCACCATTTCAACTTCATTTCCACAAAACTCAGCATGTTTGGCAATTACACCAGAGTCAGGTCCAATTGCCCAAAACGCTGTTGAATCATCTGCAGCATACTTCATCTGCTTGTACAAACCAAGAAAAAAAGATGGTAAATTAATTGGAACACAGAAATTTTTCTGAAGAAAAAAAATCAGGGATGTCTAGATGAACAAATTTCAGGCAATACAAGTCAAAAGCACACACTCTTGTTGCATCCATGAATTTAGAGTCACGTTTATTTCTGAAACCTGGCTCTGCTTTCGTTTCATTTTTGGAGATATATATAATGCTTGAAAATGTTTAGTCTTTCTTTTAGGAGACTTGGCTGCAATGGCAACGCATTTTAACATTGCAGTCTTTTGACTTCGTGCATTACAATCTACAAGGCATGAATGATGTAGTTTACAAATTTACATAATATGTGTATTAAAAAAATAACTCAATGACAAATAAAATCAATCAATTAAAGTTTAGTGGTAATTTAATAAAGAACAATATGATTTAAGCTCCTAAGTTTTTGCGATGAAATTATTCATGAAAAATTCAGAAAAACATCCTGTGATGACCAATATAGGGTGCTTATGATGGTTTAACTAATTAAGAAATAAAAAACCTCCCCTCATTTGAAAACCTCAATCTCCTACAACGATAACAAAAAATAATTGCATGTTGTACGCCAACTTTTGGCTAATGTTTAAAACATGTGACAAAAGGCTGAAACTCACACAATAAGTAAACCCAATGAAAGTGACCTGTTGCTCTATAATTTACACAGAATAAGAGTCAGCATGTACCTTGATCTCACAACTTGCTAGATAATCATACTTCACACTGTTGGGTGGGCAGTTGTAAAGATGTAATCGAAGAGTTCCTGTATCTTCATGTAAGACCATGTTAAATGTTGAATCCCATCTAGGGCTTGAGCCTAGTCTCACTTCTGTTCTCCTTGTTAACTGTCCAAGTTCGACCTCCACAAATGTTCGCAGATCTTTATCATCAAAATGCTCTACCAAACTACCATTTAACGAATGACTTTGTTCCCTTCTTGGTGGGCTTCCTCTCAGGTTACTTCTAGAAAGTTTTCTAGCTGAGATGACTGACACATATACCATTCCACCAACAGCCTTTTTCCTTAAATCTACTGCTGGTAAACAGTAACAATGACGGTGAGGCTCAACCATTTTCTTAACTAAGGTGTCAGTTAAAACCTTGACCTGAAATTTTAAAGAAAAAGAAGAACACTTATAAGACCAATAGTACTGGAAGAACTAGAATAGAGGCAGAATAGAACAAACACAATTAAGGAAGTACAGAAAGATACATCATTATGAACTATTATATACTGTACATGTCGTAAGGTAGCTAAAAAGAAACATGATGAATTCTAAATACTTAATTCAAGAGGCTAGAATAGAGGCAAGAAAATTCCATGTAATAATAATAATAATGAAAACAGAAATAATATAAAATTTACTACCTATTCATGTGAATACAATAAGTTAAAAAATAAAAAATAAAAAACACCAGCCAAGAAGAAACGCCGGGCAGCTCTGTGGCAGGTAGTGACTGGCTTCCTCCACTTCCAAAAGCAACTCCTATTCTTACTTCAGGAGTTGACACAAATGAGTACAAAACTGCTCTCCCATCCAGAACTGGCATCAAGACAAGCTGTTAAAAAAAAAGATGAGAGATTAAAAAGCAACCTCAAAAGGAAAAAACTGATGCACTTGAAAGCCAAATAAAATCCAAAATTTAGGAATAGCTCGCCTAAGAAACAAGAAATTAAATGCACAACAAAAATTTACAGTCCCAAATAGGATTACAACGATATTAATAAAAAAATGTTTGAAAAAAGTATTCCATGCTTGCATATCTCCCAAGTACAGAACCTATATCCTCTCCCTTGAGTAGCTCCACATCAGTATAGAAAATGCATTTCCAAATGTTCATCTCCCACAGCAATGAATTTTCAGATCTTTGCGAAATTTTGCAGATAAATCCCAAGCAATAAGCAAGGAGTGGAAGATCTCAAGGATATGGATGTGTTGAGATGAAGCATTTTTTACAATTACTAGAAGCACTTCAAAACCACTTAGAGCTTCGAATTTTAAAGTGGTTGGAAAGGAAGAGGGAGAAAGGAAGAAGAGTATGAAGCAGAGGAGAGGAAAAGAGTGAGAAAGAATTGGGGCACAAACTTACAAATTGTTCCCCAGGAATGAGATCATGGAATGTTTATGGTGGCATATAAAGGAGCTATAGGCTAACATAGGAAATGATGTAACAAAAAATCATAGGGATGAGAGAATGTGACCATCATTACCAACTTATAAACTTACTTTTGGATGTTAATATTGAAATGCTTCCTGCCATGCGTGTGTTTGCTTCTTCTTTTTTTTTGTGTGTGTGTGTGTGTGAGAGAGAGAGAGAGAGAGTGTAGCCAAAGGGGAAAAAAAAACTAATATGTACAAATAACTGATCCCGCCAAACAAAAGAGGGAAGGTCACGTAAAAGATACTTGATGAGGGAAGGTCACGTAAAAGAGACTTGATGGTTCTCTTAAACTCATTTTCTGGTGTCGATATCCATGAGGAACACATAAAATCAAGCCATTAGCCATATACATTTTGATCAATCAACCAGTGCCAACACAAAATTATTTAGAGTGCAGAAAACATAAATGATTTTACATACCTCACCCTTGATGTGGAGGCTGTTTATAACAATCCGAGCAGTTCCCATTAATGGCTTTGCCAGCTTAGCCAGCAACAAAATGCTCATGTCACTGGTGTCCCAATCGAAACCCAAATTCATAATTCGCTGTCAAAATGCATAAAAAATGCAACGTCAAAATATGAGAAAAAATTACTGTTTGAAGGGGGGAATAACACATCAAGTTAGAAAAATCACTGGAACAATTTGGTATAAATTGTATTCGTCTATATAACCTAAATATTGTGCTTACCTTTCCCCTTTCTTTCTTCATTAAACACCTTAAAATTTCAACATAAATGCTCAGTTAAAACATTCTAAGAGAGTGTTTGGGAGTATGATAGATGTTGTTTTTCAAGTTACTTTTCACTTGGAAATACATTAAAATAATATTTTTTATATATTTTTTAAAATTTATTTTTAACATCAACACATCAAAACGATCTAAAAACACTAAAAAAAAATTCAAATTTTAACGAAAAGCAGTTTCAACTTAAATGTCAAACACCCTATAAGTCAGATGACTTAATTTTTCATTTGGCAGTTGGCTCATCAGCCACCTTAATTACATCAGACTCAATCACCTCGAGCACCAGTTCTCACTTCTCATCATCTTGTGCCTAACTTAAGCATTAACTCATATGTCCATAACAAAGTGGAAGAGAAGGCAGACCAAAATGCAATGCCCATTGGATCATAGGCTCCCAATGGAATAACTTTAGCTTGCATCTTCCGAGCAATTGCAAGCAGAGGCAATTGCATGTTCTTTAAAAATTCATACTAATATGGGTTCAAGATGCAATCAAATTAACAAACTCCATAATTTGGTTTCTCTTTGCTCGTTAAAGGATCCTTTGAGGTCATTTTTTTTGTTTGGAACTAGCATGAGTTTCATAGTAACAAGTTTAGTTGGAATGTATTGATGAGCTTGTCTAGTGAACAACTAAATTCAACTCATGAAAGGCTCAATAATGAACTAATTAAGATAAGCTAGATTGACTTTTTCCATGCAGTTTCATAAAAGACTTAAATTTTGTAAACTGTTGAGATAACTAGTCATTCTTTGCTGTGAATCAATAATGAACTAATTAAGATAAGCTAGATTGACTTTTTCCATGCAGTTTCAATAAAGACTTAAATTTTGTAAATTGTTGTGATACTAAATCATTCTTTGCTGTGAACTTCAGTATTTTTTGTTGGAACTTTATTGCTATTCCACATATTTAGTAAAGTCAATGTCAAAATGCACACCGTTGATTACTAGAACATATACGATAGGCCAATCATTAACATCATTAACGTAATATTTCAACACGAGCACTTGCATACTCCAACTGTCTTTTGCACTAAATGAATAACTGGATCCACCAAATGCATCACAAATTTTCGAAAGGCACAGAAACATAAGGTTGCTTGTAAGACAATAAACATAAGAAAAAGTGGTTGACCTTGTTGATTAACTTTTAATTGTAAGGTAATATTAGCAAGCATTGGGTAAATTATATGTAGATATCTTCCAAGCTATACGAAGGGATAAAATGGCAAACAAAATTCAGAAAGTGAAAATGGAACCAAACCTGATCACCTGAAGTTGACCAACAAGTCCCATGTGGACCCAGATAAGGTGGGCATGAACCAAGTGAAAATTCCTGCAACTCAATTTTTTCCTACATGAAGGGTAATATTTTCTCAGGAAACATGTACAATAATGTTAATCTTAACTTATATATTCATGGAAATTAATAGAGGAGAAAATAAGTATATCACTTACGATGAGCTTCGACCTATGTTGTTTTAAACGTTTCTGCAAAGAAAAATGTTTAACTTTTTTGTTTGATCTCACAAAGAACCATAAATACATGCAAGTGTGTGCATGAGTACACCTTCATATATGCTAGAGAAAGTTCATTTAGATCAAAAAATAGCAAAAACAAATATCAAAAGGTAGGAACAATGCCTTGGCCCCCTTTCTAGTAGTAAAGAAATGGAAGTGTGATACCAAATCAGTCAACCACCATTTTTCAAATGATTATGTATTCTTATGATCGATTCCCAAGAAATTATGACAAAGTGGGAATCATTCAGAGTTCTGGAGCCCCTTTCTAGTAAGTTAGGAAACAAGAGTGTGATGGGAAATCACTTTTATTGCAGCTTCATTTTCCTAGATGATTTTCTTGTGGCATAAGAAAGCCACTGCACAACTGTAGTCCTGCCACTGTGTCATTCACAAAACCCCACAAAGAGCAGACATTTGGAATGTGCCTTTTCTTTTAGCTTTTAAACAAGAAGATCATAAGGAAATTTAGATGGCATAAATATAAACACAGCCAGCAGGCATCTTGGAGTTCAGACAATAATGAACAAATAAACCTTGGCATAGGATAGAAAATTTTCAGTTAAAGTGATTATATGACACAAGCCAATTAAAAACGATCCACAAATCCTTACCTCAACAATGGATGAGAATCTTGTTGCAAGCTTTGGGTTCATATAGCTGGTCCAAATTTCCATCAACAGCTTGTTCAGCCACTCACAGTGTTCCAATGGAGTTATTGGCTATGCAAATATGTGAACAGATTATTAGACTGAACCTAGTTAACACGAAATTTTGGGTAATCAAAGAAGAGAACAAAGAAAGAAGAGATACCAAGGTGTTCAATACAACTCGCTTCCACTTCTTGTTTAGGTCTTCCACAAGAAGTCTCTGTTGATGACTGCAATACTACAGAGGGAAAACAATAATTTCATTTTACCGCATTTCACATGCTGTGCTGAAAGAACAAGAGGAACCTAACTCTGCAATGGCAACCCATATTTATCTAAAAAGTGATGCAAGTAATGTTGTTAATCTAGGAACCACTGCTAGATTAAAAGTCTAACCGAAAAAAGGAAAAGGGTGGGCAACAATAAACAGTGATCACAACATTTGTTTACACTGGGGGAAGAGTGATAAGCCTGTGCATAATTTAGAAAATATAAACTGTACTTGCATTTAAAGATTTTCAACAACATAAAGTTGTCCTTCTCTAGTAAATCACACCTAAAGGCAGCAGCTTTTTTTGAAAATAAATGAATAAGAGATTCATACGACCTAAGAATTCAACAAAGTATATCCCAATTTTAACATCCCATCATATAAAACTTTTCAAATACAAAAGTTTCATGACAAATGAAATAAAATCTAAACTGAAGAAAATAATAATCAGACAAAACTGCATCACCATCCAAAATAGACATTTAAGACCAAAGAAAATCAAGTTAAAACGGGAGAAAAGTGAATTGAAGGACTTGCCTGAAAAGTAGCCCAGATAGCAACGACAAGAGGAACCCAATTGGAGAAAGAGAAAACCCATTTCTCAATACCCCAGCAAACCAAAAGCAAGGGGATTAAGAAAGCAATAGAGGGCTTTTCCTCCAAGAGATGATTAAAGAACTCCAAAAGCTCTTTAACTTTGAAACCGGCCCTACCCTTTCTTCTTCCCATTTTTTTGAAGTAAATACAAAACCTCCAACTTCACTTTCCTTGTTTATAATATCCTCATATACCATGATCCATAGTTAACTGTATATCCCCATGAAACAAAAAGGCCATTAATTTCCTGGAAAGTGTGAGAGAATTGTTACCTTCAAAAAGCACTTGGAAGGAAATTTTAACGGTTAAAGATGGGAACTTGAAGAGACTGGACTTTGTGTTTCCATAGTGGAGAGAGAGTAACATGAAAGGTCCACAAGTCAGCAAGAAAACAAGAAAAGGCATTCGTTTTTTTTTTTTTTTTTTTTTACTCTTTTAAGCTAACGAACTTTGTAAACAAGTTAACAAACGGTATTATTTTGTCCGAACAACTACCAATGCTGTGTTCTCAGTTTCTTTTATTTAATACTAATCTCACCTAAATTTCTCCTGAAAATTATATTTTTATCCATATTAAAAATACCTGTTTATATATCAATCAATGATTTTTTTCATAAAAAAATAAAATAAGGATAAACTTGGCGGTCCTAATTTGAATTTCAGTTTTTTAATCATTTGAGTTTTGCTTTCTCTAATTAATTAATGTATATGGCTCAGATCTTTAGTGGTCGGTCGGACCCATCAAGAATATATTATCTGTGAACGTGGTCCACGTGTTCTAATTCTTAATATCGATTTGGACAGTTAGATATCGTCCTTATTAATGATCAAAGTTAATAAAGCCAACCTTTTAGCAGGTTAGGTACCCGTAAAAGTTAGAAATTAAAACATTATTTTTTTTTAATTTGGTGTTTAAGTTTTGTGATTAATAATATGATAATTATTCTAGAATTATATCATTGTTAGTCGTTATTTTCAGGATCCATGAAATTAGGTGAAACACGCACAAGTTAGTTCGAACACCTATATTAATAAAAAAAAGTTAATAAATTCAATTATTTTTTATGTATTTTTTATAAAATTGAACTAGCCTTTTTACTAATGTAATTTTAAATTAATTTTTAATATATTAAAAAAAATTACTAATAATATCTTTCTAATTTTTATGAAATTTCAGCAGCATATATCTCAAAGCATTACACAAAATTTTATCTTGCAATAAAAAAACCTAAAAGGCAATCACAACTTTCCATTCCATATTCAATACCATTAGTGTCTAGATCTTGCCTACTTGGAATATTAAAATTCTCTTAAAATAAATAATTACAATGATATTTTTAAAATATATATACACTCATGTCATGTCATGCTTTTTAAATAAATTTTGAAGCTTTTTATGATAATATTAGAAATTATTTTATTAATAATTATACATGAATCTCTATGCAATTATTTTTTTAATTACACATAAATATTCAATGAAAATAAAATATATCTTTTGTTATTTTTTTTATTATGAATTTTTATAAAGTTTTCTTGAATTAATTGGTAAAACATTATTAAGATATGATTTTTTTATTATTAAAACTTGTTTTTCATATCATGATTATTTTTTATTTTAAATACCATTATTCTAATAAAGACATGCTTTTGTCAAAATAATATATATATATATATATATATATATAAAAGGAAAAGGGAGTTTTAGCTCAAGAAATACACTTTTTTCTCCTTGATTCAAATCATTAAAAATTTTACAGAGATAGCTTATGAAAATGACTCGTCGTTTGTTTTTAGGTATACATAAGATGAAAAAACTAGACTCAAAAGAAAGTATATTTCAAGAAATACATCATATGACTATACTATAATTTCTAAATATAATTTGAGTTTTTTATAATAATATTAGCAATTATTTTATGAATAATTATATATGAATCTAATATGTAATTCTTTTTTAAAAAAAATTACATGGATATTAAATTAGAATAATATATATTATATTTTATTTTTATATATTTTTTAAAATTAACTATTCTTTTAATGTTTCATACATTTCTATAAAAATTATCAAAACATGATTTTTTTTGTTGAGTTTTACATTTCATGATTAGTTTTTATTTAAAAAACTATATATGTTTCTAATAAAAAAGATATTCTTGTGTACAAAAAATAGAGTGTTTGTTCAAGAAATACATCTTTTCTTTAGAATTCTTATAAATATTTATTTTAATTACCTGGTTTTTTTAATTACAAAAAGAGTTGTTATTAATAAATAAAAAAGACATGTTGTGTGAAATTAAAAAAAAATACAAATTTTGTAAAGAGATTTTCCATTTTATGATAATAAAATTAAATAAAAATAAATTTTAAAAATGATATCATCGCGGGGCATATTTAATATCATGTAAGTAATATATATATATATATATATATTACTTATATGATCCTAGGTGCAGAAAGCGCCTAGGATCGTAAAGAAGAGGAGAAATCCTTGCTTCCTAGAAATCAATAAACAGATATAGATTTGCCGAAATATCCGGTAGCCTGAACACGTGCTAACATCACCACTCCCGTTTTAACATCCTCCTTAACAGGCAACGAACTCCTTTTTCACATGCCTATTTCAAACTTACCATAATACCCTTCCCGCATCCACTTGGCATCACCATAATACCCGTCCTGTCATTCCTAAATTACGCGCTCTCTCTCAGTCTATATATGTATATATAATATTTATTTGTTGGCCCCCACCTCCTCCCCTACAACACCACCACCACCGCCACCGCTCAAAACCACAAATTCAGGTGCAAAATAATTAATTTATTTATCTTTGTTCACCCCTCAAAGCTGGCTCGCACTTTGCCCTAGCCAGCTAGAGAGTGATAAAAAGAAAAGGGATTATGAGCCCGGCAAATCTCCATGATCACAAAGCAAAGACCAAGGATATGTACCCACCACCACCCTTGAAAGTCAACAAGGACTCTCACATGATCAAAAAATCATTTCCATCACCGCCGTCGTCATCTTCATCCTCCGCGTCTTCGCTAGCTGTTACAGGTCCCATCAAGCCCCATCCGGTGATCATCTACACCCACTCGCCCAAAATCATCCACACAAACCCTAAGGATTTCATGGCATTGGTGCAAAAACTAACGGGCTTATCGCAGTCCGAGGATGACCCGTCGGCACCTCAAGTAAGGAAAGAAAATGGTTATAGGGTGGTGGCGAAGGAGGAAAACAAGAAGGTAAAGATTAACGATGATAATGAATCGTCTTCAGCTATTACTGATCATGAGAATTATGGGAGCATTGGTGATCGTGGACAGTGTTTTATGCCTCGCCATCCTAATTACATGACTAATATTCCAATCTTTACACCTAATTTAGCTGAGTTTCTATGCGCAAACCAGCCATGCTATAATAACTATACTACGGATCCTTTATTTCTTTCCTTCTCCAAATATGATCTCAGCAACTTCTGCCTCGGAGGTGAAGACTAATATGAGTTTTGCGGGTATTATTAGTTTTCTTTCTTCTGATTTTGGAGAGAAGACAGTCTCTTGGCAGAATCTTTTTCTTCTTCTGGTTTTAGTGTCAATAAAAGCTCTGATACGTACCTATTCATTCTTTTTTTTCAATTTCAGAAATAAATTGTTAAACGATGTTTCATTTTGTTCTGTGTATAAGTAGTTGAGATTTGCTAAATATTGTTCTTGAGAATTAATGCTTGTAACCTGTTTACCATATATATATATATATATATAGCTGCTCCATCATCAAGGGAAAATACTGATATTCTTGTTTTTCAAAGAACATTGCTTTTGTATGTTTTTGCATGAGGTAGTAATTATTTTGTGTGTTCATGTCTGCAAAAGAAAACCATATCGAGAATTTTACGTTTGATTCAAATTTAAATTATACCAAAGCTATGGATTGTGTAAAGATGACGACAGCTCAATGAGGATAAACGGCAGCTGCATACAGTTCCAAAAAGAAAGCGTGCCGTTTCAATATTTTACGTACAGTTGATTTCACCTCAAGTAATTAAAGTGGGAATTACCGTTAGAAAATAATACATACATTGCTGAATCGAACATATATACATATACTCTTTGATAAGACAAAGATTCAGAACAGCTGTTTTTCTCAATGCAAGTGTAATTCGAATTCAGATTCTTTTTTTAGTTAGCTAAGCTAAGTGTTCCTAAATTATTTAGGATCCAGTTTTGGATTTAGCTTTAGCTCTATATATACTCAATCTAAAGAAACAATAAGATGCCCAGATGATGAAACTAATGTGGTTACGGAGAGTGCTTAATTTTTTGGAAATTATTTTTTAATTTTTATTTATTTATTTATTTATTATTAGAAACTGTAACAAAAAAAAATTATTAGAAAAGTTAGTAAAAATACTTTTTAGTTAAAAAAAATTTGATTGACCAAAAAACATATTCTAAAAGCATGAAAAATTCAAATCTATCTTCTTATTTATTAATTATATCAAATTTAGTTTTTCATTTTTTAATTACTTTATATTTAATTTTTTTTTCAATTTCATTCTCTTATTTTTTTTTATCCTTATCTTAATTAAATTTTTTTATTTATCAAATTTTATCCTTATTCTTTTATATATCATATATTTAATCTCTATTCTTTTAATTGTTATTTATTTTATTTAAAATAATTTATAAAATTAGATTTTCTTTTAATTTCATCCTTCAACTTTATTATCTATCATATAATAAAATAAATAAATTATTTTTCATGATATAACCAACCAATAAAAAATATTTCACAACTCATTTTTAAAACACTAATAAAAAATATAAAATAATTCACTTTACAATAACCCTTTCCGAAAAATAACCATTTTCCAGCAATCACGCATTCATTGAAACCAAACAAGTCCTTGAACGTAGTAGTAAAACATGAACTTTTTAAACTCTTTGTTTTCCTAATAATGATTCTTCTTCCGTGGTTGAGATTTACACTCGCACAGATGATTCTGTGGAAACATAACTGTACATGTATAAAAGGGAACACCATTACTTCTTCTTTTTGTCTTCCTTTTCTCTTTCAAGAACAACAGGAGCCGCCGGTATACTGAACCACCACTCTCTTAATCTCCTTGTCCATCTTTCTGTGCTTGGTTTCCTTGGAGGTGAATATCTTGTAAATGTCTCCAAAAAGATCAACAGAGTAATGTACTTGCTAGGTACGAAAACCACGATCAAAGCAACACACAGGAGAGTGAACGCAAATTTCTCGCTTGCCTTGTAATTACATAAACACCCAAAAGCAGCATGCAGTTAGAGTAATTTGAATAGAACATGGAGAATTGACGTGTAATTATACTCCTAATGCACTTATGATTTATGACATATGAAGAAGGTTAAAATTCGAAAAGATAAGACATGCTGGCCCGCAAGGAGAGTGACAGAGAGTAACCTGTGGGAAAATGGACAACAGCAAGGCACGAAACTTGAGGAGGATAATGTTTCCATCCTGGATGAACTGTTCAGCTTGAGAAATAGCATTCTGAACAGCTAAAAGCTGCTCCACCGTGTTCATTGGTGGAGGTGCTACTACCTTGAGTTTATCAACAGGCCTTCCTTGGTTACAAAATCGTGTGAGCACCATAAAGATGGCAAGAAAGATGGTCATCAATCCAAAGGCATAGCTCAGCCATCCCCTAAAATGCAGATCCAGTAAGTACTTGTTAAAGGAAAAAACTGTCTCCGTAACATTGTAGAGAGATCAGCATCCTCCAGAGAAATCTCTCCCCCCTTTCAGGAACTTCCTCCTCTGTGACACTCTCTTTCAACAACTGTGAATGTACACACCCTTACACACACACACACACACACACACACA
>Ga0325414_1004434_pt1 | contig 14701 bp, 11 predicted proteins | sample PopdelMetagenome_8_FD_206183 | JGI IMG/M metagenome (GOLD analysis project Ga0325414, IMG submission 206183) | Populus deltoides microbial communities from Bellville, Georgia, United States - Leaf-PdKOR-R3 | ecosystem: Host-associated > Plants > Phyllosphere > Phylloplane/Leaf | place: USA...
AAAAAAACACCTTTATTTTCTCACTTTTCTTTCTTGGATCTGGAAAAGTTGCAAAAGCTCTCTCTCTCCCTCTTTGTCATGACTCTCGAGATTCAAACCACGAAAATCAAATCAATCCCTTATAAGTTGCACGTGTGTATCTTTATGACTTAACTGCCCTTTATTTTAAAAATATCCAACTCTAGTCTCTGAACATCTTCCTCCTCCACAACTCACTCACCCAGTACCCTATATACTCACTCCCTCACCGTCTCACCCAACCAAAAACTGCAAACTTGTGCAAAAAAAAGAAGTAAAATGTCTGCAATTTCAGTCCCTCTTTATCAATCAAAACTCACATTTCCATCAACAACCGCCACCGCCGCCGCCGCCGCCGCCGCCTCTCCTTCCTCTGCTTTTTTTGTTTCCACTAATAAAATCTCCTTTTCCACGGCACTCCTCCATGTTACCTCCCATATTACTTCCCGTACACTCGCTTCCACCAATCAGTCGCTCTCCACCATCACCACCGCAACTATCGAAATCAACAACAACGACCTCTCCGATCCTCACACTACCGCAATTGTAATCCGCGCTCGCAATCGAATCGGTCTCCTCCAAGTAATCACGCGCGTCTTCAAAATCCTCGGCCTCCGTATCGAAAAAGCCACCGTCGAATTCGATGAAGGCGGCGGCGGAGGTGGAGGAGAGTGCTTTATCAAGACGTTTTATGTCTCTGATTCACATGGTAACCGAATTGAGGATGATCAAAGTTTGGAGAAGATTAAGAAAGCGTTGTTTGATGCGATTGATGGTGGAGCTGGAGAGGTCAAGGTGGGGTCTAGTAGTAGTACAGGGAAAGGAGTAGTGGTTAGGAGAAGTGGTGGATTAAGAGGAGGAGAGACGAGAGTGGGAGTGGAGAGGATGTTTGGGTTAATGGATCGGTTTTTAAAATCCGACCCGAGTAGTTTACAAAAAGACATCTTGGATCATGTTGAATATACTGTTGCTAGGTCAAGGTTTAGTTTTGATGATTTTGAAGCTTATCAGGTAATTAATTAATTGATTATTATGCCTATCATTATTAGTCTTTTTAATTCTGTTTTTTTGGTAACGGTGTCTTTATTTTTACGGTTGGTAAATAACGGCTCTTTTGAATTTTGGCGGGAACTCAGGCTCTCTGCCACGCAAGAGGGTCCATGGTTGGTTATTTTGATGGGTCCCACTTGCAGGCGAGACACGGAGAGAGTGAACTCTGGGATCACTGATTGATTTTGTTTTTAATAGTAATTCGTAATTTCTTTTTGGAGTGATTATTGTTGTGAATTTGACTTTTGGAATGGTGAACTGTGTAGGCTTTAGCGCATAGTGTAAGGGATCGGTTGATTGAAAGATGGCATGATACACAACTACATTTCAAGAAGAAAGATCCTAAGCGCATATACTTCTTGTCGATGGAGTTTCTTATGGGTATTAATGTGTTTTGTTACTATATGTGATTTCTTTTTGGTGTTCTTAGCTTCTGTTGTATTGTAATATGTCATGTTGGAGCTCTTTCTGGTGTTCTTAGCTTCTGTTGTTTTGTAATATTATCATGCTGGAGGAAAGTGGGCAAGTTGATCATCATGTATGTGAATCTTGAGCTTTCTGTGAAGTTTGATTTTGCTTTAGTTTTTCAATATTGTGATAGGATTTCACTGGCTTCCCTGCTTTATTATTCATCTGTGTTTTTCCCGTGTTGGTGTTTTAATTTTTAGTTACATTTTTTGCTTCTGAAACGCTTGCTGTTGAATTTGAATTACGATTCACCCAGTGTATATTGGAATATTAGGACGTTCCTTGTCAAATAGTGCCATCAACCTTGGCATCCGGGACCAGTATGCGGATGCTTTAAAAGAGCTCGGTTTTGAGTTTGAAGTTTTGGCAGAGCAGGTTGGTTTGGCATTTACTTTTCTACACTTTGGTGGGAGCACATTGATTTAGCTAGTAATTTACTTTTCCTTGAAGAAACTGATACAAGTTATATTTTTGGATTTCTGTGGTGGACTGTGGATTTGAATTCAGTCAATACAGCAATTACAATATTTTAGATACTCATTATTAAGGGATGTTTTAAATATCCAATAAAGTTAATTCATGCCTTGAAACAGTGAAGGGTGTTCTTTAACTTTTTAAATTCACATAGTGACGCGTTTCTAATCATAAATCTTTTCTTTTTTTTGGTTCTGCACTGATGTTTCAAGGAAGGAGATGCTGCTCTGGGTAATGGTGGTCTTGCTCGTCTTTCAGCATGTCAAATGGATTCTCTAGCAACAATGGACTATCCTGCATGGGGGTATTTCTCTACTCTGTGATTCTCCTTGTAAGAACCTTTTTTACTTGCTTACAGTGATCATCAACTCTCTGAAGCTTTAAAACATTTCCAAAGTTAAATGCAGCTGTATTGCCATGATTTTGGCCTTGCTTATCTCAAATCTATTGAGATTGTGTGAGTGGGATTCATCCACTGACACTTGGTATGTTGCTAGGTGACTTTATGGGCTAACCTAACTAACACTAGCAAAACCTTTAACACCATTAAATAACTATTCTTTGACTATTTTTTGTTTCATATACAGGAAGATGTTAATTGATTTTCTGGAACACATATCCTTTTTGCAGTTATGGACTGCGCTATCAATATGGGCTGTTTCGCCAGGTCATACTGGATGGCTATCAACATGAGCAGCCTGATTATTGGTTGAATTTTGGAAATCCTTGGGAGATAGAACGAGTTCATGTAACTTATCCTGTGAAGGTTTGCAAGTACTTTCCTATTTCTATCTCAATCAAGTTGCTTCATTCGTTATTGTTTATGTTGCATTACCACTGTACCATCCTTCTACCTTGAACTTATCTATCAACCATCTACTTGTGTTCTTTTTGGATGGATTAGTTCTATGGGACTGTGGAAGATGAAAATTTCAATGGAGGAAAACGTAAAGTTTGGCTCCCTGGAGAAACGGTATTGTAATATCTTCATGTACTCAAGACTGCATGGTTCATTTTCATCCTTTTTCTGTTACTTGACTTTTATTAGGTTTGGATGCTTCATATATCTATTTGAAATTGGATGAGTTGCATTTTTTTAAATGATAGCACATTTATGCTGACTTTCCTGAATTTAACTTATAGCATAATAGTTTGGTTCCATTTTGGCAGGTTGAAGCTGTAGCTTATGACAATCCAATACCTGGTCATGGAACAAGGAATACTATTACTCTCCGCCTCTGGGCTGCTAAACCAAGTGATCAAATTGATATGGTAATCTTGATTAAGTTGAATATCTATCCTTCCTACGTGTCATTTGATTTTACAGTTAAAACATGTGATATATTCCGGTAATTGACAGAAAAAGAATATTAACTTGATTTTTAAAATAACACTTTAGTTCAGGTAAATTTTTTTCCAACAAAAAAAATAATAGTCTTGCATCCTCATTTGCTGAGTATAAAATAGCATGGGTAAACATTTTACTTCTGCAGAAAAGGAAATGGTCACTATGTTTTTGTTTTGTTTTTTTCAATTTTTAATTCTCTCTTGCCGAGTCACTTTTTTTTTTTTTTAATAAAACCTGAAAGATTCTTAAGCCTTTATCTGAAACCCATGTCATTTGCAGGAGTCTTATAATACCGGAGACTATATTAATGCTGTTGTCAATAGACAGAGGGCTGAAACTATAAGTAGTGTTCTATTCCCTGATGACCGTTCATATCAGGTATTGTTTTTCCTTTTTTCTCGGCTCATAATAGCATGTTTATATTGAATTTCACTGTCGTATTATGTTGTTTCTTTATCCTCTGTTTGTAGTGCCTGTATTTTAAAGCAGTTTGATTTCTTTGGAGGCCAATTTCACATTGATGAAAAGGGGATAGCACAAATATCTTTAATCAGATGCTTGCACTTAACCATTGGTGGTTTACGTGTTGATTTTTCAATTGCTCTGTTTTTTCTTATGCGCAGGCTCACATCCTTTATGGATTATTATTTCCTTTTCTTTTTTCCAGTTTTGAGGCATCTTATTATCTTTGATGAAGATGTTTTTATCTGTCTTGTAATGGGTTTTCATTGGTTGAGCTACTCTCTTGCAGGGGAAGGAACTACGGTTAAAACAACAATATTTCTTTGTCTCAGCATCATTGCAAGACATCATTCGGAGGTTCAAGGATTCTCACAGTAACTTTGATGACTTTCCTGAGAAGGTTTTGCATCTCATTAGTTTTTGATATATGCAAAAAATTAGTTTTCTGACAACCAAATTTTCTAGCTTGCTTAGACCGTTCTTAGGCACTGTTTTATGCTGAACTACAAAGAAACAAATTTTTTTTGGTAATTATTGATCTTCTTGTGGTGTCCTTTTCTAGAGCACACCATACGCCCGTGCGCACCTGCACCTTCACACTAACACATATGTAGTTTAAATATCCACAAACATTTATTTTAAGACAAACTTGACCAGATAACAGATACAGGCGGCTTTTATTTTGCATTGAAGCCTTAGATTTCAGAGATTTTACTCGTTTCATTTATGGAGTTTGTTCTAAATTAAGATGATTAAACCATTGTCAACTTCTCGATTCATTATGAATGGTTAATTACATGTAAATTGACACATGGGCTGCTCCGTGGTATGAAGATGGAAAGTTTTGCATTTGCTTTCTTCCATAAAACTTGCACTAAAACTTGTCTCCATTGGTCTGACTTTGCCTTGCACTTATATAGGTTGCTCTACAGCTGAATGATACTCACCCTTCTCTTGCAATAGCTGAGGTTATGAGAGTGCTTGTTGATGAAGAGCACTTGGGTTGGAATAGAGCATGGGACATTGTGTGCAAGATTTTTTCTTTCACAACTCATACAGTATTACCTGAAGGACTGGAAAAGGTCCCTGTTGATCTGCTGGAAAGTCTTCTACCACGCCATTTACAAGTGGGTTTTCCTAGATGATTGTTTAATTGTTTCCCCCCCCTCTTACATGAATTGGATTCTATAATCATTTTCAGAACATCCAGAAAACAAGTTTGGCTAGCCATTATATTGTATATACTCAACTTGAATTTCTTATTTCCAGCAGCTCATGCCAAAATCCCTTAGCAACCTCAGATACTAATCATGATTGTTTCTGTAACCATTTCTATACTACAAAATCAATCTGCTAAAGATTGCACTTATAGATTATTAAAATATTCTCCACCTTTTTTTGAATATTTTTTAGTAATTTCTTATTTTTCAGATTATATACAATATAAATTTTGATTACATCGAAGAGCTGAAGAAGAGAATTGGTTTGGATTATGATCGACTTTCTAGGATGTCAATCGTTGAAGATGGTGCTATTAAGGTACTTTGCAAAACCACCCAAAGTTTTAATCTCTTCTATATTGGCCAAATTTTAATTCTTTTTTAACATCACTGACATACTCTTCATGTTTTATTTTGGCTCATATTTCTGCATTAGCTACCTTTTCTTATGTTTTCTTTTATGGTTACATGTAAAACATTTTCTTATTCTTGTCATGTTGTGAAGAAAAATGTGCTGTTAAAGAGTGTGTGTTGCTAGGAAATAGAACATGATTTGTGTTTGAAATAAATAGCCGTGTATTTCCTTTCTTCCTCTCTCTCATCATCTCATATTCTTCTTTTTTTTATCTCTGCGCACATGTATTTTTGTGCAAAATGAGATACTGAAGGTAAGATTGATGCCTTGGGGACTATTTTACCATTTTGGGTGGTTTGGTAGTGAAATCTTTTTGTTCTTTTTTTGGTAGTTTTCACTTCCCTTCTATATGCGTAGCCTGGTGGTGAATTGTAAAGTTGTTGTGACAGCTGAGAATCAACCGTATTGTTTGACAGAGTATTCGAATGGCAAACCTAGCAATTGTTTGCTCTCATACTGTGAATGGAGTTTCTAGAGTGCATTCAGAATTACTAAAAACAAGAGTATTCAAGGTAAACTTCACTTGTTGGAAATCTAAACATGTTAATGTTCATTGAGGCCTCTGACTCTCAGAAACTTCTTTTCAGGACTTCTATGAGCTGTGGCCTCATAAATTTGATTACAAAACAAATGGAGTAACACAGGTTAACTTAATTATCACCTTTGATTCACTTATTTACTCAAACCTTTTTTTTTGCTTGGGTGCTGCCATCCTACTTACCTTTATACTGGAAAGGATTTCAAGGTATTAATGTTTATATCTCAGCGTCGCTGGATTGTTGTGAGCAATCCAAGTTTAAGTGCTCTTATCTCAAAGTGGCTTGGAACAGAAGCTTGGATCCGTGATGTGGACTTATTAGCTGGTTTGCAAGAACAAGCAGCCAATGCAGATCTACATGAAGAATGGAGGATGGTAACTTTATGCATGCAGTTACTATGAAATAATCTTTTACATATGGATTTATTTGTGATATTCTTATTCTTGTAGGTTAGGAAGGTTAACAAAATGAGACTTGCAGAGTACATTGAAGCAATGAGTGGGGTCAAGGTTTGAAACGAAACCTTTATAGGAATTTTTTAGGTTTTGTGTTTCCTTGCCTCTTTTTAGAAGACTGCTGTTTTTGCATGGGCGTTGCTGTGGCCTACACGTGATTAGATGATTTTATTTTTTGTTTGTTATTTTAGAATGTCTTTCTAAAAGGATATCTTGGTATCAAATAACTAAAATCGATGTTATGTATGAAAATAATGCAAGAAACTAAAAAATTAATGAAATTATCTTTAATTCAATAACATCCTTAGTATTATTATATTAAAAAAATGTCATCAGATTTCTTATCAATTCTTTAATGAAGGTATTTTGTTTTATGAGTAAGTAATAATAATATGAAATTTTAACCTTCCTTTTCAATTAAATAAACAAAATACTATATTCAATATATTTATTAAATGATCTTTTATAAATTTAACTTTGCTATTAATTTAAACAATTAATAACCTATGCTATATCATAAATCAAGTAACTCCATGTCGTTGTTTGTTAAAAGGAGGAGTATGATTCAATATTTCATTGTGTCTTTGATAAAATATATTGATGTAATGAAATCTTGAAACATAAATTAAATAGCTTGAATATTGTAACTCACATGAACCAATAAACAAAATGCAAAATCAATTTTCAAAAAAATATTAATGGAATCTAGATGAACCCTATCAATTCATGAGATTTCTAAAGTCTAAAATTTTAAAACATTTTGCATGCATTTGGTTTAATCTCATATTTTCAAACTCCTTTTCTTATGTTGAGATAAAAAGTGATTTCTTAAGATTGGAATTTTAGTTTTGTTATGCATTCATGTTCAAGTAACAATTTCTTTTTAGATGTGTCATCCTACATCACTTTATATTGCACATTTTTCTATTACAACATTGCTAATTTGCAATAACAAAAGTTGAAGAAGAATCAATGATACTATATAGGCAAAAGTAATATATGCGTGACATTAATCATCTTGTCAAATCGTAAGTGATATAATTTTGCATAAAAAAATAACAATATATATATATATATTTAATTAAATCTTAGGGATATAAGTGATATAATTTTGCTTACACAATAATATAAGTAAATATTTATAACTACCTTTGTTTTGGAGGGATGTAAATAAATCACTTAGATATAAGAAGAAAAAAAACTTAACATATAACTGTATATTAAAAGTCATTTGTCTATATATAAATATAGTATATATTTTAGGAATAAATAAAAGGTTAATGCTAATTTCAAATGAAAAGCTAATTTATTCTGTTAATTATCATTATAATTACTCTTACTCCTTTTCTTTTCTTTTATCTTTTAAGGAAAGAGTGAACATTTTTATCTCTGTTTTCTTTTCCATTTTTGCATACAAACATAGACACAAACTTGCTTCATTTCAATAATTTTGCTTGTTAAGAATTGCCAACTAATAAAAAGATGGAACAATTTAACATAATAGTATTTGTTTTAATACAAATATTATGCTAATAACTAATTAAGAAAAGATTAATGCTAGTAATTAATTTAGCTTCTATTATTATTATTATGTAAAAAACAAATGAAGAGTTAATATAGGATGTGAAAAATGTGGTATCAATTTATACAAAAGCCTGCATGTTGAATTAAAGCCAAAAGATTTCCTAAAAGTTAGGGTCGAAGTCAATGTTAGAGATTTTGGATTCTATAATTATAATTTCTTAGTATACAAATACAAATTATTTGAATTGATTTAAGTTAAATAATCAGATTTTAATATTTTTTTTTATTATACTTGGATACTTTCTTTTAATTCTTGTATTTTGTTTATAATTTGTTTCAATCTTGCAAACACATTCAAAGCAATCTAGGTAACTTTCTAACGAAAAAAGGAAATCAACATATATACTTTGAGTTTTGTTATGTGGATCGGATTCTTTATTTATTTTTCATGTTACTCTTTTTTTTATAATTTTCTTTTCAAACTTACCCTTAAATTCTTCTCTCTCCCTCTTTATTGATTATATTTATAAAATTAGAAATTTAGAGTGCAATTATCATCTCTTAAGTCTGCTCCTTTCTCCAATACATGATTAATCTGTTTTATTAAAATAAATTGATTTCTTAGCTATGCTTTTAATTGTAAAGCTAATTAGTACGATTTCTTTTATGAAACAAATGTGAACAAAGCATCCTCACAATAAATTATTAAGAAGAAGTTTTAAATTAGTATATATAGTGATTTATTTGTTTAATTAGAAATTCCTAAAAATTATGTTAATTTTGATTTGTATGCATATATATTCACCTATATTCACTGCCCCCCAATCACAAAAGTTTTACCTTTGCCAATGTTGATAATGGGACTATCGTGAAGGTATGAAATTATGAATTGTATAGCCTTGTAAGAGTAATGTTTAAGTTCTCTAGTGTACAGCTGCGAAGCTAGGTTACGAAAAGGAGGGGCAACGGCCGGCTTAATTTCATGAGCTTTCTCCTTTAATCCTTACGGTTTTTTTTTTTTATATATCTTTTCATATAGGTCTACATAAAAATACATCATCTCCCATAATTGTTTTTTTCTTGCCAATGAAAAAAATTTCCCCTCCTTAAAAAATATTTCTACCACATGCATCTTATTTTCAATGATCATGTATAATAATATCTCAAAGACATAATTCAATTTATGAAAGTAAGCAACCATTATATGATCTTTAATATGTAAGAATTAAAATTAAATATAGTATAATCAAATTATAACAAGCAACCATTAAAAGAAGGCAAATATACCAAGATGAAATTATAATAAACAAGATTGAGAAAACAATAAAGAGAAATATACAAAGAAAAATATTAAGTACCTTGATAACGAAGACAAATACTGATTTTTTAAATTATATTCAAAGTATTGTTTTTATAAAAATATAATTATATTGTTTTTGTATATTGAATAGAATTCTTATCTAATTATAACTCTTGAGTTTTGGGAAAGGAATCTTTTTATACCCTGAAAAAAATAAATCTGAATTAATATAGGATTAGGATTGTTATCATAGGCAAATAGAAAATAGAAAAACAAAAACAAAACACGCATGATAAAAAAACAGTTTTAGCTATTTTAGGATTCTTGATTTATTTATTGAAAAAAAAAACCATAGATTCACAATAAAAAAATAAAAAAAGGCATTTTAGTCTCTTCAAAAATTTACCTCCTAACTATGCCTTTTATTACATGTAAAGATTAATTTCTTATAGAAGCTTGCATGGGATCTTACATTAACAGCATACATTTTCATTGCAGGTCAGTGTAAGTGCAATGTTTGATGTGCAGATAAAGCGAATACACGAGTATAAAAGACAGTTACTCAATATACTTGGCATCGTCCATCGATATGACTGTATAAAGGTGAATGGAATCTACTTGGGCAAAAGAAGCCATTATCTTCAGTTAAATCTATTAGAACACTTGCGGTATCTAAAAATGAGGCCCCGATGTCTGCCTCTCCCATCGCCTTGCTGCTATAAGCTATAACTAAAATGCATGAGCTTCAGCAGTTAACTCTTTCTGGGTTTGGTCCATACATGGCATAAGAGCAACTGGACAATATTTTAGTGTGTCAACAATTTGGACTTTGTTTTCTGTTAGTTATGGCTTGGTTAAAACAAGTCATGTTAGAACCAGTTTTCCTGGTTTACATGATTCATGACAGAGAGCTCGTGCTTATTTTACATGAATAGTACTCCTCCAGATGTTGAGGATTGGTTTTACCATGATTTTATGATATTTGGATATAGGTTGCTTATGTTATTCTAATTTTGTTGCAGAATATGGAGAAGAGTGACAGGACAAAGGTTGTCCCCCGTGTCTGCATAATTGGAGGGAAAGCTGCTCCTGGTTATGAAATTGCCAGGAAGATCATCAAACTCTGTAATGCTGTAGCAGAAAAAATTAACAACGATCCTGATGTTGGTGATCTTTTGAAGTTGGTAAGTGAAAAGCGTGTCTGTGTTAAGTAGGTGAACAGATGAGCATCTTCTGTATTATTTGGTGAAAGTGAGGTTTTTAACCAGTTTTTTATCAGCTGAAAGGTTTGTGCTAGGCCAAAAATAATCATGAACCAAATTCCTTTTGAGTGCTAAAATGCCAGTTCCCTCACAAGAAGCTTTCATCAGGGCATTTCATCCAAGCCTCATAACAAGTCATTGTACCATTATATTGATAGTGGTCGACATTATTTCTGTCTTGCTAATCATTCTCAATGAAAATTCTTCAAGATGCATGGAAATGCACGTATATTGATATTACCGTCTATGAGGTCTATTATTAGTTTAGTGATTCTATAAGGTGAGGTAGGTAAGATAGTAGTCCTAAGTGTCAGGTTCCAATCAAGCAATTTTTTTTCTGTTCGAGCAGCAAGTGGTGGTAACTATGGAAATATTCTTGATATGCACTTCAGTGGTGGTTGGATTTTTGTGTTTATAGCATCATTTAAACTGGAAAGAGAACGAATTGTTTTTGGTCCAAAGGAGTGATTGTTTTTGTTTGCATTATTCAGTTGCTAAAAGATATCAACCTTGGAATTGTTTATTGATGGATTTACTTGCTTGTTGAAGGAGGGCCTTAGAAGTGGTTGGATTCTAGTTGCCTGGAGAGCATTTTCATTATTAGATGGAGAGTAAGTGGAAGGAGAGGAAATGGGAAAAATTTGAGGGAATATTCTTTAAGAAGTCTCAAGTTCCTGCACTTTCCCCCCAATTAGTTTATTGCTTCTAACATCAGGAAATAATTTTCTCCTAATAGTATTCAGCTGTTTTCTTATACCACTTCTGATGAGACATCAGTTAACTCAGTTTAAATTACTAGTTTCCTTGTGTGGAAATTTTGTTAAACTCTTCTATTTCTAACTTTCTTATGCTCTCAATTATTGCCAGAGAAATTTGTTTATTTTCTCATTAGTTTATTTTCTTATTTATAAATGCTTGATTTAGTATGCTAGTAACTTTCTAGTGTTTTTTTTACTATACTTTTCAATAGTATGTGTGGATCACCATGCCTCAAGCTTGACTTATATACCCTTACGCCGCAATTTTTCTCCTCCTCCCATCCCTACATGCTGTATTGAGAAGGCATATTGTTTTTGGTATAGAATCAAAAATATAAAACATCTTATCTGTCCGAGATTATTTTTCTTGGTCTTCTGCTTGTTTGATTGCAGTATCATTTGGAACTAACTGACGAATTATATCTGCTCCTGTTATTTCATGGTTTTGTTTATCTGTTGTTTTGATTCAGTTTCTTGTTTATAATCTCCTACAGGTTTTTATACCTGATTACAATGTCTCTGTTGCTGAGTTAGTAATACCAGGGGCTGACCTTTCGCAGCACATAAGGTCTGTAAATAATATGGTGCACCAATTGGATTGCAACCTTAGACTCAACCGTAATTATCTTCTATTTAACTTATTTAATTCATTATTGAGTTGATGATAAATGAATATTCCCTGCGCCAAATCAATGGAGAATTTGTAAATGTTGCAAGAACCATTTGAAGTTTTTAACCCCATAAATTCTAGCTTAAAAGGTCAGTTTGGATTGCTACCTTTCTGATTCTGATAAATTGTTCATCCCAAGTATCCTAAAAAGGGATAAATAAAGTCAAAACAAAAGGGCTTGTAAGATTGCTATTGTTTTATGTAACCAATCATATTTTTAAATTATATTTCACGTAACATATGGAATACTTTCCTCTAATTGTGTAAGTGCACTAACTGACTTTCTAGATGATAATAGTCAACTATGTTTTTTTCACTTTTCTGATCCATTCTCTAGATTACTTGTCTGCTTTTGTTTAATTTTTTTTTATAATGTAGAAGTGGTTGTATTGCATGATAGAATGTAGAAGATTGAGTTGGGCCTTTGGTTCAAAGTCTTTTTCTTTTCCTTGTGATCTTTCATTTTCTAATTGGCTGTCCATTAGATTTAACTTTATCTGAAATATGTAGGATTTCTCATGTAATATGCATGATTTTATGCAGCACTGCAGGGCATGAGGCATCAGGTACTGGCAGCATGAAATTTTTGATGAATGGATGTTTACTTCTAGCCACAGAAGATGGTTCTACAGTTGAAATTATTGAAGAAATAGGGAAAGATAACATGGTACGTGCTAATCTGAAATGAGGTTTACAAGGAAACCATTTAAATAGAATTTGTGCATTGGCCTTTACTGTTTGCTATGACATTAAGAAACATGAATCAGCAAACAATTCATGAGACTAAGTTTCTGATATCTACTTAACCAATTTGATGTGGTTGGGTTCTTGCTTTGTTGACTGGGATTCAAGTGTCATCAGCAAGTTATTTGCTTTTGGAAAGTCTGCCTAGCTTCATAAAGGTTGACATGACAACTTTGTTCTAAGTATATAGTCGACTGGCCATTATAAATCATTATATATTTCAATTGAACATGTAAGGAAGAAGAGTGGATTAGAAGTGCCAGTTCCAATTGTTTTACTGCAGCTGCTGGAAAGTTTGTGGACAGTAGAATGGTAATATATTCAAATGTAATAGGAATTTGACCATTCTAGGTTCAAATAGCTATGATGCCAGTCGAGTTTTGCATGTTTGGGAGCTTTTTGAAGGCACTCCAAAACCAATCAATGCTTTTCTTCTCGGTTTCTGCATGTCTGCATCACCACTTGCAAAATCATAGGTTTCTGTCAACTGGTTACCTGTGTTGTATTTTGTAACTAGACACCAATCGTTTGGCATGCATGTGCTAGCACTCAATGGGGGAATACATTTCTGATGCTGTCATTTTTGGCTCAGTTTTTATTTGGTGCAAAAATGCATGAAGTACCAGCTTTGCGCGAGAAAGGACCTACCCTTAAAGTGCCTCTTCAATTTGCTCGTGTTGTAAGGTATGTAATGTAATTAAACTTGGAAACCCCGCCCCCCAAATCACTTGCCTTTCAAAATCATTTCCAGCAAACCAGGTAAATGCTTTGGACATCAATTTTTCAGTGTTTCTGACGCAGGTTGTGTTTTGTATGCTGAGCAAGACACTTCTTTGGATAGTGATAGATTTTTTGGTAATTTAATTTTTATCATACTATTGCATGTAGGATGGTTCGAGATGGCTATTTTGGCTTCCAAGACTATTTTGAATCCTTATGTGACAAGGTGGAGGGTGGCAATGACTTTTACCTTCTTGGTTACGACTTCCAGAGCTATCTAGAGGCACAGGTAATCTTTTGTTCTATTGAAATTCCCAAAAGTCAAGCATTTTGGTGCTCTACTACTTGAAACGGTTCCAAGAATCCCATGCTTACACTATTCAACTGCAGGCTGCTGCTGATAAAACATTTGTTGATCAAGAGAAGTGGACTCGGATGAGCATCCTTAGCACTGCTGGGTCTGGAAGATTTAGCAGTGATAGAACAATTGAAGAATATGCGGAGAAGACTTGGGGAATCGAACCCTGCAGATGTCCATTCTAATCAAAACTTGGAAGTTCTCTGTAGAAGGTACATTTCCTGTGGTTATCCCAACGACCTGGCGGCAACAGTTCTCATGCCTTGATCAAAGCCAGTACTTTTACTGCCGGAGGACGAAACCACTTTGGCTTTCAATTTAGATACCTCATCTTCCCACACATTTCCGGCAACTATACTGACTGCACATGGAAAGAAAACTCTATGTTTGATTCGAAGTGCAATAATAACCCAATAAACCTCCACGAGGAACTTGGCTTTCGGACAAATTTTGTCGTGAAGTTGAGAGGAATATCGTATGTTTATGGAAAATTATGTTTCAGATACGTACCACTATAAAACTATATGTGAGAAACATGTTTTGTACAGCATCAAAGTCAAAGGTATTATTCTAAAAAATGGCGTTGTGGTGTGTCGGTGGAATCCGCGTAGAATTGGAATCCGATCCCAGAGTAGTGCCCGAATAACACGTGGGTTTGTCGTTAAGACAAAACCCATAATTTAGTGGACAAGGTTGTCCTAGCAGACCACCGAGCTATCCACTTCGACCAATACCCAAATGGCCAGGGTTGTCATAGCGGACAGCCAAGGCCCATACAAATAGGTAGCTGTCCGTTATTGTTTGCCCCATCAGTCGACCCAGGGCTTGCATCCGTCGTCATTTATATTTAAAAGTTCTAATAATTTTTCCTTCATTATGTACTTAGTACCAGAGTTTTGGAACCCATTCAAGCCCG
>Ga0325414_1004435_pt1 | contig 14700 bp, 8 predicted proteins | sample PopdelMetagenome_8_FD_206183 | JGI IMG/M metagenome (GOLD analysis project Ga0325414, IMG submission 206183) | Populus deltoides microbial communities from Bellville, Georgia, United States - Leaf-PdKOR-R3 | ecosystem: Host-associated > Plants > Phyllosphere > Phylloplane/Leaf | place: USA...
ATACAATACTATAAATTAAACTGGACTTGTTAAGCTTAATTTTCTTTGGCACTCCATTTAGTTTCCAGTGATTAATGTCATGGTTGATTCTGGCTTCAGGGTACATCAGTGTGGAGACTGTTTCGTGCTAAAGGGGAAGAGCTTGAGAATACAAGGAAGGAAACCCTGGAAATGTTGCAAAACGTAGAAGAACACGGGTTAGGGGAGAAGAAATTTTTTGGTGGGGACAGTATTGGGATAGCAGATATAGCCTTTGGTTCTGTTATTTATTGGTTGGGACTCATTGAAGAAGTAGTAGGGGAAGGAGTAATATTTGAAGCCCACAAGTTTCCTCGCCTGCATGCCTGGATTCAAAACTTCAAGCAAGCGCCTATAATTAAAGAAAACCTTCCAGATAGGGGCTGGTCGGTTACCTTCTTTAAGCGTCGCAGAGAAGCAATATTGGCTGCATCTGCCTGATCGCAGCGGCGATACAGATAATAACGGGATCTGTGGTGCGTTTTTCAGTGTTCAGGACCTCTTGTTTCGTGTCTAGTCTGTCTCCTTATTGCATTCGTGTCGTCTTTCAGCTGTTCTTGTGATAGGCCTAGGCCCGTCTTCGAGTCTCGTGTACTCGTTTTGTTACCTTCCATGAGTGAAGGAAGTAATAAAGGAATAAAAGAACTCGTTAACCTGCCTCTACTTCGTAGAATGGAGATTGACAAATGTTTAATTTAATTAACCAAAATCATAAAACAATAATTTCAGCAACGTTTTGATAGCATAATAATCACGAGGGATTGGAAGTTGACATAAGCTCCAATATCTATTTTTGTTGGTTTTTAAATGGTTCAAATTTCACCAACGTTTTGATAAAATAAAATTTATTGGGTTTTTAGTTAAATCAAACAAATAATTTACTTGACAAACCTAGTTGACATTGCTTGATGTTTAATATCTCAATTGTCCGATCAAATTTAGATTAATTAAGTAAATGTTTTATAAAAATAAAATAATTTTATTTTTATAAAAATATTCTATCCAAATTAATTTTATAACTCAAGCCTTCAACCAGTTTTAAAATTAAATTTGAAACTATTTAGTATTGTGGTAGTTTCTATTTTTTGCTTAACTCAGAAGAAAAAATCATTTTATTGATTGAATAGCTTTTGCCTTTTATATTAGATATTATGTATAATTGTGTTTCAAATTTTTATTTATAAATGTTAAAATAACTTGTTTTTTTTATTCATTAAAATCTACTTTTTTCATTGTACATGTAAAAATTCATTTCATAACAATTTTAATTAATAATATATTTTTTAAAAATTTATTTTTTTAAATCATAACTAAAAATATTTTTTTAGAATCTATTATCTAAAAACAGAATCGCAAAAGCTATTATTGGTATACACTTTAAGGCATAATAGACCATAAAAAGAAAATTCAATTTGCCACGTCATTTTGATAAGGGAAAGAGAATTGGAGGTGAACTTGTCACAGTTTGTTGATTGAATTTGAAGGGGCTTGATATGGGTTAGAGAGAGCAGAGGAATATGACCTAGCAGCGACTGCATAAGTGGCAGTTATGACCTTAAGGGATTTTTATTTTTTAAAATTTCCACATTAAATTAAAAGTATTTTTAAAAGATTTAATAAAATAATATATTTTTATCTTTTCTTGCTTTAGATAATAATATTTAAATATAACAAACAGTTAGTTGACCAATCAAATATAATTATATAACTGATCGATTGTTTTATACAAAAACCATAAATTTATGGATTTTTTTCTAAATATATTTTATGAATAAAATTATATATTTTTGTCTAGCTTGTATATTAAAAAACATATTTTAATTAAAATCATAAAAAGTTATTGCTCGCATGGTAATTTTCACATGTGATTCTGAATGGTTAGATGTGAGACTATTATAATTAGATAAGAATTTATTCTAGATAGATTATATTGATAATCTAGCAAGTACATAAGGAGGTCTGATCACTCCAAACCATAAAAATGATTTAAAAAAATCTTAACTTTTGTTTTGACCGTTGAGTTACTCTTAAATTTTTACAAGATTTTTTAGAAATTTTTTTTTAGAATAACATGGAGTTGCTGCTTTAACCGTTGGATATTTAGATTTTAAAAATCTTATATGGGATTTCTAATTTTAATAATTTTATAATTATTTTTAATATTAATTAAAAAAATTATTGTAATTCCCAACTATAATATATAATAGATATCATATTTGAAAACTATGATATTTAAAATATTTAATTAAATATCATATTTTCTAATTATAACATATATATTACTGTAAAAAAATATTATTTTTATATCATTTATTTTTTTTATTTGCATTTTTCATGTTAATTTCTGAATTTATACGTGTGGTTATGGTTGTTTTTCAAATAATTTTTCATGTTAAAATACATCAAAATAATATATTTTTTATTTTTTAAAAATTATTTTTAATTTTAGCATATTAAAATGATTTATAAACACTAAAAATATATTAATTTGAAATAAATAAAATAAAAAAATTTAAATTTATTTAAAAAAAATTTAAAATCCAAAACAAAAACTGTACCGGACAGAATCTCAATCCCACAAACGACAACAGAGTAAAGAAAAATTCCAAATAAAAGAAACGTTAAAAAATGCAAAGCCAAACTTGATTCACATTCCTTCTTTCTTCACTTCTCTGTCTCGCTCCTCTTCAGTGGCACAGACCAACGAGAAAGAATTATAGGAGAACCAGAGCAAGGACATGGAAGAGGGCTTAGCTTTAGTGGAGAGGAAAGGAAAGAAAAGGAAAAGAAAGAAGATGAGAGAGGATCGAGGTCGTCCCTTTTGTCAAGACCCTTTGGATGTGCTTGGTAGGGACTTGATGTTGAGGGTTTTGAACAACCTTGACGCACGCAGCTTGGCACTATGTCTCGTCGTTTCTCGTACCTGGAACCGTGTTGCTTCTAGTGATCTTCTTTGGACCTCCAAGGTCAGTTTTTTTATTCCCTTTTCTTTTTTAATTGATGTTTGTTATGATACCGGATGATGGGATTGGTTATGATTTAATTACCTGAGGGATTTTGGTGTTTTGGTTATGTCTTTGATTAATTTATTTTTGGGGGTTTGCTTGCTTTTGATCCTTTTGCAGGGAATTGTATTGTTTTTACATTTTAATTTTGATTCTAAAGGATGGATGCTAAACCAACAAGTCTACAGTTTATGCTAAAAAAACAAAAGATTAATGTGTTATTTAAGTTATTTTCATATTCATTCAGTGGAAAAAGAATTAGTGGTTTGATCAAGGTTAATAGAGTTGGATGTTATGCAGTTATTATCCTATAATTAAATAATTTGCAAACGTGTATTGACGAAGTTCGAAAAACTTCACACGGACCTTTCCACGGCTGCTTAATGGGATTGAAAAAAAAAAATGTGCTTGGGTTAATAATCCATTTTCTCCTATGAAACAAGTCCTTCATAGGACCCTCCAATGCCTAAGCATAATTTATAGAAGAAGGGAAATGAAAATGTAGGAGAATGTGTTGTGTTCTATATGTGTGGATATATAATGTTATGCAGTTCTCTTTTATACCTGTTGGTCATTGGTATTAATATACCTGGCATCACTTGTATTTTCTGTATTTTCATTATAGCATCACTTGTATTTTCATTATAGGTTGTAGGTTCGCACACCTACTTGCAGGAATCAAAGAATATTTAATTCACCGTGAATGTCTGCACAAACAACTTGTTAGGACAAGTTGTTCATGCCATCATGTTAACTTGTGAGACAAGGCTTTTAGGTAGGCATTGTATTGATAATTTAGAGAGTTCAAGTGGGCATCGTATTAATAACCTTGTAAGAAGAAAATTCAAGTGTGACTGATAACTTGTAAAACAGAGAATTCAAAGGGGTGAATATATTGGGCATGCCTTGAACCATGTGTCATGTCCAATTTGAAATTTGCTCAATATGAAAAGAGACAATGTGTTTGTCGCCAGCTTGGGTTGGCCACCTTTTCCCTCTCTTTCTCTTTTCTCCTTTCTTCTTCTCCCTCACTTTTTGAGGCGAGTTCGGTTGGGTTAGGGTTTTTTGCCTGGTTGAGCCAAAAAAATTTCTTCCCCTTTCCTCTTTCTTACCGGGCTTAGTTGGATCAGGTTAGGTGTTGAATTGAAGAGTTATTAAATGATTAGGGACTAAAATAGAAGAAGGGGTAGAACATTGTTTAGCACGTCATACATGCTCGATGTCGTCTTCAAGCTGCATGCCTGGGTGCTTTAGGCCTCCAATGGTGGTCTTCTATGGTATCGTTAGCTTTGTCTTGGCGAGGGAATTGTTCCTAGCGGGTGTGTCGATGGCAAGTTACTAGTGTAGCTCTGGCAGCCTACCCCCCCCCCCCCCCTTTTCTTCTCTCTTCTTTCCTAGGCCGGTTGGGCTGTTATTACGTCTAGTTGGGCCTTTTTCTTTCTTTCTTCCCTCTTCTTTTCTCTTCTTTCCTTCTCTTCTCTCTTTTCTCCTTCTATCTTCTCCTCTCTTTTTGAGCTCGATTGGGTGTTTTTCCTTCTCCCCTTTTTTCATATTCGTCTTCTCTTCCTCTCTTTTCTTTTCTTCCCAATCGGGCTCGGTTGGCCTGAATTTTTATCTCTCTTCTTTTTGTATTCTTCTTCTTTTTTTCTGTCTTCACGGGCCCGGTTGGGCTTTTTTATTTTGACCCCATCATGTATGAAGATGCATTTATCTCACCTAATGTGGAACATATGTTGGAAATATCAAGCATACAAATGTTGTTTTCAACCTTTGAGCCTTGTAGCTAAGAAATCTCTTCGGTGTTTTGAGCTTGTCGTTGTGGGATTAGGCATGTGCTATGAATGTATCTTGCTTGAGATGGGTGTTAAAAGAATTCAAGTTATTTTTGAACTAGAATTACGATCTATCTCTCTAGTTTGTACATAAGCAACAAGAATGCTGCTCTTAAAGGCACCTAACTACGATGAGCCAAAAATAGAATATTTAAAGGACATCCTAGAGCAGAGTGGTAGATAGAGAGAATGTTTAAGGTAAGGTAAGATGACACGAATAGTGTTACAGAATGAAGTCATTGACAATTGAAAGAGACCTTGAGTTGAGCGCCTTGTTGCAGGTTTGAGGATGCTACCATCTGCAATTAAATTTTGATAGGTTCCAGTGCTTTTCACCAATCCCGAGAAGTGAATGTTATGAGTGCCCTTTCCTTTCTGAGAAAATAATTTTATTGTGCAATCATGAAGCTTCCATTCTTGTTCTATGGTCAATGTTACTTTATGTGTTCATGAGAACAGCTGCTGTGGTATTGATTTAGGATAATTTTGCATTATAAAATTTGACTCTACTTTTGCTGTCCGTTTTAGTGTGAGGAATTGTGGTGTGGGAAGGCACACATACCGCGCTTGTCTCTTGTCCGGGGAATTTCTAAGTTGGATGCTTATTCACTATCTGTTATGGATGGCAAACGCGTGAGTATCATGTAACCTGTGCCCCTATTCCCAGCTCTCTGTCTCCTTTTCCAATTCATAGTCCTCATTGATTCAGAAACTTGTGCATACGTGTGTTTTACTTGCGAATGTGATGGGGGAGCCCCGACCAAAGTGATTATTTTGTTTGTTGTTTATGTCAGAATCGTATCATGAGGGATGATCTATGTGATCACGTTTGGGAGTTTCACTTTACCAAGGTATGCTTCTTCTATGTAGATTGCAGTCTCATATTGGTAGAGTCAAACCCATGTTGTGCAGTGATGATTCAACAATGTGAAGCTTGCTGGAAGTGTTCGATAGTCTTACAAAGCCAAAGCTCTTTTGTATTTTGTTTCATTGTTTGATCACAATTCCTGCATGCCACAAGTACATGCATGCAAAGCAGCCTTAAAATTCATTCCAGTACCAAGAGAAGGTCATGTTTCAGTTCACATGTTCTCATGATTAATCCTTGGTTCTTTTACATGTCTCTTTCTTAACGTGCTTTATCTCGATTGCCTACTTAGTGAAAGCACTTGGTAAGTCAAAAGCCCATTCTTCTGTGTATTCTCCGATGATTCCAATAATTTCTGCTTCTTGTGTTGTGAATGACATCTCTAAACTAATAATTCTCATAACGGACAATCATCAACCTTTTTTTTTTATTTTTTACAACCCGTGGAACATTGTTTTGAAAGTTTAGCTCATAGCTTGCTTGAGTCTTGTTACCGTTCTTTCTTGCGAAGCTCATTTAGTTTGACAAATATCAATCCTCAGGCAGCTCCAGAATACTGGCGCAATCTTGATCCCTACTGGAAAGGCAATGGCCCTCCCATGCACCGGTACTTTCATCCAGATGGAAGCCAAACTGCAGATCCTGGTGACAAGGTCTGGGGTGGTCATGAAAGCTGCTATTCCATCGTGACTAGTATTATTGGCGAAGGAAAGATCAGGGAGCACTATGTTCGGATAAACCGGTGGCGTCCTCTTGCTGTGTCCAGGAAACAGGACTGGAGCTGGGAAATGACCAACAACCTTTTCTGTTACTCAAGTATTCCAGATGCCTACAAGGAAGGTGGAACGGGACCACTCTTTTTGGTTATGTAAATATTTCTCCTCTTTAACATGTATAATTGTTGTTTTTAGTTTCCTCTATCCAGCACGCTGTTTAAAACAGTAGCTGAAATGACAACTTTTGTGTACAGATTTATGTGAATAATACAGCATACCTAGTCATGCTTTGAGGCATTTGATTTGTACTGTCTACAGAATATACTCTTAGGTATCGATATGAATAAGATGAACTTTCTTTTGATAAAATTTGAAGAGTTCAAGGGATATGTGTTGAATCATGATGGTGTGTTTAACACTACTTTCCCTGAGCATATAAATTTACGAATCATTATTACAACAAGAATTCTCTGTACTATATAAACGAAGAATTGTTTCTGTCAGAGTGGTGCAAGTGATTTTCACAGTATAAAGTGCATTCTTGTTCTCTTCTATCCTTGGGATCGTATCATGTTTTTGCTCACAGAACTCTCAGCTGTGGAGCATTAATTTGATTGCTCGTCTGTCATGATCATATTGGACAACCACGAATAGATTGATTTTTAACCTCTGTTACTTTTTAGCAACCTGTTCATGAATCTCTTCCTGGGACTTCAAGAACTGATTTCCTTTCTGTTCTCTTCCTAGAAATATAATTGTCACAGATGGCATTCTAAGTTGTGATTTGAGTTCTCTTCCCACCCTATTCTTCTGCTTGTAGGTTGTTTATTTTCTATGATCTCTGTGCTATCTTTGCCTCGTTTTAAGATGCAGCAGCTTTTCCCATTTTATCGTGTAGAACTCCCAACCTGGAAAAAAGTGTCAATTTGGATGACTAATTCGTAGAAGTAAAAGGAGAACAGTGTTCAAATTTTCATTTACATTTTAGCTTCTGTTGATAGTTCTGCCCCTTTGAACTTCGTAAATGGGGCTTCAAAAAATGTAAATATACAAAATTACTCATCAGTATCACAACTCTCTGCATGTCCACCCACCTCGGACACCTTTAAAACAGAATGTTGTAGTTGGCGTGACAGAGTATTCCCATCAGATTGTGACATGTATCAAAACAACAGGATCACAAATTAACTTGGCAAGAGAGGAGATGGGAGTAGATGAAAGGAAAAGGAAAGGGACTTTACAACTTCAATGTTAACAAATACACCAGTGGCCTGAACCAGCATGGTCTGAAACTGTAGTAGGTTATTGCTAAATGAGAAGACTGTAAGAAGGCATGTCTTCAATCCGTAAGATGTCATCCATTAGAAGTTCTCTCTCTACCTGAGCTCGAGTAGATTTCAAGACATCCTAGTACATGTATCATTTGATCAGTGACCTTTAACAATCAGCATGCAGCATAAAGGGAATTGACGTGTTGATATACTGATCAGCAAAACCAAGCTATCAATCCATATGGACACAAAAAGGAATGGAGGAGGCTAAATAGATTCTCACATTGAACTCCATGTATGTAGCATTTCTATGTAGCCATTGATTGTCCATCACCACGAAAGCCACACAATAGAGAAGGTCAAATGCCCATTCGCTTTCTGAAAGCACAAATTTTAGTCATTAGGCGGCCATAGAAACAAGTGAATTGATATGTCCTGGGATAATAATAGCAAAGTTGAGTAGCCAACTCTATATTCAACCACTTCACCTATCACAAAGGCACCTCCACTTAGCCTTTCTAATGGACTGGAGTTGCATAGGGCTCTTTAGGACATGACTATACGACCTTAATGTTTTACTGGATATAGCTGCTGCTTCTTACCTGACAGAATCTGTAAGAAAACTGGTCTGACAAATGTTCGAGGTTTCACTGCATAAAATAAGCTCACCGAATTAAAACATGTCAAAAACAACAGCAAATTTAGGCCAAAATAAAGATGTGTTGGTTCATGAAGATCTTCTAGGAGTATCATTAGCCCGCTCCGCCCCATTGGTAGCAATTTTTTTTAACTTAAAAAAATATCCAAACATTTTTAATGTATTTTTTAACTTAAAAAAAAACTTAACTATGAACATAAAATATTATGTATATTGAATGATATTTTTATTAAATATTGATATGGCAATGTTTTGGATAATATTTTAAAAATAATATTGAGACGACATATTGGACCGATATCAACTTATCAAATTTACATCCTAAATTATAAAACTGTGATAACCTTATACAAATCATATAAAAATAAGTTATTAAGGACAATTCTTAATCAATAAAATATTAAATGATGAAATTAAAAATAAATTAAAAAAAAAATTACCCGAGTCAATTTGGATTAACCTGCTAAACTCGCAATCTGGGTCATAAAATCAAAATAATCCTATAGAAAGTAAATCATAAAAAATTACAAAACTCAATTTTTAACAAACTCAATGTCGAAAGATAAAGTAGAAAAAAATTAATTAAAAAAATATTAATAAAAAATAACTCAAGTCAACCTGGACAAACCTGTTAGACTTGCAATCTTAATCATGAGACCAAGATAACTTCATAAAAAAAATACAAAGCTCATTTCCAACAAATCAAATGTTAAGGGTTGAAATCAAAAAAAAAATCGTGAGATTGAGATAATTTCAAAGAAAATAAATTGAAAAAAATATGACACTCGATTCTCAAACAATTTAATATTAAAGGATGAAATTAAAAAAATTAAATAAAAAATAAATATTGAGTTGTTGAAGGGTGAAATTGAAAAAAAATCAAATTAAAAAGAAATCCAAAAAAATAATCTGAGTCAATTCGAGTCAACTTACTAAACTCACGACCTAGATTATGAGACCGGGATAATCTCATAGAAAGCAGATAAAAAAAATTATGAATCCCAATTAAAAAAAACCGAAAAAAATTAATAGTTCAACTTGTCAAACTCACGACTAGGATCATGAGATCGGGATAACCCCGTAGAAAGCTAATTGAAAAACAATTATGACCCAATATTAAAGAATAAAATTAAAAAAAATTAATTAAAAAAGGTGGGTAAAAAACGATCCAAGTCAATCATGATCGAGATAACCCCGTAGAAAGCTAATTGAAAAACAATTATGACTCAATATTAAAAAATAAAATAAAAAAAATTAATTAAAAAAGGTGGGTAAAAAACGATCCAAGTCAATCCAAATTAACTTGTTAAACCTACAACTTAGGTTTGGAGATCGAAATAAATTCATAAAAAGCAAATAAAAAAAATTATAAAACCCTATTTCCAATGTATTTTTTGTTAGAGGTTGAAATTCAAGAGAAAAAAAATCCTAAATCCATAAAACTTATATATAACCGTTCAAAACAAATTATATATGATTTTAAAAAAATCAAAAAAAATTACAAAGTATAATTTATAAAATAAACTGATATTAAAAATAAATTAGATGGTGAAATCGTTAAATTAAAAGGAAAAAAACTAACAAAAAAACACTATTTAGGAGAAGTGTTTTGTGTGTGAGACATTTGATTTAGCCATAACCTTTTGTGTTTTTTAAATTAATTCATTAAAGAATGAGAATAGCAATTATGATGTTTGTCAAGATGCAGTTGATGTGAAATTCTGGAGAAAAGCTAATATTCATTTCACACTTACTGGCATCAAGGTCAAGCATCTGCATAATCATAAATGTGATATTTACACCAGCAACAGCAAATGGATACTCCCAAGCAGATCGTTTTCCTCCTTGTTTTTTTAGCAAATGTTGAAATGATATCTGTCACGAAAAAAACAGGTAATGTTATTGCAAAACGTAGCCTAGTGTAAGCCTATTTATTCAAACTTCTCTGCACTGCCAAATAAGAATCTTACTGAAAATGTCTTCGCAAAGAACACTAGGTTTTCCAGAGAAAGGAATCCAGCTCCTCTGTTCACCAGGAAAAAACGCGCAGCTAAATAAGTGAAAACAATCACACCAGATATGCTGAATAAATGACAAGCAGCTAAAACAACCTGAAATCAGTAGATGGATCTCTTCCCTGCCATCCCATTTCTTTCCATTGATCAGATATTAAACCACTCAGCTCCCGATCAGGATATGTGGCAGACCATAGAGCTCTCAAAGCATCCTGTTCTCGTCAAAGCATCTTGTTAGGAGGTGTCCAGACTCGAGAATATAGTTATAGTTGCTTTTTAAAATGTTTTTTATTTATTTTTTGTTTTTTTAATTTATTTTTTACATCAGCATATCAAAACAATCTAAAAACATACAAAAAAAATAATTTTAAACAAAAAAAAAGAATTTTCACAAACTTCCATTGCGGCCCAAACAGGGGCTTAATTAGTCAGAAAAAAACTTGCAGCAAAATGGAAATATGGGATGCAGTTTCAGGGTTTTAGTTTCAACCGCTGCACCTATGTTACAGATTTGATTCTGTGATATATCCCAGTCCATATTTTCCGATTTAAGATATGAACCATAGTTTTCAAGTCTGGAGTTTACTCCTACGAAAAATTCCAATGACAGAGAAATGAAAACAATACCATACCTGGTGGTCTGGCCTGGAAGCATCAAAATAAACCTTCATCCTATCCTTCAACCTCTTCAATCTTTCTTCCTGCAAGATTTTAGACTAATCTATCATGGTTGGCAATCATAAAGAAAAGAGAGAGAAATGCTAAAGATCATAAAACTGGAAAAGCTATAACAAACTTCTATGAAGTCTCAGTTTCACGATTTCATATAAACTAGATCGTAAAATTGAGCCCGGTCCCAACACTACCTGTAAAATCAAAGGCATTATTATGACAACGCAAGAGTGGAAACCCAGTAACTAGCATATATACAAATTCAGTTCATAATCTACACGAATGGCTGACATGGGAAGACAATGTGTCCATTACTTCTATTTTCCTGCATTTGCGAGTTTATATAATTGATCTTGCTAAACTATTTGCAAAGTGAAAGCAGCCCCTAGTAGAGACTAGAGACTTAAACAACGAGTTCTGGATTTGTTAAGAAGCATCACAGTGAGGGATGATTGATTAAATTAAACAAATAAGCTTTATTAATCTGCACTTCGAAGTTTGCCAGAACAGACCAGTTTTGAGCATCACATAGATCAGCTCCATTTGGACAATGTACGACCAAGGAAGGCATCTTTATTGGTAAGAATCGACAGAAACCAGATGTTTAGAGTTTAGTGTTAGAATAAGATGAGAGAAATAACAGCAAAAAGAACAAGAAAAACCAATAAAAATTATCATCTTTTTTTCTTCAATACTATATGATTCTTGTTGTAAGTTCACTTGCCTGTTGAGGGGTCAAGTTAATGCAAATTCGTTCATATGCTCCCTTTCGCTTGAAGCAAACACAAGTGAGGCCCTTACCAATCCAAGTAGGCGACCCACAAGTTGCATCATCTGCATACAACCATCAATATCTTTGCTTCAATCATAAAGAACAATATTCACTTTAGCAACCAATGACAAGTGGCCCAATAATTTGCAGCCAAAATACAAGAACAAACAAGGTGGGGGGAATTTTTTTTTTTTAAAAAAGGCTACCAACTAGCAGAGCAAGACAATCTTTAGCCACCTGGTTTAACAGCCACGCTAAAGCATTTCATATCAGCGATATGGAAAAGCAATGCTCCCAGTTCTAAAACCTGAAGTTTCAGGGCGTGATGAATCCCACATAACATAAGCTTATTACAGTATAATAACATGAAAACAAACATATTTTTGGTAACGAGCATGGAGCAGTCTGCTGCATGACCAGTTTTGTCTCTGAAAAGGCAGTGGGGACCTCCGACAAGGCGGCTGGATATCAAGGTCACGTGCCGCACGACGGTAGTTCTGCTAGTGTACTACAACATAATTATACGTATATAATCAATTGTGTTTTACTGCTATCATTTGCGTCCGGGCCGATACATACGTGACAGTCTCAGAGCCCGATGCAGTGTCTTCGTTTAACCGGCCAGCATAAAGAAGAGAGAGTGTAGACACGCGCTGAGTTGGAAATCCCACCACATGGGAAACATATGGTATCCATGTGAGCACTCGATCTAATAGGGTCGGAAGTGTCTTCCACGCGCTAATAACGGAAAGCAAGTCTAGACGGTCTGTCACCTCCAATCATGTCAAAGCACTGACTCATTGTTTCTTTTTCCATGCCAAGATTGCAAATAAAGACAAACCTTCACTCTCTTGCCACGTTTACCGTCCATCCACGGAGAAATTAGTAAGCCATTCACATATATTTTTATCTATAGGTAATACCGTGCGTGAAAGGTTGTAAAAATCAATGTTATTTTTAATATTAATATATCAAAATTATTTTAAAATAAATTTGTTTTAAAACTTTTCAAACTGCTTTTGAAAAAAAAAAGCAATTTTAACCCGATATACTATAAGGTTTAGGAGTGATGGGTTGCAGTGTAATTCGTGTTTTATGATTTTTTTTATTTTTTATTTAAAATTAATTTTTATATATATTTTTAAATTATTTTGATGTATTAATTTTAAAAATATTTTTTTAATATATTTAAAAAAATATTTTAAAAAATAACTAATACCACCCTCTTTTAAAAATATTTTTTTTAATATATTTAAAAAAATATTTTAAAAAATAACTAATACCACCCTCTTAAGTATTATATCAATAACAAGTAAAATAAATTGCTAGAACATGTTTTGATTAGGTTTTAATTGTAACTCAGCGGATCAACTCCAACTCTAATTTTTAACTAGCCCGGATAAATCACGGGTCAACCGGTCCCAAAAGAGGTTGATTTCCCGAGAATGAGTGAGTTTTTTTTTATATACTGGTAGTTATTTGTTTCACGTGAAGGTCTATGTCTGACAACACAAGTTGTTACGCCTAATCCCAACAACCTTTTTGGGGACGTTGGACCACCATTCCAATCAGTGACAGTCACCGTGAAGTGTACCGGCTTTGATCACTGGCCCACTAGCCCGTCCGATGCACCCTAGTCCCCTTCTCCCTCACACACTGACTGTTTTAGTCACCAGTTTACTACTCTCAATCGCGCCGAATCCGGCAAGATCAAAGATTGATTTCATTCCACGATAATCCCAAATTTGCTGTAACTATACACCGATTACATTTGCGTAATAATAATAATTTATTAAATTAAAAGTACAAAAGTGTGCATAAATTATTGTTAAAGCCGTGTCTACCACTGATATTTTGAAGTTTAATCGCCAACAATGTTCTCGTAAAGCACGGATACTGTTACACAAACACTTGCCTGTAGCTTTTTTATTGTTGAATAATTACAAATTCCTAAGAGCATGAAAAATAAATCAAACATTGCAGTGTCAAAAATGACTGGACAGTATTATTTGACAGAGAAAAGAATCCAGAGTGTCTGATTGCATAAAGAACGAACGGAGAATTAAACACGCACACGCAGAGCTCTGGAAATATTATAGTTGATGATCACGTGAAGTTATAGAAACAGAGAGATTAATCAATGCAAGGGAATCAGATGGTTTCTGGTTTTCTGCATGCAATCAAGAAAATGGATTCTGCTTATATTGAAGGAGTCGCGTTGTCAGAGTGAAGAAAAGGGATAAAACCTGAAGAAGCAGAGCCGTGAGCGCAAGATCGGTTGGTGGTTGTAGAAGGAGAGAGAGTACGGATGGCCACGCAGCTACCCCGGGCCCTGACAACACTCATCGCTAAATGATTAGAAGCCGCCAATTTACTGCATACCAAGTTCTGAGAAGAGAGGAAAAGGGAAGAAAGCAGAAAGAGAGAGGCGGTTCCTTCTGGCCCCGACTTTGGCGATCGAGTGGGAATGATAAAAGAATGTCGAGCGACTCGAATTCGAAGGCGAGGAATGAACCGGTTTTTGTCCCGTTTCGCATGTGGAGACGAATTTACGGATTGCCCCCCAACAGAGGCCGGCGGCTCGTCAATCCTAACTGTATCGACATTTATCTTTGGCGAGAGGGATAAAATCATAAAAGAGTGTCGAATGTCAATGACTCAATATTTAACTTCTTCTCTAGCAGCACAAGACAATTAGTGCATTGCTGACCATGGTTGTTAAAAATGCGTTTTAACTCGTAAAATCGTCCGATTTTACGAGTTAAAACACAAAAAACGTGTAGAATCGGGGTTAAAACTCGAAAACCAGCAAAATCGGGTTGACTCGGTCAAACTCGCAAAAAAACGGGTTGACTCGGTAAAAACGTAAAAAA
>Ga0325414_1004436_pt1 | contig 14700 bp, 17 predicted proteins | sample PopdelMetagenome_8_FD_206183 | JGI IMG/M metagenome (GOLD analysis project Ga0325414, IMG submission 206183) | Populus deltoides microbial communities from Bellville, Georgia, United States - Leaf-PdKOR-R3 | ecosystem: Host-associated > Plants > Phyllosphere > Phylloplane/Leaf | place: USA...
GATCCAACGGTCGGATCGAAAGTTATGGCCCTTGCGAAACGTCCATCCAGTCTGGCACGACCAGATCTCATCATCACCGAGTATCGATTCCTCATCCACTCCATGGAAAAGGGCATCCGGAAACTCTAGTAAAAGTTTGATCGCGATCCAACGGTCAGATCGAAAGTTATTGCCCATTCGAACCGTCACTCAAGCTAGGCGAGACACCACCTCATCATCACCGAGTATCGATTCCTCATCCACTCCATGGAAAAGGGCATCCGGAAACTCAAGTAAAAGTTTCATCGCGATCCAACGGTCGGATAGAAAGTTGTGGCCCTTCCGAACCGTCCATCGAGCCTGGCTCGACCAGACCTCATGATCACCAAGTATCGATTCCTCAGCCACTACATCGAAAATGGCATACGGAAACTCCAGTAAACGTTTGAGCGCGATCCAACGGTCGGATCGAAAGTTATGGTCCTTGCGACCCGTCCATCCAGCCTGGCTCGACCAGACCTCATCATCACCGAGTATCGATCCCTCATCCACTCCATGGAAAAGGGCATCCGGAAACTCCAGTAAAAGATTGATCGCGACCCAACGGTGGGATCGCAAGTTCTGGCCCTTCCAAACTGTCCATCCAGCCTGGCTCGACCAGACATCATCATCACCGAGTATCGATTCCTTACCCACTCCGTGGAAAAGGGCATCCGGAAACTCCAGTAAAAGTTTGATCGCGATCCAAGGGTCGGATCGAAAGTTATTGCCCTTTCGAACCGTCACTCAAGCCAGGCGAGACCAGACCTCATCATCACCGAGTATCGATTCCTCATCCACTGCATGGAAAAGGGCATCCGGAAACTCTAGTAAAAGTTTGATCGCGATCCAACGGTCAGATCGAAAGTTATTGCCCTTTCGAACCGTCACTCAAGCTAGGCGAGACACCACCTCATCATCACCGAGTATCGATTCCTCATCCACTCCATGGAAAAGGGCATCCGGAAACTCAAGTAAAAGTTTCATCGCGATCCAACGGTCGGATCGAAAGTTGTGGCCCTTCCGAACCGTCCATCGAGCGTGGCTCGACCAGACCTCATGATCACCAAGTATCGATTCCTCAGCCACTATATGGAAAATGGCATCCGGAAACTCCAGTAAACGTTTGAGCGCGAACCAACGGTCGGATCGAAAGTTATGGTCCTTGCGACCCGTCCATCCAGCCTGGCTCGACCAGACCTCATCATCACCGAGTATCGATCCCTCATCCACTCCATGGAAAAGAGCATCCGGAAACTCCAGTAAAAGATTGATCGCTACCCAACGGTGGGATCGCAAGTTCTGGCCCTTCCAAACTGTCCATCCAGCCTGGCTCGACCAGACATCATCATCACCGAGTATGGATTCCTTACCCACTCCATGGAAAAGGGCATCCGGAAACTCCAGTAAACGTTTGATCGCGATCCAACGGTCGGATCGAAAGTTATTGCCCTTTCGAACCGTCACTTAAGCCAGGCGAGACCAGACCTCATCATCACCGAGTATCGATTCGTCATCCACTGCATGGAAAAGGGCATCCGGAAACTCTAGTAAAAGTTTGATCGCGATCCAACGGTCAGATCGAAAGTTATTGCCCTTTCGAACCGTCACTCAAGCTAGGCGAGACACCACCTCATCATCACCGAGTATCGATTCCTCATCCACTCCATGGAAAAGGGCATCCGGAAACTCAAGTAAAAGTTTCATCGCGATCCAACGGTCGGATCGAAAGTTGTGGCCCTTCCGAACCGTCCATCGAGCCTGGCTCGACCAGACCTCATGATCACCAAGTATCGATTCCTCAGCCACTATATGGAAAATGGCATCCGGAAACTCCAGTAAACGTTTGAGCGCGAACCAACGGTCGGATCGAAAGTTATGGCCCTTGCGATCCGTCCATCCAGCCAGCTCGACCAGACCTCATCATCACCGAGTATCGATCCCTCATCCACTCCATGGAAAAGAGCATCCGGAAACTCTAGTAAAAGATTGATCGGGACCCAACGGTGGGATCGCAAGTTCTAGCCCTTCCAAACTGTCCATCCACCCTGGCTCGACCAGACATCATCATCACCGAGTATCGATTCCTTACCCAATCTGTGGAAAAGGGCATCCGGAAACTCCAGTAAAAGTTTGATCGCGATCCAACGGTCGGATCGAAAGTTATTGCCCTTTCGAACCGTCACTTAAGCCAGGCGAGACCAGACCTCATCATCACCGAGTATCGATTCCTCATCCACTCCATGGAAAAGGGCATCCGGAAACTCTAGTAAAAGTTTGATCGCGATCCAACGGTCAGATCGAAAGTTATTGCCCTTTCGAACCGTCACTCAAGCTAGGCGAGACACCACCTCATCATCACCGAGTATCGATTCCTCATCCACTCCATGGAAAAGAGCATCCGGAAACTCCAGTAAAAGATTGATTGCGATCCAACAGTCGGATCGCAAGTTATGGCCCTTCCGAACTGTCCATCCAGCCTGGCTCGACCAGACATCATCATCACCGAGCATCGATTCCTCAGCCACTACATGGAAAAGGGCATCCGGAAACTCCTGTAAACGTTTGAGCACGATCCAACGGTCGGATCGAAAGTTATGGCCTTGCGACCCGTCCATCCAGCCTGGCTCGACCAGACCTCATCATCACCGAGTATCGATTCCTCATCCACTCCATGGAAAAGGGCATCCGGAAACTCAAGTAAAAGTTTGATCGCGATCCAACGGTCGGATCGAAAGTTGTGGCCCTTCCGAACCGTCGATCGAGCCTGGCTCGACCAGACCTCATGATCACCAAGTATCGATTCCCCAGCCACTATATGGAAAATGGCATCCGGAAACTCCAGTAAACGTTTGAGCGCGAACCAACGGTCGGATCGAAAGTTATGGTCCTTGCGACCCGTCCATCCAGCCTGGCTCGACCAGACCTCATCATCACCGAGTATCGATCCCTCATCCACTCCATGGAAAAGAGCATCCGGAAACTCCAGTAAAAGATTGATCGCGACCCAACGGTGGGATCGCAAGTTCTGGCCCTTCCAAACTGTCCATCTAGCCTGGCTCGACCAGACATCATCATCACCGAGTATGGATTCCTTACCCACTCCGTGGAAAAGGGCATCCGGAAACTCCAGTAAAAGTTTGATCGCGATCCAACGGTCGGATCGAAAGTTATTGCCCTTTCGAACCGTCACTTAAGCCAGGCGAGACCAGACCTCATCATCACCGAGTATCGATTCCTCATCCACTGCATGGAAAAGAGCATCCGGAAACTCCAGTAAAAGATTGATCACGACCCAACGGTGGGATCGCAAGTTCTGGCCCTTCCAAACTGTCCATCCAGCCTGTCTCGACCAGACATCATCATCACCGAGTATCGATTCCTTACCCACTCCATGGAAAAGGGCATCCGGAAACTCCAGTAAAAGTTTGATCGCGATCCAACGGTCGGATCGAAAGTTACTGCCCTTTCGAACCGTCACTCAAGCCAGGCGAGACCAGACCTCATCATCACCGAGTATCGATTCCTCATCCACTTAATGGAAAAGGGCATCCGGAAACTCTTGTAAAAGTTTGATTGCGATCCAACGGTCGGATCGAAAGTTATGGCCCTTGCGGACCGTCCATCCAGCCTGGCTCGACGAGACCTCATCATCAGCGAGTATCGATTCCTCATCCACTCCATGGAAAAGGGCATCCGGAAACTCTAGTAAAATTTTGATCATGATCCAATGGTCGGATCGAAAGTTATGGCCCTTCCGAACCGTTCATCCAGCGTGGCTCGACCAGACCTCATCATCACCGAGTATCGATTCCTCATCCACTCCATGGAAAAGGGCATCCGGAAACTCTAGTAAAAGTTTGATCGCGATCCAACGGTCGCATCGAAAGTTATGGCCCTTGGGAACCGTCCATCCAGCCTGGCTCGACCACACCTCATCATCACCGAGTATCGATTCCTCATCCACTCCATGGAAAAGAGCATCCAGAAACTCCAGTAAAAGATTGATCGCGATCCAACGGTCGGATCGAAAGTTATGGACCTTGCGAACCGTCCATCCAGCCTGGCTCGACCAGACCTCATCATCACCGAGTATCGATTCCTCATACACTCCATGGAAAAGAGCATACGGAAACTCAAGTAAAAGATTGATCGCGATCCAACGGTCGGATCGCAAGTAATGGCCTTCCGAACTGTCCATCCAGCCTGGCTCTACCAGACATCATCATCTCCGAGTATCGATTCCTTACGCATTGCATGGAAAAGGGCATCCGGAAACTCCAGTAAAAATTTGATCGTGATTCAACGGTTGATCGAAAGTTCTTGCCCTTTCAAGCCGTCACTCAAGCTAGGCGAGACCAGATCTCATCATCACCGAGTATCGATTCCTCATCCACTCCATGGAAAAGGGCATCCGGAAACTGTAGTAAAAGTTAGATCGCGATCCAACGATCGGATCGAAAGTTATGGCCCTTGCGAACCGTCCATCCAAATTGGCTCGACCAGACCTCATCATCACCGAGTATCGATTCCTTACCCACTCCATGGAAAAGGGCATCCGGAAACTCTAGAAAAAGTTTGATCGCGATCCAACGGTCGGATCGAAAGTTATGGCCCTTACGAACTGTCCATCCATCTTGGCTCGACCAGACATCATCATCACCGAGTATCGATTTCTTATGCACTCCATCGAAAAGGGCATCCGGAAACTCTAGTAAAAGTTTGATCGCGATCCAACGGTCAGATCGAAAGTTATTGCCCTTTCAAACCGTCACTCAAGCTAGGCGAGGCCAGACCTCATCATCACCGAGTATCGATTCCTCATCCACTCCATGGAAAAGGGCATCCGGAAACTCGAGTAAAAGTTTGATCGCGATCCAACGGTCGGATCGAAAGTTATGGCCCTTGCGAACTGTCCGTCCAGCCCGGCTCGACTACCTCATCATCATCGAGTATCGATTCCTCATCCACTTCATGGAAAAGAGCATCCGGAAACTCCAGTAAACGTTTGAGCGCGATCCAACGGTCGGAACGAAAGTTATGGCCCTTGCGACCCGTCCATCCAGCCTGGCTCGACCAGACCTCATCATCACCAAGTATCGATTCCTCAACCACTACATGGAAAAGGGCATCCGGAAACTCTAGTAAACGTTTGGGCGCGATCCAACGGTCGGATCGAAAGTTATGGCCCTTGCGACCCGTCCATCCATCTTGGCTCGACCAGACATCATCATCACCGAGTATTGATTCCTTACCCACTCCATGGAAAAGGGCATCCGGAAACTCCAGTAACAGTTTGATCGCGATCCAACGGTCGGATCGAAAGTTACTGCACTTTCGAAACGTCACTCCAGTCAGGCTCGACCAGACCTCATCATCACCGAGTATCGATTCCTCATCCACTCCATGGAAAAGGGCATCCGGAAACTCTAGTAAAAGTTTGATCGCGATCCAACGGTCGCATCGAAAGTTATGGCCCTTGCGAACCGTCCATCCAGCCTGGCTCGACCACACCTCATCATCACCGAGTATCGATTCCTCATCCACTCCATGGAAAAGAGCATCCGGAAACTCCAGTAAAAGATTGATCGTGATCCAACGGTCGGATCAAAAGTTATGGACCTTGCGAACCATCCATCCAGCCTGGCTCGACCAGACCTCATCATCACCGAGTATCGATTCCTCATGCACTCCATGGAAAAGAGCATCCGGAAAGTCAAGTAAAAGATTGATCGCGATCCAACGGTCGGATCGCAAGTAATGGCCTTCCGAACTGTCCATCCAGCCTGGCTCGACCAGACATCATCATCACCGAGTATCAATTCCTCATCCACTCCTTGGAAAAGGGCATCCGGAAAATCCAGTAAAAGTTTGATCGCGATCCAACGGTTGGATCGAAAGTTCTTGCCCTTTCAAACCGTCACTCAAGCTAGGCGAGACCAGAGCTCATCATCACCGAGTATCGATTCCTCATCCACTCCATGGAAAAGGGCATCCGGAAACTCTAGTAAAAGTTAGATCGCGATCCAACGATCGGATCGAAAGTTATGGCCCTTGCGAACCATCCATCCAAATTGGCTCGACCAGACCTCATCATCACCGAGTATCGATTCCTTACCCACTCCATGGAAAAGGGCATCCGGAAACTCTAGAAAAAGTTTGATCGCGATCCAACGGTCGGATCGAAAGTTATAGCCCTTACGAACTGTCCATCCATCTTGGCTCGACCAGACATCATCATCACCGAGTATCGATTTCTTACGCACTCCATGGAAAAGGGCATCCGGAAACTCCAGTAAACGTTTGAGCGCGATCCAACGGTCGGATCGAAAGTTATGGCCCTTGCGACCCGTCCATCCAGCCTGGCTTGACCAGACCTCATCATCACCCAGTATCGATTCCTCAACCACTACATGGAAAAGGGCATCCGAAAACTCCAGTAAACGTTTGGGCGCCATCCAACGGTCAGATCGAAAGTTATGGCCCTTGCGACCCGTCCATCCAGCCTGGCTCGACCAGAGATCATCATCACCGAGTATCGATTCCTTACCCACTCCATGGAAAACGGCATCCAGAAACTCCAGTAACAGTTTGATCGCGATCCAACGGTCGGATCGAAAGTTACTGCCCATTCGAACCGTCACTCCAGTCAGGCTCGACCAGACCTCATCATCACCGAGTATCGATTCCTCATCCACTCCATGGAAAAGGGCATCCGGAAACTCTAGTAAAAGTTTGATCGCGATCCAACGGTCGGATCGAATGTTATGGCCCTTGCGACCGTCCATCCAGCCTGGCTCGACCAGACCTCATCATCACCGAGTATCGATTCCTCATCCACTCTATGGAAAACACCATCCGGAAACTCCAGTAAAAGATTGATTGCGATCCAACGGTCGAATAGCAAGTTATGTCCCTTCCGAACTGTCCATCCAACCTGGCTCGACCAGACATCATCATCACCGAGTATCGATTCCTTACCCACTCCATGGAAAAGGGCATCCGAAAATTCCAGTAAGAGTTTGATCGCGATCCAACGGTCGGATCGAAAGTTGTGGCCCTTCCGAACCGTCCATCGAGCCTGGCTCGACCAGACCTCATGATCACCAAGTATCGATTCCTCAGCCACTACATGGAAAAGGGCATCCGGAAACTTCAGTAAACGTTTGAGCGCGATCCAACGGTCGGATCCAAACTTATGGCCCTCGCGACCCGTCCATCCAGCCTGGCTCGACCAGACCTCATCATCACCGAGTATCGATTCCTCATCCACTCCATGGAAAAGAGCATCAGGAAACTCCAGAAAAAGATTGATCGCGATCCAACGGTTGGATCGCAAGTTCTGGCCCTTCCAAACAGTCCATCCAGGCTGGCTCGACCAGACATCATCATCACCGAGTATCGATTCCTTACCCACTCCATGGAAAAGGGCATCCGGAAACTCCAGTAAAAGTTTGATCGCGATCCAACGGTCGGATCGAAAGTTATTGCCCTTTCGAACCGTCACTCAAGCCAGGCGAGACCAGACCTCATCATCACCGAGTATCGATTCCTCATCCACTCCATGGAAAAGGGCATCCGAAAACTCTAGTAAAAGTTTGATCGCGATCCAACGGTCAGATCGAAAGTTATTGCCCTTTCGAACCGTCACTCAAGCTAGGCAAGACCAGACCTCATCATCACCGAGTATCGATTCCTCATCCACTACATGGAAAAGGGCATCCGGAAACTCCAGTAAATGTTTGAACGCGATTCAACGTTCGGATCAAAAGTTATGGCCCTTGCGACCCGTCCATCCAGCCTGGCTCGACCAGACCTTATCATCACCCAGTATCGATTCCTCATCCACTCCATGGAAAAGAGCATCCAGAAACTCCAGTAAAAGATTGATCGCGATCCAATAGTTGGATCGCAAGTTCTGGCCCTTCCAAACTGTCCATCCACCCTGGCTCGACCAGACATCATCATCACCGAGTATCGATTCCTTACCCACTCCATGGAAAAGGGCATCCGGAAACTCCAGTAAAAGTTTGATCGCGATCCAACGGTCGGATCGAAAGTTATTGCCCTTTCGAACCGTCACTCAAGCCAGGCGAGACCAGACCTCATCATCACCGAGTATCGATTCCTCATGCACTCTATGGAAAAGAGCATCCAGAAACTCCAGTAAAAGATTGATTGCGATCCAACGGTCGAATAGCAAGTTATGTCCCTTCCGAACTGTCCATCCAGCCTAGCTCGACCAGACATCATCATCACCGAGTATCGATTCCTTACCCACTCCATGGAAAAGGGCATCCGAAAATTCCAGTAACAGTTTGATCCCGATCCAACGGTCGGATCGAAAGTTGTGGCCCTTCCGAACCGTCCATCGAGCCTGGCTCGACCAGACCTCATGATCACCAAGTATCGATTCCTCAACCACTACTTGGAAAAGGGCATCCGGAAACTCCAGTAAACGTTTGAGCGCGATCCAACGGTCGGATCGAAACTTATGGCCCTCGCGACCCGTCCATCCAGCCTGGCTCGACCAGACCTCATCATCACCGAGTATCGATTCCTCATCCACTCCATGGAAAAGAGCATCTGGAAACTCCAGAAAAAGATTGATCGCGATCCAACGGTTGGATCGCAAGTTCTGGCCCTTCCAAACAGTCCATCCAGGCTGGCTCGACCAGACATCATCATCACCGAGTATCGATTCCTTACCCACTCCATGGAAAAGGGCATCCGGAAACTCCATTAAAAGTTTGATCGCGATCCAACGGTCGGATCGAAAGTTATTGCCCTTTCGAACCGTCACTCAAGCTAGGCGAGACCAGACCTCATCATCACCGAGTATCGATTCCTCATCCACTCCATGGAAAAGGGCATCCGGAAACTCTAGTAAAAGTTTGATCGCGATCCAACGGTCAGATCGAAAGTTATTGCCCTTTCGAACCGTCACTCAAGCTAGGCAAGACCAGACCTCATCATCACCGAGTATCGATTCCTCATCCACTACATGGAAAAGGGCATCCGGAAACTCCAGTAAATGTTTGAACGCGATTCAACGTTCGGATCAAAAGTTATGGCCCTTGCGACCCGTCCATCCAGCCTGGCTCGACCAGACCTTATCATCACCCAGTATCGATTCCTCATCCACTCCATGGAAAAGAGCATCCAGAAACTCCAGTAAAAGATTGATCGCGATCCAACAGTTGGATCGCAAGTTCTGGCCCTTCCAAACTGTCCATCCAGCCTGGCTCGACCAGACATCATCATCACCGAGTATCGATTCCTGACGCACTCCATGGAAAAGGGCATCCGGAAACTCCAGTAAAAGTTTGATCGCGATCCAACGGTCGGATCGAAAGTTATGGCCCTTGCTAACCGTCCATCCAACCTGGCTCGACTAGACCTCATCATCAGCGAGTATCGATTCCTCATACACTCCATGGAAAAGAGCATCCGGAAACTCCAGTAAAAGTTTGATCGCGATCCAACGGTCGGATCGAAAGTTATGGCCCTTGCGGACCGTCCATCCAGCCTGGCTCGACGAGACCTCATCATCAGCGAGTATCGATTCCTCATCCACTCCATGGAAAAGGGCATCCGGAAACTCCAGTAAAAGTTTGATCACGATCCAACGGTCGGATCGAAAGTTCTTGCCCTTTCAAACCGTCACTCAAGCCAGGCGAGACCAGATCTCATCATCACCGAGTATCGATTCCTGACGCACTCCATGGAAAAGGGCATCCGGAAACTCTAGTAAAAGTTTGATCGCGATCCAATGGTCGGATCGAAAGTAATGGCCCTTGCGAACCGTCCATCCATCCTGGCTCGACCAGACATCATCATCACCGAGTATCGATTCCTGACGCACTCCATGGAAAAAGGCATCCGGAAACTCCAGTAAAAGTTTGATCGCGATCCAACGGTTGGATCGAAAGTTATGGCCCTTGCGAACCGTCCATCCAACCTGGCTCGACTAGACCTCATCATCACCGAGTATCGATTCCTCATCCACTCCATGGAAAAGGGCATCCGGAAACTCCAGTAAAAGGTTGATCGCGATCCAACGGTCGGATCGAAAGTTCTTGCCCTTTCAAACCGTCACTCAAGCGAGGCGAGACCAGATCTCATCATCACCGAGTATCGATTCCTGACGCACTCCATGGAAAAGGGCATCCGGAAACTCTAGTAAAAGTTTGATCGCGATCCAATGGTCGGATCGAAAGTTCTTGCCCTTTCAAGCCGTCACTCAAGCCAGGCGAGACCAGATCTCATCATCACTGAGTATCGATTCCTCATCCTCTCCAAGGAAAAGGGCATCCGGAAACTCTAGTAAAAGTTTGATCGCGATCCAAGAGTCGGATAGAAAGTTATGGCCCTTGTGAACCGTCCATCCATCCTGGCTCGACCAGACATCATCATCACCGAGTATCGATTCCTGACGCACTCCATGGAAAAGGGCATCAGGAAACTCCAGTAAAAGTTTGATCGCGATCCAACGGTCGGATCGAAAGTTATGGCCCTTGCGAACCGTCCATCCAACCTGGCTCGACCAGACCTCATCATCACCGAGTATCGATTCCTCATACACTCCATGGAAAAGAGCATCCGAAACTCGAGTAAAATTTTGATCGCGATCCAACGGTCGGATCGAAAGTTATGGCCCTTGCTAACCGTCCATCCAACCTGGCTCGACTAGACCTCATCATCAGCGAGTATCGATTCCTCATCCACTCCTTGGAAAAGGGCATCCGGAAACTCCAGTAAAAGTTTGATCGCGATCCAACGGTCGGATCGAAAGTTCTTGCCCTTTCCAACCGTCACTCAAGCCAGGCGAGACCAGATCTCATCATCACCGAGTATCGATTCCTCATCCTCTCCATGGAAAAGGGCATCCGGAAACTCTACTAAAAGTTTGATCGCGATCCAATGGTCGGATCGAAAGTTATGGCCCTTGCGAACCGTCCATCCAAATTGGCTCGACCAGACCTCAGCATCATCGAGTATCAATTCCTCATACTCTCCATGGAAAAGAGCATCCGAAACTCGAGTAAAATTTTGATCGCGATCCAACGGTCGGATCGAAAGTTATGGCCCTTGCGACCGTCCATCCAGCCTGGCTCGACCAGACGTCATCATTACCGAGTATCGATTCCTCAAACACTCCATGGAAAAGAGCATCCGGAAACTCCAGTAAAAGATTGATTGCGATCCAACGGTCGAATCGCAAGTTATGGTCCTTTCGAACTGTCCATCCAGCCTGGCTCGACCAGACATCATCATCACCGAGTATCGATTCCTTACCCACTCCATGGAAAAGGGCATCCGGAAACTCCAGTAAAAGTTTGATCGCGATCCAACGGCCGCATCGAAAGTTACTGCCCTTTCGAACCGTCACTCAAGTCAGGCTCGACGAGACCTCATCATCACCGAGTATCGATTCCTCATCCACTCTATGGAAAAGGGCATCCGGAAACTCCAGTAAAAGGTTGATCGCGATCCAACGGTCGGGTCGAAAGTTATGGCCCTTGCGAACCGTCCATCCAGTTTGGCTCGACCAGACCTCATCATCACCAAGTATCGATTCCACATCCACTCCATGGAAAAGTGCTTCCAGAAACTCTAGTAAAAGTTTGATCGCGATCCAACGGTCGGATCGAAAGTTATGGCCCTTGCAGACCGTCCATCCAGCCTGGCTCGACTAGACCTCATCATCAGTGAGTATCGATTCCTAATCCACTCCATGGAAAAGGGCATCCGGAAACTCCAGTAGAAGATTGATCGCGATCCAATGGTCGGATCGCAAGTAATGGCCTTCCGAACTGTCCATCCAGCCTGGCTCGACCGGACATCATCATCACCGAGTATCGATTCCTCAGCCACTACATGGAAAAGGGCATCCGAAAACTTCAGTAAACGTTTGAGCGCGATCCAACGGTCGGATCGAAAGTTATGGTCCTTGCGACCCGTCCATCCAGCCTGGCTCGACCAGACCTCATCATCACCGAGTATCGATTCCTCATCCACTCCGTGGAAAAGAGCATCCGGAAACTCGAGTAAAATTTTAATCGCGATCCAACGGTCGGATCGAAAGTGATGGCCCTTGCGACCGTCCATCCAGCCTGGCTCGACCAGACGTCATCATTACCGAGTATCGATTCCTCAAACACTCCATGGAAAAGAGCATCCGAAAACTCGAGTAAAATTTTGATCGCGATCCAACGGTCGGATCGAAAGTTATGGCCCTTGCGACCGTCTATCTAGCCTGGCTCGACCAGACCTCATCATCACCAAGTATCGATTCCTCATCCAATCCATGGAAAAGAGCATCCGGAAACTCCAGTAGAAGATTGATCGCGATGCAACAGTCGGATCGAAAGTTCTTGCCCTTTCAAACCGTCACTCAAGCCAGGCGAGACCAGATCTCATCATCACCGAGTATCGATTCCTCATCCACTCCATGGAAAAGGGCATCCGGAAACTCCAGTAAAAGTTTGATCGCGATGCAACAGTCGGATCGAAAGTTCTTGCCCTTTCAAACCGTCACTCAAGCCAAGCGAGACCAGATCTCATCATCACCGAGTATCGATTCCTCATCCACTCCATGGAAAATGGCATCCGGAAACTCCAGTAAAAGTTTGATCGCGATCCAAAGGTCGGATCGAAAGTTATTGCCCTTTCGAACCGTCACTCAAGCGAGGCGAGACCAGACCTCATCATCACCGAGTATCGATTCCTCAGCCACTCCATCAAAAAGGGCATCCGGAAACTCTATTAAAATTTTGATCGCGATCCAACGATCGCATCGAAAGTTATGGCCCTTGCGAATCGTCCATCCAGCCTGGCTCGACCAGACCTCATCATCACCCAGTATCGATTCCTTACCCTCTCCATGGAAAAGAGCATCCGGAAACTCCAGTAAAAGCTTGATCGCGATCCAACGGTCGGATCGAAAGTTATTGCCCTTTCGAACCGTCACTCAAGCGAGGCGAGACCAAACCTCATCATCACCGAGTATCGATTCCTCAGCCACTCCATGGAAAAGGGCATCCGGAAACTCTATTAAAATTTTGATCGCGATCCAACGGTCGGATCACAAGTAATGGCCCTTCCGAACCGTCCATCCAGCCTGGCTCGACAAGACATCATCATCACCGAGTATCGATTCCTCATCCACTCCATGGAAAAGGGCATCCGGAAAGTCCAGTAAAAGCTTGATCGCGATCCAACGGTCGAATCGAAAGTTATGGCCCTTGCGAACCGTCCATCCAGCCTGGCACGACGAGACCTCATCATCATCGAGTATCGATTCCTCATCCACTCCATGGAAAAGGGCATCCGGAAACTCTAGTAAAAGTTTGATCGCGATCCAACGGTCGGGTCGAAAGTTATGGCCCTTGCGAACCGTCCATCCAGTTTGGCTCGACCAGACCTCATCATCACCAAGTATCGATTCCACATCCACTCCATGGAAAAGTGCTTCCAGAAACTCTAGTAAAAGTTTGATCGCGATCCAACGGTCGGATCGAAAGTTATTGCCCTTTCGAACCGTCACTGAAGCCAGGCGAGACCATACCTCATCATCACCGAGTATCGATTCCTCAGTCACTCCATGGAAAGGGGCATCTGGAAACTCTATTAAAATTTTGATCGCGATCCAACGGTCGCATCGAAAGTTATGGCCGTTGCGAACCGTCCATCCCGCATGGCTCGAACAGACCTCATCATCACCGAGTATTAATTCCTTACCCCCTCCATGGAAAAGGGCATCCGGAAAGTCTAGTAAAAGATTGATCGCGATCCAACGGTCGGATCGCAAGTTGTGGCCCTTCCGCACTGTCCATCCAGCCTGGCTCGACCAGACATCATTATCACCGAGTATCGATTCCTTACCCACTACATGGAAAAGGGCATCCGGATATTCCAGTAAAATATTGATCGCGATCCAACGGTCGCATCGAAAGTTATGGCCCTGGCGAACCGTCCATCCCGCATGGCTCGAACAGACCTCATCATCACCGAGTATCGATTCCTTACCCACTCCATGGAAAAGGGCATCCAGAAACTCTAGTAAAAGTTTGATCGCGATCCAAAGGTCGGATCGCAAGTTATGGCCCTTCCGAACCGTCCATCCAGCTGGCTCGACCAGACCTCATTATCATCGAGTATCGTTTCCTCATCCACTCTATGGAAAAGAGCATCCGGAAACTCAGTAAAAGATTCATCGCGATCCAACGGTCGGATCACAAGTTATGGCCCTTCCGAACTGTCAATCCAGCCTGGCTCGAGCAGACATCATCTTCACCGAGTATCGATTCCTTACCCACTCCATGGAAAAGGGCGTCGGAAACTCCAGTAAAAGTTTGATCGCGATCCAACGGTCGGATCGAAAGTTATTGCCCTTTCAAAGCGTCACTCAATCCACGCGAGACCAGACCTCATCATCACCGAGTAGCGATTCCTCATACACTCCATGGAAAAGGGCATCCGGAAACTCAGTAAAAGATTCATCGCGATCCAACGGTCGGATCACAAGTTATGGCCCTTCCGAACTGTCCATACAGCCTGGCTCGACCAGACATCATCTTCACCGAGTATCGATTCCGGACCCACTCCATGGAAAAGGGCATCGGAAAGTCCAGTAAAAGTTTGATCGCGAACCAACGGTCGGATCGAAAGTTATTGCCC
>Ga0325414_1004437_pt1 | contig 14699 bp, 12 predicted proteins | sample PopdelMetagenome_8_FD_206183 | JGI IMG/M metagenome (GOLD analysis project Ga0325414, IMG submission 206183) | Populus deltoides microbial communities from Bellville, Georgia, United States - Leaf-PdKOR-R3 | ecosystem: Host-associated > Plants > Phyllosphere > Phylloplane/Leaf | place: USA...
AAGTAATGATCATATTATCTTTTACAAGCATCGCATGATTCAACAAAAGGGAAGGAACCTTAACGAAATATATAGCACTCTGATAGAGTTTATAAAAATAAAATATAGGGAAAGATCCATAAAAAAATAAAAATAAATTAAAAAAGTATAGGTGAAGAACATGTTCCTAACCTATTTTTATTGGCTAAACATATAGATAATTGACACGTGACCTCTCAATTAACAAAACCAAATGTTGGGTTTGAATTTTTGTGTAATGGATCTAACCTCACGTATATATTCGAAGAGGAGTTAATTGCACGTTTTACTTTTTTTTTTTTTTTTTAAGATTGTCATTCTACTGTTTATATAAATAGCTCATTCTAAATTTATATTATCATAGTTTTTAGACCCGGTTCGATCCATGATCCGGATTTTAGGTTTTGACCAGATCACCAGGTTTTGACCGGGTCAATTTAAAAAAAAAACCAAAACGACGTCGTTTTAGTAAAAAAACAAAAGTCAACAGGTTGCAGCCTGATTTTTGACAGGGTTTTATTGGATCAACCCATTGGGGCACACCGAGTTTTTTCTTTCCCTGTTTTTTTTTTAACCCGACCCGGTTCCAGCTCCGGATCGGCTGGATCCCGAATTGATTCACGAGGTCCAACCAGGTTTTAAAACTATGCAGGAGGTCATACATAAAAATAGAAAAAGGATGGAACTAAACTATCCTTTTTAAGTACACTTAAATTAAGAGTAAATATAAATCCAAGTAGAGGTAAAAGAAATTAGCATATCGCGCTCCTTTAACGTCCGTGGTAGCATATATTAGGATATGGCATCACAAGGTATGCACGCTTGACACATCACCACGCATCTTGTTGGTTTTTAACTAGTTTTACTTAGACCCCTATTTGTTTCTTTATTCCTTAAAGCTCCTCTTTAAAGTCCTTTGAATTTCAGCAAAGGATCATTATATATAATATCATGTACTTTCTCAACTCAAAAAGTTAAAAGTATTAGGTAATTGTTTTATATATTTTTTTAATATATCATTTAATTAAAAGTTTTTTAAACTTAAAACTTGAATAAATTCATCATTAATGTTGTTTGCCAAGAATTTTATTTATTTATTTTTGCTCAAGTTTTTGTTTTTGTGTTTTTGGATCATTTAGGTGTGCTAATGTTAAAAATAAATTTTAAAAATAATAAAGAAATATATTATTTTGATGAATTTCCGAATAAAAAGTACTTTGAGAAGCAATTACTACCACAATGTCAAACATGCTCTAAGTATTTTAATATCATATTAAATAAAAAATTTAAACTATTAAATGAAGTTCAATATACAATTTTATAATACTATCAAACAAGAGTTTTAGAAAGGATAAAGAATCAAATAGTATATTGCGTGCCTGCTTTATACCAAAATTAGCCTTTTAAGAACTGTGTGTGTTTGTGTGGGTGTGTGTGTGTGAGAGAGAGAGGGAGAGAGGGAGAAGAATTTTCCACGTACATGTTACAAGCTATGGTAAATGTTGTAACCCGATTGTTACCCCATAATTTTTCTCTGTGTTTTTAAAAATTAATTTTTCAATATAATTTAATTTTTATCATGATAATAATAATAAAAAAAAGAAAAAGTTCCGAGAGTGAAATAAGAAGAAAGAGACAATAAAGGGTTAAGAAGAGTAGGGACTAAACTGATCCACTGCCTAAAGCATGATTAGGCAGAGGGTTCGTGTTCATATCAGGAGTGTCTTCCAATGTTATCCACCCTGTCTTGATTAATTGCAAAAGCTTTCCCTTGAAGGCGTTCAAGTATGGATGTTATGCCCAGTAACACTAATTTAGTATTCATAGGTGAGCTCTAGCTTGTACCAGTTGGGGTAAGGTGGCTGCAAAAGTGCTAGAGGTTCGGGAGCTAGATGCTCGATGCTTAACAACTCCTGTACATCTCATTTAGGGGTAGCGGTAATAGAGATTGTTATTTTTGGACCTTTTGATAATTCTTCTTTGGAAAATTTCCAATTTGGCTTTTGGCTTAAAAGTTTTGGGGCTCAGGTTTATTGGTAGGAGATGGAGAGTTGAGATTGATATTGGCAACTTAGGATGGAGTGTGGTAGTTTTGGAATGGGTTTTTCCTACCTATATAGCCATCTCCAACATGGTCGACCTCCTTCCCTTCGAGTTTTTCTTGGTGGGTGTAGAAATTATACCACTCTTGACACCTTGCTCTATGCACTCACACACTACCACATCGTTAGTGAATTGCTAGACCGAACTACCTGTCACATGCTCGTAGTATGGCACCTTAAGTGTGTCGGCAAATAGAGTAACCATCTCTTTGTCCAAAAGTGGGGGATGCACTTGAGCAACTGATTCCCGTCATCTTTGAGCGTATCCCTTTATGCTTTTTTTTGTCCTTTTTTTCCAAATTGGACAAGATGGTTCTGTCGGGAGCAACATCCATGTTGTACTTGTACTGCTTGACAAAAGCATCACCAGATCTTTCCATCTCCGGATCTTTGTGTTGTCCAATATCATGTATCGGCTCAATGTTATCCCACTTAAGCTATCCTGGAAAAAATGCATCAATAGTTTTTCATTATGTATTACTTTTGCCATTTTATTACAGTAGGACTTTATGTGAGTCATGAGGCATTGTGTTCCACTATATTTGATGAATTCTAGAACATGAAACTTCTTTGGGACAACCATATTTGGAACCAGACACATCTATGCTGCTCGTACTAGGTCATATAAGTCTACCCCTTTAATGACTCTGATTCTGGCTTCCAGCGACACCATCTTATTTTGATCAATGCTATCAGATGACTTGACCTTGTGGGACTTATTGGCAAATGCATCCATGGCCGCTAGGCCCGATACTAGTGTCGCTGACTACACAAATGTCAGATTATATTGTGGCTCTTGACCATGTTTAGTCATTCTTTCTTCAGGTTGAACTGCTGTCGAAGTCTGATTAAAGATGACGGGTCGGTTAGAAAGACCTTCATCAGAGACATTTCCAAGTTTTTGCTTGAGTAAGCTAGTGAGGCAAGCCATACTTGCCTTCACAGACTCCAAATCTTCTCGAAAATAGGCGTCACGGTGAGCATGCTCTTTATCTTCCATGTTTCTCACTCGAAGTCGAGTGTTGTAGACTATTTGGGGACTTATATTTCAACCTGATACATGTATGTATGTTATTTATAATGGATGTATGTATGTGCATGGATGGATGTATGTGTATGGATACAAATGTATGTACATGCACATTGGGTATGGATGGTGAGAACCCATGCGAGATGACTATTTAGGGAGCCCATACTCTAAGGAAAGGTTCTAGGCCATTACATGATAGGTAGGCTTTCTACCTAGTCTCAAAAGGGTCTTATATTTGCATAGTGATGATCTTCGTAAAGATAGTATGAGGGCGTTGCGAGGAATGGTTAAAACATATATGCCCACCATTATCAAGTAGACACTCAAATATGAGTTGGATGTTTCATGAATCTGAACCTTGATCAATAGTCATTAGGCAGATAACTAATCCCTCACCTAACTTATAAGCTTGTGTGTGCTTGAAACATTAAGACATATGATGCATGAGGCAATTTTATACAATGCATGAACAAATATTTACTGAATTTAAAGCATATAAGCAAATAAATAAGGGAAATGCATATTAACAAATACACACAAACCCAACAATAAAACACAATAATCAGACAAAAACAAAGTTAAGTCCATAAGGTCTTCAGTGGAGTCGTCGTTATGTCGCACGTGTGCGGCGTCACGACAAATGCATCCACTCTCATATATCTAAAAATTGGAAATGTGGTAAACAAGGATTTCTTGTTTTTTATTAGTGGAAAGAGGAAATGGGAGTCACCACCTAGTTTTTGATTACTAGAAACCCTAACTGGTCTTAAAGATCGAGCACAGGGACTGGTTGTGTGAAGGGAAGGTATTATCACCCCAAATACGCCCTATCTAAGGTAAGTTACATTGTTTAATTGTCTGGTAAAAACTAAGATATTGTCGTGTTTTCTAATTGTTGATCTGCCTAAAGTTTAAGAAAAATCCTCATCGGTAATGAGATTTTTATCTTATCGGGTAAAACCTAATTGTTCTAACGTTTATATATAAAAGAACTACCTTTTTGATATCAGGAATACATCTTACATATAAGTTCATAATCCTAGATACTAAAAGAAAACAAAGCATTTTTTTGGTATTTTTGAAATATGGACCGAGTTCTCGTGGCTTTAATAATCCGATTATTAAAGCTCAAAATGCATGTTGATACATATACATTTTTTGATGTAAATACAATAAGAATTTTTCTTATATTTTTTAGAGCCTTGGCCGTATGCATGAAAAAAAATATTTATATATATGCAACATTTTGAAGAAAATCGGGTATTTTAATACCGGATTTGTATCTTTACAATATAAAAATACAAAACAATATTAATCAAAATTGGTAGAAAAATCTACGAGAAAATCATAACTTTTTTTGAAAAGATTTTTATTCTTTTTGGAATTGTTTTGTATTTTTATTAAATATATAATATTATTATATTATAAATATGTAAAAGGATGGGCTCATATAATATTATTATATTATAAATATGTAAGAGGATGGGCTGGCTGGGTTGAAATCGGCCTAAAAGAAATTGGGCCAAGGTCAGCCCAAAAGAATTGGGCCAACATCGACCTAAAACAGGGGTTGGGCCGAGATCAGCCTAAAGGTGTTGGGCTAACATCAACTGACACGACCAAAGAGTTGATGTCTTCTCCCAAGTGTAGGAGTGTCGAAGTAATAAATAACCCGGCAAGACCGGGGTCGAACCACAGGGAGGTTAACTATATAAACTACAAATAAAGAAATAGATAAAACAGAAAAGGAGTTGAAGAGAGCTTTGAGATGTGATATTCATATAAGGATTAAACAAAGATAAAATAATTATCAAGGTTAGAGGATCCACTAATGGTATTTCAAACAAGTATAGTATAAACTCTTTTTATTACTTAACTGGAAACCACACATAAAAGAGGTTCCAATCGGATTATAAATTGTTAACATGATTACATTAGTTATCTTGTTTGAATAATGCTAATACTTGTAAATGTTGTCAGGTCTTCATGATTATAACTTATGTTAACAACAAATCAAGTTCCTTTCATAGCACACGTGTCAGTTATACCATACGGTTGGGTTATGAAAGTGCCAATTATTTGTTTTACCAAGGGTTATACAACATAAATCTAGATTAACCATTTAACAAGCAAAGTATTAAAAGTGAACAAGATAACAAATACAAAACATGTTAGTATCAAACATTAAAGTCCATGTTGAGTTTATACTAAACTTATTCTTACACCATTAGTGTACCATTTTCACCTTGACATAATAAACTTAGCTAAACATAATGAAAGAGAGAAACATAAATAAACAAAATAAGAACATAAAAAAAAGATATAAGTTAAATAAGTAAAAGAAATGAAAGGAAAAGCATAAACATGAGATTAATATAACCAAAACTTAAGCATTACAAAAATATAAAGAGAGAGCAAGAACATGCATGATCTTGATCTGAAAACCAAAATGCCTAAATGCAAGGTAAATACCTCCTTTTATAGGCCAAAATTTAGAACTATTGATTTAATGACTAATTATTGAGTGGGTGACCACATCTTGACTTGGTGACAATTCTTATCTTCTTGTCTGAACAACATGTCATTGTTAACGTCATAATTTGAACAGATTGTCCCCATGAAAGTTCTAGGAAATTGTCTTAGCTTTCCAACAAAAAAAGAATAAGTGCATTTGGACTTCTAGAACTCGAGATATGGGCTGAACACTAAACAGTGTCTAGACTGCAGGATAGATTCTGACTTTTCTGTTGTTGCTAAGATTTGGACTTCCAGACAGCAGAATTGAGTCTTGGACTCTCATAAATGTTTTAGGCCTATGTCTTAGCTTTCTAGCCATATAAACCAAATTGAAATCCAAGATCTACAGCTCTAGATATGACTCAATGACTAAACAGTGTTCCAGTTTGGACTGAATCATCATCACTTTTCTAAGCTTAACCCTCTATTTGTCTTCTCAATTTTAGTAGTTGAACTCATCAATCAATCCTTTGATTTATGTGATAGGCATGCATTTAAGATGAACATTTACCATAAATTAAAGGTATCTTATATTATTAGACATGTTATTATAAAACATGCTGTAGTTAAGGAGTTATTGATACTTCAAATGCAAAATAATGATATAAAACCTTGATAAAAATGCACTTTTAAGTACTAATCACACCCCCCAACCAGCTTATTACTAGTCCCTAGTAATCAAAATGTTAAAATAGAAAAATAATTTGCAAGTTCCACAAAGCAAGGCATTCATCATTCAACTTCCATTAATCTATCCAGATAAACAAACTCTCATTAAATTTATATATCTGCTCAATACCTCTTAAACAAAATATTAATAAACCTTCCTTCTTATGTGCTCAATGTATGAAAACATAGATGATGGGGTTTTTATTGGAAGAAAACAATATTTTGTTCTAATGTTTAATGTTAACTTCATTGGGTTGAGATTATTATCTTTTTTTTTCTCTTTTTTTTTTAAATATATATACATATAACTTAAAACACAATGCATCTTTAACCCATGTAACGAGCTTTTGGCTAATGACTTCCAAACCAGTTGGTCTTAGGGCATTAGGTGTTGAGACACAATGTTTGATTCCCTTAAGCTTTTCTGCTTAACCCATATAACAAGCTTTGGGCCAATAGCTCCCAAGTTAGTTGACTTTAGGGTATTAGGTGTTAAAACACCCTTTCGTGCTTAATTGCTTAGGTTAGGGAGGCTACGAAACCAAACTTATCTACGTTTTTATTATCATCAATATTATCAATTTGTTTTTTTTTTGCAAATTATATACTATCCATTTCCCTTGGTTGTTACCTTCAACAAAAGAACATAAATAATGTAATAATCCAATGTGCAACCCACAATCATATGTTAAAGTGTGTGTGTGTGTGAAAATGAAGGTTTAAGAATACTTGTTAAATGAGTATATGAGCATAATCAAGTGATAACAATGCGAGAGTTTGTAAACCTGAATATTTCAAGAAGTATTCTGATAGACCTTGATAAGAATATTTACTAAGATGCGTCTCAAGAGTCAATAAAATTCCTCCTTACTCTGCCATCCTAATAACAGTTTTGTCAAATGGTTTTAATAATATCAAAAACAGTTAGTAAGTTAGTTTTTTTTTTTGTCAACTACTACCCTCCCCCCAACCAAAATGAGACATTGTCCTCAATGTCTTAAGGTAGAAAGATAGAGTATAGAAGACATCATCTGAAACAAAGAACATTGACAAACCTGAAACACACTAAAACAAATATAAGAAATAACAAAACAAAATAAAATGCTATTAATAAAACCAAAGGACACAAGATTTTACAAATAAAGGCTCAAATCCAATCTAAGCTTTTTACAGCTTTCCATAATTGACCAATTTATGCGACTCATGGAGGGATCAAGTACAGGGATGAAAGATTGTAGTTGGTCAATCAATTGTTCAGCAGTAGCAACAAAGATTATGATTTGTCGTGCCGAAGATGTTAGAAATTCCTGTTCCACAACTTGATCAAGAAAAGACAACAAATTATCATAAAAACCATTAACATTTAACAAACCTATAGGTTTATGGTTAAACATCGCATTCATTTGATCAGATATTATGGAGACCAGTAGTTCCTCTCCAATTGTTTTTCCAATGATGTCCCTTTCTGTTAAAGCTTTGGGGACGATCCCCAAAACTTGACTACCTCCTAAAAATACAGTTATTGGACATACCCTCCCATTAACCCAAGGCTGCCTCCCCCATACACTAAATGAATCTTTCTCTCAGCTAGTACCTAACCAAAATGATTTGATTATAAAAACTCATTTTCTTTCCCAGGACTGGATTCACCGAAAACACAAATATTTCTTATGTGATGACTTGAGGAACCTATCATTTCTACATACTTCTTGAAATATTGTTTTCTTACAAATATTTCTTACAAATATTACTTATATATATATATATATATATATATATATATATGAATGTATGGGTTGAGTAGAAATGAAAGGAAGGAAGGAAGAGAATGTTTTATAGATGAGAAATTGAGAATGCAATTATACCACCTATATGTAGGCCAGCTAGAGTCTCTCTCACACACACACTCTCTCTCTCTCTTTATTTATTTATTTATTTTGAAAAAGCATGTATATGTACAGGTAGTTGTGATTGTGACTCGCATATTCCCTTGGTTTTACGTCTAAGAACGGCTTAAACGCCCTCTATGGGTCAGGGATAGGCTTCCCATCCAGTTTTCTTAAAAACTGGCAAACAAGGTCTTTTTTAATCAGATTTCCAAGACTATATCGAGCATGTTCTTTATGAAAATGGGGTCATAAGTTATGAAATGCACAATGCATATTGCCACTAGGATATGTCCCAAAAGTCAATAGAAGATTATCTAAAGATTCCTTATGTTTTGAAATAAATCCTAAGTTTTAACTATTTTCACAAGCTTTGCAGAACACATGTGTGTCTTTGAACATAGTGGGCCAATAGAATCCATATTGTAAGATTTTTGCAATCGTATTTTTTAACGAGAAATGACTCTCACATGCCTCAGAATGACAAAGTTTAATGACATTACTTACCTCATTGTCCGAAATGCATCTTTGAAATAATTGATCAAGACAATATTTGAATAAGTAAGGGTCATCCCGATAAAAGTTCTTCACTTCGTTCAAAAACTTTCTTTTGTCTTGGGTACTCTAGTGAGCTAGCAATTGTCCTAAAACAAGAAAATTAATAATATTAGCAAACCAAGGCATTGTAGAGATGGAAGGTAAAGATCCATAAGGAAAGTAGTCATCGATTGATGTGATATCAAATTTCGAATCTGTTGTCAATCTTGACAAATGATCTGCGACAACATTTTCGGTGCCTTTCTTGTCTTTGATTGTGATATCAAATTCTTGAAGTAACAAAATTCATTGCACCAATCTAGCCTTAGAATCTTTCTTAGAAAGAAGATACTTCAATGCTGCATGATAACTAAAAACAACAGCAGGTGAGCCAACAAGATAAGACCTGAATTTTTCACATGCAAATACTACTGCAAGTAATTCTTTTTTAGTGGTGGTGCAATTCATTTGAGCATTAATTAAAGTTTTACTTGCATAGTAAATCACATAAGGTTTCTTATCTTTTCTTTGTCCCAAGACAGCACCCACAGCATAATCACTAGCATCACACATTATTTTAAAAGGTAATGATCAATCAGGAGGTTGAATGACAGGAGCATAAGTAAGCAAGTTTTTAAGTTTAACAAAGGCTTCTTCACAATGTTCAGTCAATTAAAAAATATTATCCTTTGTTAGAAGGTTACTCCAGGACTTATATATTACATTAAAATCTTTGATGAACCTTCTATAAAAACCAGCATGTCCTAAGAATGATCTAACATCTTTAATAGATTTTGGTGTTGGCAAGTTAGTAATACAATGTCGTTTGTTACCATAAAGTAACATTTTTCCCAATTCAGTACAAGATTCTTCTCTTCATACTTGCTCAAAACCTTTTCTATGTTAGTCAAACAATCATCAAATGAATCGCCAAAAACAGAAAAATCATCCATAAAAATTTCAAGAAAACGTTCAACCATATCACTAAATATATTGAGCATGCATTTTTGAAATGTGGCTGGTGCATTACATAATCCAAAAGGCATCATTTGATATGCAAAAGTACCAAATGGACATGTGAAAGTAGTCTTCTCTTGATCTTCCAATGCAATTTCAATTTGGTTATAACCTGAATAGCCATCTAGGAAACAATAAAATTCATGACCTGCAACTCTTTCTAGGATTTGATCCCTGAAAGGTAAAGGAAAATGGTCTTTTCTAGTCATTGAATTTAGTTTTCTATAGTCAATGCAAATCATCAGATTCATCAATCTCAATTTCACTGGAAGTGGTTTGAAATTGGTCATGAACTAATTTTTCAGTAAAGTCCACTTCCTGTAAATCATTATCATCTCCAGGTTGCTTGAAAATGTTGAAATTATTCATCTCCAATGTCATGTTTCCAAAAAATAGCTTCATCAGTCCATTCCTATAATTAATCAATGCATTAGAAGTTGCAAGAAACGAACGTCCTAAAATAACAGGAAATGAATTACATGCTTCAACAGGTTGTGTGTCCAGGACACTAAAATCCACAGGATAAATGAATTTATTGACTTGTACTAACACATCTTCAACTATTCCTCTAGGCACTTTTACAGATCTATCATCAAGTAAGAGAGTTACAGAAGTTGGTTTTAACTCACCTAGATTGAGACTTTAAAAAACTGAATATGGAATTGTAGGACAACCATGGTTTTTATATTTCAAAGCATTATTGTTTTGAAGAATAACACTTACTTGTTCGGCTAAAAACACTTTCTTTTTCACATTCAATTTTCTCTTCACAGTGCACAGATCTTTCAAAAATTTAGCATAAGAAGGTACCTGTTTAATAACATCCAACAAAGGTATATTGATCCTTACCTACTTAAAAGTTTCAAAGATTTTAGAGTTGTGATTGACTTTCCTTTGTTTGGTCATGGTATAAGAAAATGGAAGTGCTGGCGGGAAATCAGTCTTTTCTTTGCAATGTTCAGATTCAACCCCTTCCTTATCCTCAGATATTAACTCATCATCTTTCTCACAAAGTTCAAGAATGGGTTTTTCAATAACCTTACCATTACAAAGAGTCATGACTGATTTGACTTGATCCATATGTTGGCTTCGGGAACTACTTGCATTTGCATTGTATTGCCCCTGGGATTTTGTTGTGGTTGAGATGGAAAACAATGGCGGAATAATGGTTGTTCTTCCTCTGTTTCCTTTTCTTTTTCTTATTTTCTGTGTCTTTATTTTTTTCTTCTGCTGCTCTTTCTCTCTTGCTTATGTTTTTTCTTATCCCTTGTTCGGTCTTCCCTTCCCTTTCTTTCTTTCTCTATTTTCCCTTGTTTCTTTCTTCTTCTTTTATTTCTCTCATTTTTCTTTTCTTTTTTTTTCTTTGTTTTTTCTTTCAGTCCACTTACTAAAATCTTCTCCTTTTTGTGTCTCCTCTTGTATTTATAAAGGGGGGGAGAGAGAGAGAGAGAGAGAGACCTTACCCTGTCCAATTGCACCTAATGGGTAAGGTGGTTGGGCAGCTGCCCTAGAGCCATCCGTAAGGTTTGTCCCCTCTATTTTTTTACCCCAATGGCAGGCCACGAGAGGGGTGTGGGTCTTGTTGGTTTTTTGGGGTTTTGTGAGAGAGAAAAAAAAGAATATATAGGGGAAATCGGAAAAAAAATCTTCTTCTTCCCCTGCCTATTAGTGTTCGAGGAAGAAAAAGATCCATAGTGCTGTTCAAAACGGCACCGTTTTAATCTTTTTTTATTAATGAATAGTGCATGAAACGACATCGTTTTGAACACAACATGACGTTTCATTTAAAAGAAAATGGTGCTAAAGAAGTCAATTTCCAAATCAGTCCTCAATTTTTTATTTATTCAATCAAGTCCTTGATTGCAATCTAATTTTAAGAATCAATTCAATTACATCCCTTCCAAATTCAAATGTCAGCCCTGATATTGGTCGTTTTTTTCATTTTAGTCCTTGGTCTTAAATTTATACAATTTAACCCCTAATTTATCATTAAACTTTCAAATTTTTTCAATTTAGCCCCTGATTCTCGTCAATTGGGTCACTAGAGTTTGGCGTCTTTTACAAAATTATCCGTGGCTGTGAATTTCTTCAATTTAGCCCTTAATAGCCCAAAAACTTTTATTTTCTTGCAATTCAGCCCTCGATTTCAACCAATTAACTTGGTAAAAAATAAATTTGGTCTCTTAAAATTTCAATCTTCTCAATTAAGCTTAAATTAGGCTCCTAAACTTAATTTTTCACCAATTAAGCCCCTAATAAAATTAATTTGACTTATTTAAAGTATAATTAAGTCCTTGCACTTGATTAAATCCTTCAATTGGACTCAAATTAATTCTCAAACATTATTAAACTTTAATTTGGCTCATAAATAAATCAAATTGGCCTATTAAAAATTTAATTATGCACTTGGACTTAATTTGTATGCATATTCGTCCAATAATTATTTAATTTGATATTAAATCTGCATTGTTTCTTCAGTATTGGGTATAATGGGGTATAATTAGGCTTCGAATTTCATCCAAAATTATAGCTTAATTTTCCTAAATTTTTTAGATCCTCCTCAACCTGTTTTCTCCTCGTAACCAGTCTTTATTTTTTTTGGAAGAAAAAAAGTGAATTTGGAGAATCTCTGTAATAGGTTATGACAATGGTTATATCCTAAAAACCCATCTATGAACGAGTATATGACACTCTTCATAGCATTGTCGACTAAGACGTCTATGTGAGGTAGAGAAAAGTCATCCTCCATGCTTGCCTTGTTCAAATCTCTATAATCCACACACACCCTGATCCTGCCATCCTTCTTGGAAACTACAACTACATTATCCGCCCATTGATGATAGTGGACCACATCTAGGAATTTTGCTTCCCACTATTTTTGTATTCCCGACTTCACCTTAAACGGCATATCCGAGCATATTTGTTTGGTCTTCTATTTAACCAGCTTACTTCATTCCACCAAGGGAATTCTATGTACCACTATGTCAGTGTCTAAATCAGGCATATCTGTATAAGTCTAAGCAAAAAATTTGTATGCTTATGTAATTGAAAGATTAGACCATCTCTTTCCTCAATCGTAATAAGGGTACTCATCTTCTATTCTTTCTTGTCTTGTTCAATACCTAAATTTATAATTTCTAGCTCTACACTAACGAGTTGCTAGGTTTTCTTAGAATTTTCCATTAGCCTAGTAAACTCTTTTATTTCTTCTTCTTCCCAGTCTTTGTCACCATTGCAGCTGCATTATCAAAGTGTAGTCAATTATCTTAATGTAGTGGGTTCGTGAATTGATGGAACTTTCACGGTTTTTGAAAGTATAAAGTGTGCTCGTATAAGTGTGTTATTTGTATGGAAGATAAAAGAACACAAATACATATTTTGGACACAAGAAAATACACAATCTCATCAAAATAAAACGAAGCTCATTTAATAAAGAAGATCTTGTGGCATTATGAGCCAAATTGTCATCAAGATTAAAAATAGAGAGAAATAACAAAACACAACAAGACATTTGGAGAGAGGCAAAACATCAAAACAAGACAAAACACTTAAGCATACATGGTCAAATAAGAACAACTACTTTTTGAAAAAATAGGAGCAAGCTCCATCTTCTAATTCTAATACGCCTCTTCCTCAACCAACTTCTTCACAAAGGCTTTTGTAGGGACATTGTTAGCGGTGTGCACAGACAGCTGTGATAGCATCTCATCTTCTATTTCAACCTTTATTTTATCAACTTGTTCTTTATCTTGAAATTTCAAAACACCAATGTGGAAGTCTATCATGCCAAATCCGATCACCTCTACAAACCTTGGAAAGGTTGCTCGAAATGGCGGGATGGCGGGATGGTAAACCCTTTCTTTTCTGACTCTCGTCCTTCAATCTTCGTCATTTTATATTCCCTCTTGCAACTAGTGACCCTCTTGTAATCATTTCTCTTAGGCTTATACCGAGACCAAGTCTCTAGTCCACATAATTCAATTTCATCAAATTGACTCGCTCAAGCATCGCAATTTTATGATCATACTGGAAAGGAACCTCATGCTTTAAAAAGTAATTGGTTCGAAACTTTTAGTTTTCTCAGCACCGTACCCTTGGGAACCCATTTAGCATTCACTATTTCAAAAGCGTGAATATTCTCATCTTTACAATCTTCTACCTCAATGAATGGTACAATTACATTCATGATCATGAAAACTATCTCCTCAACCTTGATAGTTATCAACATCTTATTCATGATATATTTCAGGCATTGGTATAATAAGAATGCTACTACTTTGACCATATGGATTAATAGTCTTCCTAACAATATGTTGTAAGATGGATGGATATCCATTACCTGTAGTGTTACCAAGAACATTTATGGCCCTATATAAATTTCCATTTCCTAGGTCCTAATTATCTGCATCGGCGAGCCATCATGATACTGGGTGACACGACAAAAAGATTGATGTATTTTCCCAAGTGTAGGAGTGTCGAAGTAATAAATAACACGACAAGACCGGGGTCGAACCACAGGGAGGTTAATTGTATAAATTATAAATAACAGTAACACAACAACAACAACAACAACAACAACAACAACAACAACAACAACAATAATAATAATAAAGTAGAAGAAGAAGAAGAAGAAGTTGATGAGAACTTTGAGATGGAAGATCAATATGAGAATTAAACAATGATAAAAACAAATGTCAAGGTTAGAGGATCCACTAATGGTATTTCAAACAAGTATAGTATAAACTCTTTTTATTACTCAACTGGAAACCACACACAAAGGAGGTTCCAATCGGATTATAAATTGTTAACATGATTACATTAGTTATCTTATTCGAATAATGCTAATACTTGTAAATGTTGTCAGGCATTCATGATTATAACTTATGTTAACAACAAATCAAGTTCCTTTCATAGCACATGTGT
>Ga0325414_1004438_pt1 | contig 14699 bp, 11 predicted proteins | sample PopdelMetagenome_8_FD_206183 | JGI IMG/M metagenome (GOLD analysis project Ga0325414, IMG submission 206183) | Populus deltoides microbial communities from Bellville, Georgia, United States - Leaf-PdKOR-R3 | ecosystem: Host-associated > Plants > Phyllosphere > Phylloplane/Leaf | place: USA...
ACACAGAATATTTAGAAAAAAATATTAATTCTTCATAGCTTAATTCAGCCCCATTTAAATCTCCAATTCAACGACTAGAGTGGTTTTGAAAACTTGGGTATTAATATTGATGACAGAATTCCCACTCAAAGGTGCTGTTTCTCTGGGGGTTTTTTCTTCGTGCCAATCTAGTACATGTACCAAACAAGTAAACAAAAGTAGTGCTACAAAGACTTGGAATGTTGCCTGAATCTCTAAAAGTAAAATGTCCCATTATAAGAAACAAATAACAGAAGACAAACTGTTTCCCCACATTTACCTATAGCCCTGCTGAAAAATAGGTGCTAAATCAAATTAAACAATCCTGATAATGCAACCTGTTATGCATGGGATTAGGCTAGAAAAAGATTCTTCGGCAGATTAAATAAAATTGAAAAATAAAACATGATTATTAAATGATATCTGAGTTGATCAGATGTGAAAGATATATCTATCCTGCTTGAGTTCCTATCGGAAATTGGTACAATTTAAAAGGTTAACAGAAAATTCTATGATAGTAAGATATTCTGAAGTAGCATTTCTGAGAAAGGGGAGAATATATACCGCCTACAATCAGGGTTCTTTGCCAGGTATGATTTCAAATCTTCAAAGCACATTTTCTCTAAAGGCATTTCAGAGGCACCATAGTCCACCATAGGAAAATATTTACAAAAAACTTGGTAGACTAACAACTGCAAGGGGATATCAGAGACATTTATCAGATTTCATGTGGCAAAGATGTAAGAATTAAATGGAAGAAAAATGCTATGCATCTCGAAGGACCTGTGTAAAACCACGTAAACTGTGGTGGTGTGAGGTTAATAATGGAATTATAGGTGGAAGCAATTCATTGAAGTGCCTGGATTGATTTGCATTAGAAGCATGGAGGATGACATTGGCTGCTATGAACACATAGGAAGAGAGTGCCTGCATTTGACAGATCACATTCAGTAAAAACTCCATGCACTTTGTACTTGTATATAAATGAAGGCAACAGGTTTTAAGTAGGATGTCAAGTTCTACAGCCAGTAAATGGCTCTCATGACAATACAATAGCACTTCTAACCTGAAATAATTCGAGTCCATCTAACATGTTAAAAGGAACATATGAAGCAGAAAATGGCATTCTGAGACATAAAAAGATAAATAAGATACTAAAGACAATACTTAAAAATGGGCTTCCATAAAAAGAATGCCTTTTGAAGTTATGAAAACATCAACATTTTGTATTTTTATTTCAAACTTGAGAATATATTTTGGATAAAAATGGATTGATAAAACACTTTAAGATAAATTTACACTCAATCCTGCTAAAAAAAGAGACCATTCGACAAAAAAGTTTCAGGGATGGTTGTTGATGTTTATTTGTTTGACTAAAAACATTGCTACAAGTAAATGTAAGTTTAGAAATAATAGCGACAATATCAACATGTCTATGAAATAAGCTGATTTTGGGTTCATCTAATCATGTTTGTGGAAAAATTGTGCTGACATGTCCTGCCATCAGTTTACCCACCAACCTGTATATGACAAAGGATTGACATGCTGCATAACATGAATGAGGTTGACAAATTTATAATCCATGCAGATTTATAACCAGCAATGGCACATTTTAAAACACCAATCTTAACCTCCCTTTCTACCTATCTTGATATGATAACTGAAACATTAAAAATGAGTTTAAAAAAGAATAAATTTGTTTGTAATTTTAAACTAAAAGAACATTAGAAAAGAAAAGGAAAGTGAAAAGATCACGTGTTATAAAGTTAATAGTTGTAACCATCAACAAGCTGCATATGTTGTTAATAAGTTAAGCATTCCATGTCCATGTTGCCTTAATAGTTTTCCATCGTACCTTAGAGGTATGTTCAACACAAGTTGTGGCTCCTGAAATGGTTATTGGTTAATGCGATCAAGTAATCTCAGATGTGATTGCTTACCCTAATTTGTTCAACTTCTATGAAATAGAAAAGTATTTTTGCTGGATTTTATTTATGAGTTACAGCAAACTCAATTCAAGTTATTCTTTTTAGTAACAAAATTATCCCATTACCAAGAAGCATAGTGCAAAAGCTCCCAAATGAGGAACATCTCACCTGAAATTACATTTCCACATGTAAGTTGCAAATTTTCATGTTATGACACTATAAGACTGTTCCAGCGTGTATCAAACTATAACAAGAAGTTAAGATGCGAGAAGGGCTATTCACTCAAAAATAGAATTACCTGAGGCTTCATGTTATAATCTTGTAATATAGGTACTAATTGTTCCCTGACCTGAGAATTAAGCAGAAATATAGGATTAGAATAAAGGAACTTTAACACAAGAAACCAATTGAGATAATAAAACCTAAACATGGGAAGCAATAAAAAGAAAAGGACCAAAAAGCCCACCAAACTTCATCACAATATTGAGTTACTAACTCAAATCTATTTTTTAGGTCGCAATTACAATAATGCAGAAGAATCATGACACAGAATCTCATGGACTCACCTCACAGCCTGATGTGAATCAGCATATTAAAATTCTTAGATGACCAATTGGTGTAAGGGTTGTTGATTTTAGGCAATTAGGGATTTAAGAATTAATTTGTCGTTGGAACTGAAAGGAAAAGGGCAAAAGGAACTGCTTGCCGAAATCAAAAGCAAGATATTCTTTTTCAATCCATTTTCTGAAGAAAAAAAAGGTATTATGATGATAGAGCTAAACACTTTCAAATTGTGGCTTTCTCCACGTAGAGGCCAACTACAAGCATCTGAAATTGGATACCAACATAGCTTACATGTGTATGCAGTTATCAAGTCATTTTGGTAATAGCCTTATGTCTGTAAGGTGTTGTGCAACCTCTAAACAATCCACAACGAAGATCACCACTAGTATTAACAAAAAAAAAAAAAAAACTAGAATCTCAAGCTTGTAAGGTTCTCTTATGCCATTTCCGATATGGCATCTGACTAGCAGCATAACAGCTTAAATTTATTTCTTATTGTTTCTTTCATTCATTTATTTATCCATTGCTTTATTTAATATTATTTAAGTTGTATAATTGCAGAAGGCAGCAGAAGCCCAAGGTAACAGATTTTCCCAGAAGGATATTTGAATAACTTCAACAACTCCCCTTTAAAGTAGATTCTTTTGATTTGACACTACTTTGTTTCTAACTGCTCCTTACAGATTCTCAAATTCGATGATATACTTAATGGTGGTGGGGAAAGGGGGGATTGTTTATTTATTTAATAACCTTCTATATGCACAAAGGGATTTTTTATTTATCTAATAAAAACAAAAAACATTTGTTTTTATCTGTCAGGTTGATTGAAAGTTTTACTCCTAGAAGGATGTGGTTTCCATCTCAGCTTGCTCCCTTTTTTCTCCTGTAGTTTCAGATTTTTCGTTATTCCCTCAAAGTTCCACTATACACAAGGCAACACCACTCTCCATGCAAATACTACCATCCAAAACAAACATAAAATTTCTTACCAGCAATGGGAATTTCAGGTAGATGTTAATTGCAAAAGTTTCCAAGTATTGACGAACTGCGGGAAAATTATTTCTCTGGAAAAGGACACAAGCAGCAAATCATTCATGTTAGACAATAGCAATAAGTTAGTAACCAGTATTTATTATTGCAAAGGCTGCCTTATCATTTTCTGAGGTTATGGATTTGACTGACAAGTGACCATTGTTTTTTTTCTCAAATAACTGACAGTGGAAACTTGCAGTACTTCATGATTCATATAAATCATTTCCACACTAACCAGGATTGACAGGGAATATATAAATTTAACTCTGAGGTAATAAAAACCTAGTCAATCATTTAGTAAAAATTGTTTTTATGCATACACAAGGACTAATAATGTTGTGGAGCATCACTTACATAGAGGGATATGTGCAAGCTGTGAGTAACTTGCGCAACTATATCATCAGTAACAAATCGCGACAAAACACATATCATTTGCCAAGCTCGTATTTTACGTCTATGGATCTGTTCAATATATATGTGCAAATAATTAAGATAGCACAGCAGCAAAGATCAACTTTGCAAATATAAACAATATCAAAAGCAAAGAACTTGTAACAACCATTATGATTCAAAATCTTTTACTTTTCTAGACGATGTGATTCCCAACTTTTTAGGTGTTCAAAATTTGAAATCCAATAAATAATGGAACTGTCCCACAATTTGTTGATTTTGTTATAACAATAAATTACCACATTAACCAACAAGTTCTTTTGTTTTTCCAAGCAAGATATACATATATTTTGTTATTATTTCCACATCATTTACTTGATTTGAATAATTCTAGATATTTTTAATTACCAACTTTCAATTGTGAATCACATATGAATTATTACTCACCCCACTATACTTTTTATACAACTCCTTTGCAAGATCTTTGTCATTCACCTGCATCAATATTAATGCAGTCAAGACCAGTGTCCAATGATATAGTATGAGATATTCTATTGAACAAAACGAATATGCACCAGCTTAGCAATGTGAAGAATTTAGCCATCTCTCCCTATAGTATTTAGAAATTACGTGATGCAAGCATTCTGAATGAAGCAACTCTTTTATGTTAAGTGATATCGCTTTATTTTCAAGAAAGCCTGATCTTCCATATTGCACTTCCTTTACATCTTTTTGCACTAATATTCTCTGTCAAAGAGATCAGGATAAAACTAAAATTTCACTACCACTAGATCAATCCATGCACTACAAACACTTATCATTTTAGCATTAGATCTTTAGCTAAACAGGTGCTACAGAGCTAAGTGTAAATATCTCAGTAGTATATACACCATGCCAAAGGCATAGATGCTGCAGATTGCAGGAATTACAAGCAACAAAAACAGAAGCACACAAACCTTCACTTACCAATTCAGATGAACAAATCAACAGTGTACCAAACAAATTGTCTCGTGACAAGAAACTGAATTTCCATGCAAAACAAAAAAGAAGAGCTTTTTTTCCAAATAGAAAGAAATGAAGACTTTAAATGAGGATAAGGCATACTCGATTGGAGAAATACAGGGGTTGAAAATTGAAACACAGGGCTTTTCCCACTCATTCAATGATTTGAATCCAAATTGTATTTTTTTAGCTATTTTACCCATTTATACTTTGTTTTATTTATTTCACCTTCTTCATACAGATGTTTACATGGCTCATAAAGCAATTCTGCCCCGCAAAAAAAAAAAGGCACTGGAAAGGGATCAATTTTTAAGTTCCACTCTGGTACAAGTGTGCATCCCTTTCCTCTACCAAAACCCAATAGATGAATCAACACGACTCCACCATAATCAGAACTACCCAATGCTTGCCATCAAAAGCAAAACACTCTTCCACAAAATTCAAACAAAATGCAAAACCAAAAAATTGTGATTAAGCCTCTCCGCAAATTAAAGAGGCTGCAGTAGTAGCGATGATGTGCATTTTCTTGAGATTTAGTGGAGAGGTTCAACAACCATTGCATTTTCTTTTGGCAACAACATTCTTGAGGAAGATCATCACTCTATTGATGGAGAGGATTCATAAATGCCAATCACAACACAAGACATTCAACTAAAATCAGTAATTGAAACACCCAAGCAGTACATAAATCACATTACCAATTATTGACTATGTAAAATTGGAAGCAAAATTCTAACTGCATGTGTTGTGGGACATAAGAATGCTTAATAATGGATCAAGAATGTCAAGACTCACAAGAAAAAATATCCAAGTAACATCTCTTAACACAAAGTATTATTCCCGTTTGAGGCAAGAATTGTAATTAATACCGCAGTATCCAGAAGCTCCTGCAGAAACAATTTTCCAGATTCAAGAGCAGCGTGACAATCTTCATTCTCATTTTCCGATCCCACCAAATTGGCCAAGTCAGCAAGCTTGTAAAAAAGAACAGCTACAGACACACGTGCATACAATTCTGTGTTGATGAATGCCTATGAGAGAAGTCATGAATCAGAGCAACATGTTAAGGAACTCCATACAGCAACAGTACATGCATTAAACCCAATAATTTACAATACCATCATTCAGTTTCCATAGATGCCCAAATAAATTAACATCAAATTAGATGCTCAACAAAATTGATGTCAGGTGACATGTTTTTCAAACTCCTCCAAGAGAAATGACAACTAGAAGGAAACCTAACCAAAAGAAGTGCTTTATTTCTTAGTGTGATATGAAAGATTAGAAAATATATAGCAAAGGTTAAAGAAGTGTTTGCTAAACTACCAAGCTTAATTTATCAAAACAAAAAACGTTTAAAAAAAATTCTTCCAAAGTTTTAACATTTACAATCACTGCATCAAAAAGAGCTTTTTTTCCCCTTTTATCGAGCTTATGAAGATAGGGCCAGTTTTAAGGTCTACATTTTGTTTACCCTTAAGTTCTTTATAGCACAGATCGCTGTCTCTGATATTAAGCATTTTGTGAGCGCCTGGTGGATCTCAAGTTTTTTTTCTGGTAAATAAGCTCATTTACCAATAGTTTTCTTCTGATAAAAGACAACAAGAAATTCCTTCCCTTCATTTTTTGGCAATCTTCTCATACCAAAAGCAGCTATAAGGTGATTTTATGCCCCAAAATTTTATGAATTGTAAATGCAAATTCTTCTCAAGTGACCATATCATACAAGAAAATGAAATTGATAAATTGAACAACTTACTTCAGTCAGCTCAGGGTCTGGGCTTTTAGCCAATAATGACACTTCAGTGCTTGCATCTTGATTGTCACATAATTCAGCTTCAAAATCCTCATCAAATGCAACTAAGCAAGAAAATTATCAGATTGGAAGTATTTTTGTAATATAAACAAAGAAAAGAGATGAACTTAAAAACGTGATATAGGGTAAGAAGTATGCCACACACCAGAACCATAAAGTGATAGCAACTTCAGTTCTTTCATGTAATACTTAATAGTCTTTGGATGAGAGAGCCACAGTCCTGTTAGATGTAATGCTGCAAGGCGAATTGTACGAGGACTTTTTGTACCTTCCTCAATAACATTTTCAACAAACTGCAAAAGTAATCAATAGATAACATAGCGACCATGGTTAGAAAATGGAACATATAAATTGTGGTTATGCACATGCACATAAAGGAAACACATACCCACTTCAAAGGCCCGGGCCTATTGTTGATTAAATGCATGCCCTCATCTGTAAACACGGAACGATGCAAGACAGAAGACAAAAGTGCAGCAATAGATGCCACTCTCCGCTTGTTGCAATTGACATGCAATATCCAAGATGAATTAACCAAACGCCACATCATCTACATCAAAATTGAGATCCATCCGATGGGTATGTCAAAAAAAAGGTCCCGGTATTTTATTTGAAGAAAACAACACAAGCAACAAAGGATGTAAAATATGAAAATTATGGAAAAATAAGAAGGTTCACTTCAGAACAAGGGTAGCGATAAGTGCATAAAGCCAAATTATGACGATAAGTTATTAAGTTAGCCTGATGTGACAACACGTAAAGTTTTTGATGAAGGTATGAAACAAAAATATATGAATAAATAAATGTCGAAAGCAGAATTCTCATTAATGCCATTGTCCACCACTTGATGCCTCATAAGAAAAAAGTTTCAAAATCTAAAAACTATAAAATAAAATAAAAGCAAACATTAGTTTTGGAATACAAGCTATTGCACTTGAGAATGAATTACAAATTCAACACCAATATTCCAATTTAAGTTCCAACAACCATCCACCCAGGGCAAGCCTCTCAGAAATTACACATAACATCAATAACCATTGTAGTGAACAATCTATGAATTTTGATCCCACATCAAAAGAACTAACAGGCATTGTGCGTTCTATATAGTGAGTATTACAAATTCCTTCTTTCTACTTGCCCCTGGGGAATGGGCAGTCTAGAATCATGAAATCCCTCATTGCATAGAATGGAAAGTACAGCTATGACATCAAAAGCAAGAGAAGATGTATCACAAAATTAAAGCCACAGCAAGATGTTCGTAAAGCATCAGCAACAAATCCAAAGTCGAAAAGAGTAGTGAAAGGATTAATGATGGAAATGCATCAGAAAGCCATAAATAGCACACTCCAACCCTCTTTTCCACCAAAACATCCATTCCCATTAAGTAGAAGTGTTTATAAGATTTAAAGTACAGCGTAACTTTTACAAAGATCCAAGACCGGAACCACCTATTGCAGGGTTCACAAGCTGACTGAGAAGGTTTAAAGAAATGCATAAAGAGGCTGCACAAACCAATAAACTCCATCCTTTAGGAGCCACGTATCCATCATATGTAGTCTACAATAGCTGCAGATATTGCATAGACATCTCCATCTATCAGCTTAAAATTTCAGGTGAGACATTATTTACATAATATTAGAGCATGCCACTATTGTGTTTTCTCATTGTCGTTGCTGCATTCTAGGTCCATGTACTGTCATCTAGGTCAAGTTTAAAGTTTGGAAGGGCCTTAGTTAGTATATGGACCTCTCCAATTATTAGTTTTGGATTGTATGCTTTGACTCATCTAATCCCATTCCTAGTAAAAGAATTATGATCAGTAGTTTAGCACCATCGTGGTGTAGCCAGAACATTCCTCTATCTGCATAGGGTTGTCACAAGCATTTGTGGCCTTGCATTACAGATGCACATGTCAAGCACACAATCCCGCAAAGGCAACATGCACAAACAAATAAAGACAATAGTAAATATGAGATGAACCTGAGCATCCACACCATTGCATGAGGAAACATGTGAATCTAACTTTCCTGAGGCAATCAGGCCCAAAGCCAATCTGACAGATCTCAGCATGGGTAAAACAGAACCTTCCCCAGCATTATCAAGACTGCAAATTAGTGAGAAAATTTGTGAGAGATTTTTTCTTCAAATTACATCAATTATAAATGCAGATTCAACTACCCCAACATGAACAGTAAGCAACAATAACATTGGGATATTAACAGGCAACATAACTCCACTATTTCAAACCAGTCATTGCCAAGAGATTTTATGCAACAATCCATTTCAGAAATAAAATTGAGAAAATCGCTATTTGAAGAGGAAAAGGAAGAGAAATATAAAGCCTACAAAAACACTCCTTATTGATAATGAGAAAAGCGAGGGAAAAAAACGAGTATGAAAGAAAAAAGAAGCCACCTGAAAACTAACCAATAAGAAAACCATAAATAAATTGGTGAAAAATATGTCACACATGCTATATGACTGCTATTACTATCATACTTAATTGAATAATCTGGCAGAGATGGAAAAATATTCAGGAAAATAAGTGCTAAAAGGAAAAGCACCTTTCTTCTTACCTTTCGACAAGATCACTGAAAATACATCTGATTGCTGAATCCGAGAAGAACAAGCTGCCATCCTCTAAATTTAGCACATTCCAAGGAGCAGAGTAAGGAATAGACAGCAGAGACTCCAAGCAAATCCACTGAATACCAACAGATGAATTAAATTGGTCAATTATTTATTTTCATCATTGAATAAAGGGAATTTCAGATGATGTGTGCAATGTTAACAAGTCACTAGAAAACAAAGATGGAATCCGTCTTTGGAGGAAGGGAAGTCATTAATAAAGAGGAATTCAGAGTCACACGAATGGCATTAACTGTTGAACATGGTCATGAACATTTAGAGGGATTTCATTTTAATAACATTGAATAAAGATAGGGAAACTAATGAAGAATGAATAGTCAATCAGAAAAAAGAACAGAAGGCACAGAAATTCCCATATTTAAAAAATTTAATTCCAATGTCGCAAAGCAAAGACAAACAGCAATGACAACCAGCACTCCAAAGCCATCCCAGCACCAAACAAGAAGTTGAAATAGAAGTGATTTTCACAAGATTCTTTACCTTCTGGTTTAGCAAAACTGCCCGTCGAGTTCGTGCCAGAACTCCAACTGCAAGGAGATTATTGATATTCTGAAGAAAAGAAAGAGCCAAAGAATCTAAGCAGCATTTGCCTTCTACAACAGGTGCCGAAAATTCATCATTTTCTCTAATGAGATCCAAAGATAGTGAAGAGGATGTCGAAACTAGAGCTCTCAAAACAGGAGCTAATGCTTCATATGCTGCCAGACAAATTTCTGCTCCAGCCTTATATGAAGCATTTAAATCAATCTGGTAGTTAGCTCAAACAAACTATAAAAAATTTAAGACATAAGGTCCAGTCAAGTTATTACGCACCTCAGAATCACAAGTTGGAGAGGAAACCGTCTTCCAGAAGAATTTCCACAAAAAGTTCCACACAGAACTGAGCTTAACATCACTTTTAAACTGTGCACACCATGATGAAATGGATGCAACCGCTTGTATTGATGTTATCTGCTCATCACAAAGGGAAAACATATCCATAACATGCTTCAATAAGAGCATAAACAACAAATAGCAGATATGTATAGCAGATAAAATGCAAGCAAGCAAGCAATTCAAGAAAGAACAAACCAATACCTACAGAAATGTATGTCTTAGTGTGAAACAAGTTAGGCAACAAAAATAAGGCTGAAGCATGATCATTAACTGACCAAACCCAGAAAAGGCTGTGAATCATATCGGCTAACAATGGGCGGTCCTCAATAACCCAAAATATACAAAAGCCTAGCAAATATTCAATAAGGAATTGTTAATCCAAAGGTTCAAAAGGAAATGCTACATTCAGCTTGGCCTACAAGTGTGAAGAATTTGTTTTCAGCTAAAATGGCTGATCCTTAATAAAATGATCTAAACTAAAATAGATTTAAGTCCAACAACAGATATAAATTTAAAATAACCAATAGAATAGTAGTTACTTTCTGAGGTAACTACAAAAAACCACAGAAAAAAGGAGAAAAAGAAATCAGTAATTATGATCACATAGAATCTAAATAAAAGGCTTTGTGAAAAATACAAGTAAACAATAATCAAAACAAGAGTTCGAAGAGGAAAAGAAAAATTAGACATTGTAAGATTCCACTTTGTGACTAATATATAGCAATGACCAGAGTTTGTTACCTCCAGGAAAGATGTAGAAGAGTTTTGATAGTTCATAGAGGAAGAACAAATATTAGGACCTCCAGGAAAAATGTAGAAGATAATAATTATGCTGGAGCTACAACAATATAGCCCAAACATGTGTGTTTGTGTGTACATGAACACACTTTTTCATGCTTCAATAACAGATCAAGTTTAAACAAAAGAAACTAAGGAAAACATACAGCTTGCAATATAGCAGTGGAAGGAAAACATACAGCTTGCAATATAGCAGCGGTGGTAGAAGTTGACAACCGACGTTGACTACGGCCTCCAAGTTTTCCTCTCACAGAACCAGGAAGAGTTGTCTCCTTAGTAATGCTAGACCAAAATATGGAAGAAGACAAGTCGGCAAAAGAAACCAGCTCCTCCTACAGGCCACAAGGAAAAAGGAGTTGTCATTGAGTACCATCAATAACAAGTTACAAAGAGCCAAATCATGTAGCATTGACAATTGTGGAATTAGTTCTCAATACCAATATGAACAGGAAAAGGCCATGAATTCTTCCATTAATCATAGAAGCTTCTGTATAACACAATTGATCCACCGTATCAAGCAAGCTAATCTCTGATCTGCTTTTAATTTTGATACCACATTGAGCTGATCTCTCCTGCATTATTTGAATCTCTGCAACCAAGCTCCTAGCAAGGACAAGAAACTTCACAGGTAGCCATTCTAAATGACTCTGTTGTTTGCAGATGTTGACGCCACAATTTTGAATAAACTGCAAAAATAAATGCAAATAAGCGTCAGAATATACAAAAATGACAACAATGCAACAGGATATTGTACTGTCAAACAAGTGGCCAACAAATTAATGATTATTAGCCCAGCTGGACAACTACATCATATCCATAAGGTTTCTCATGTGGAAACAGCAGGTTGGTCTTTCTCCCTTCTAATTGACAAAAAAACAAAGGTTTCACATTGGCTCCCCTCCCAGACCTTGGATGAAAAAAATAAAAACACTAAGAAAAAAATGTGCCTCATTAAGGCAGTGAAGTCACAACAGGATTCCATGTGCCCCATGCTACACAGGTCAGAGCGTAAGCTAGTGATGCTTTCAGCCACTAGGCTCTCTCCATCTAGGGTGCAGCACTCCACCGCTTCGCCTAGCAGCACACACCCGGACACAAAATGTTTTGCATGACAATAGAGTTTCACAGTGATAAAGCAGAATGCTATTTCTGACAATCTGAAAATATATATGTTATAAAATACAAGAGCTACAATGTCACTATTGTGAATGAAAGGAAAGTCGTCAACATAACGACAAAAGTTGCAATTCACACAGCATGAATGGGGCCTGTTGTCCCTATCTGAACCCCAAATATTTACGAGTACCAATAAATTTTCCACATCAAAATATAACATTTTAGTGTGCATATAACAAGCTATATATATGACTATATACTAATGACAAGTCAAATTCGTAAATATCATCAGCTTTTTCGCTTTAATAACATCCAAGAGAAAACTTGGAGGCAGTCCTGCCCTCCAGGATTTTTTGCAAGTGGCTACTCTTGACCAGAAGCTACAACCTTGTGCTTGCAGGTGCAAAGACTTTTGACATTGCACAAAACAATGCCCCCTATCCACATGTAAGATGCTTAGACATGCCATTAGCAATTCTTTCAAGTAAATTCCCTTCCATCAAAATGTAGTGTGAAATGCTATAAAAGGCAGTCAGAATTAGCAGTAGATAATGGAAGATGGCATACTCTCAATATCGGTGCTAGTTGATGCTCCCCCTTGATTATAAGAAAAAGGGCTCTTGCCCATCTTTTTGATTCAGATTCCCATGCATCCAAGTCTTCATCATCTAAACTCAAAAAACCATCAACCAAGTATTGAGAACTTGTAAACCTTTCTGGGAAGTCCTGAAGATTTTTCAGAAGTTGAATCTCAGCACCGCAGCAATTTACATTACAATGTTCTGTAGCAGACCCCAAGAGCCACTCTTGTGTTTTTAATCTTAAAGAACCTGAGGAGAAACAGACGCTTGAAAACATCCTCCACAACAGAATTAAAAAAAAAATGAAGATGAGCTCTAGGTTAAATTACCTAAATATATAAGAACCCATGCTACTAAATACTAAAATTGAGAGAGAGAGAAATTGCAATTTCCAGCAGTTCATCATACTCAATGCCAACATACCATCAGAGTTATTTGTGAATATTCACTACATATCCAATGTCAGTGCTCAGGACAAGCATGGATAAGGGGATGTGATCCAAAATAAACATGCATCCAAAATAGCAAATTTAGTGTGTTTTTTTTTTTCATATTTACAAGCAATTGGATATCTATGGGTCCCTTAGGGCCATGGCTTGAGACTAGTTATCCCAAGTCACACCAGCCCTTTGGGTCGACGAGGACCCACCTCGCTGTTTTAGGACAAGGCCGCCATGCTCAGTAGCTCACTAAGGAGCAAATTTAATTGATGCTTCACTAAGTTAAAAATAGTCACCCACTCAAATGGACATCTAACCAAATTGGTAGTGCACTGTTCCAAGGGCATCAGAACCTAATCAGTATCGTGATTTCTATTTCTTAACAGCTAAAAAAGGATTTCATAACCATAAGATATACATGCAATGATGTATGTTTAGAAAAGGCACAACAAACCATTTTGATAAAGAGTAAACGCAAGAAAAAACAAAGGGTACAAACATAACAGAGGTTCCCAATTGGTAATAAGTCATGGATGAAAATGCTAGCATGTACATGGAGCAAGAAGAGGAAAAGATGATCTGATGGTGGAGCAGAACGACCATCAAACAAATAAGCAAGACAACTCAAGCCAGCAGGAACAAATATATTACTGAAGTGAACGAGAAGCCATGAATCCAGATGGCATAGTTACCCCCATAATCAGTAAATGCCCGTGGTAGTGTAGCAATGAAGTGCAAGAGAATCTCAAGAGGCACATCAAGTGTACTGACCAGCGAAGTAGCAGCCTCCAGAACTTTTTCACAAACTGGAAATGTTAAAAAAATAAAAGGAACCAACAAAATCATTTTCAAGATGGTAAAGGTGGAATTTCAACTAAATGCACAAATGTTATTATCTGACCAGAATAGATATAAGAGACCTTGAAGACGATAATAAGGGTTGAAATGTTGCTTGCTGCTCTCAATAACAAATCTCAGAACATCCAAAAAGGCTGTTCTACAATCAGAAAAATTTTCTGGAGAAGATTCCACTTGCACCTCATCAGGAAAAGCATCTTCACTCCATTTTGCTCCGCTATCATGCCTTCCTACTCCACGTGCAGCTGAAGCAATACATTCTGCAAGACCCATTAATCCAGCTCGACCAAAAGAGTGATGTTTGGCAACAGATGCTAAACTATGCAAAAAAGCAATCCCTTCCCTGCAAACCACATGAAGTCAACTACATGAATTACCCACTTTCTTTTCCAAGAATCTTTTTTTTTTCAATAGTGTGATGCACAGACAATGATTGTTTAATGTGTCCCCACTCAATGGAGTGATGTTTTTTGGAGTCCACTTCTTAGTCAAACAGTAATGTATTACATGCATTACCCACTTTATTTACCAAGAAGCAATTTTTTTTATTTTTTATAGAGTAATTCACAAACAATGTATTTTTCTTTTTTCTTCTTGTTACCCCAAGCGCTGGAGTGTTGTCCTTTGGCCT
>Ga0325414_1004443_pt1 | contig 14688 bp, 5 predicted proteins | sample PopdelMetagenome_8_FD_206183 | JGI IMG/M metagenome (GOLD analysis project Ga0325414, IMG submission 206183) | Populus deltoides microbial communities from Bellville, Georgia, United States - Leaf-PdKOR-R3 | ecosystem: Host-associated > Plants > Phyllosphere > Phylloplane/Leaf | place: USA...
TTTTATTTTTCTATTTTTGTGGAGGTTTTTGCACATGAACTTGAACTGCACACGTTAACCATAGAAATCAATCAATTACAAGCGGAGAATTAAATAGTGACCATGAATCTAGCTACTTTTGCATCCTAATTAAATTATCCTCATATTAATTCATTTCTCCAATTTCTTACATTAAATGTCATTCTTGGAGATTTTTTAAACTTTTATATATATATATATATATATATATATATATATATGATGGGATTATATGCATGTTTTTTCATTCAATTTCCTGATGATAAATATCATATCACCAAAATATAAACAATTTTCGACATTATATTCATAAGAAAAGAAGAATGTTCTACATATATAATTACCAGTATATATCATATACATAAATATATATGTATATATCACTTATCTTCTCTCTTTATCTCGAAGAAGAAGAAGAAAAAACCCTAAAAAATCTAGCCTTCATACAGTAGTTGATGGTTACAGCCAACGCCTTTCACCAGCTCCAATCCCTCTCTTTTTTTTCTCGATAGTTTTAAATCATATGAGCTTCTTTTTTTTTTTTTTTTATTTATAGCGTTTTTTAATCTCTTGTCATTAGGATCTTTTTGCACGGTCTACTTATCTGCATATGAACAACGCAACTAGCTAACTCTTACATGGGCAATTCAGATTTAGGAAGTTTAATATATTACTAGAAAAACTATATGTTAAGATTATTAAATACTTTTTGAAATAAAAGGTATGACTATCATAATTTTATTTTATCTAAACATAGCGCAAGAACCCAAAATAGTGATTTGTTTATATTTTTAAATATGATCATAATGAAATTGTTATTTTTCTTCATATAGAAAAGTGGATTTTATATATGTATCACATAAATTATTAAGCAAGTGCATGGTAATTAGAAATCATTAATTTCTTTAGCGAATTCAATTTTTTTACAAAAGAAAAGGTATTCGCTGATGTTTGTATAAGAGAAGTACATCCATATTTAGTATTTACTTTTACGTTTTAATAGTGCTTTTGAAAAAATTAAAAATTTTTTTTATTTTTTTCTTTACTTCAAATTAATATTTTTTTTGTGTTTTCAGATTATTTTGATGTGCTGATGTCAAAAATAATTTTTTAAAAATAAAAAATTATTATTTTGATACATTTTCAAATAAAAAACACTTTAAAAAACAACCGCAACCATATTTTTAAAAATACTCTGACAATATTTCTCATAATCTCTTATTCTATGTTTTTCGTGTGTACTTTGATGTGAAATTATTGTGATGCGACTTTATTTTTTTCCGATAATTAAAAATATTCACGAATCATAAGGTACATGATGAAGAGAATTTGCCCTAAAATAGCCCATCTAAGCATTATTTCTTAGCGTGTGATACAATGAGGTTGGAACCGACAATGGAAACACAACAAGGAGTGGCTTTCCAACCATAATCAGCATGTAACAGCTAATAAAGTGTCATCGTAATGAGTATGGGGCTGAAACCTAAATTGCATGCCTTTTCAAAAAGTGTCTTAAAAATCACCTAGTGTGTGTGTATATATATATATTTTTATTGAGAGGGTGATTGTAAATATAGTAACGGTTGTTTTTTAAAGTGTTTTTTACTCTGAAATGTATTAAAATAATAATTTTTTTATTTTTAAAAAATTATTTTAATAACTGTACATCAAAACAATCTGAAAATATAAAAATAAATTAATTTTAAATAAAATTAAATTTAAATTTTTTTTCAACTCTCATTACAAACATAAAACCAAACAGGGTTTACTGGTACGTATTTTGGATCCCACAATTCCGAAACCAAAGAGAAAATAAAGGGAAATCTTGGATTCCATGCTGGAAGCTAGAAAACTTTCTCTTGGATTCCAAAGAGAAGATTTTTCTTGTCTCCTCTTCTTCTTTAAAATGAAATCTCCTTGTATTTGTGAGTTTTGAGAGGGAAGAAAACTGGCTTTTAGACGGACCTACATCGATCTGCTAGTGCATGGCCAAACAGCCTGGCTTCTTTAAAATTCTGTCCAGCAATTGATGATGATGATGATGATGCCTTAAAAGTATGATTAGTTTTCAAATTAAAAAAAAAATTAAAAAAAAAGGGGGAAATCTAAGTGGGCCTAATCATCTCTAACCATGTGATTTGAAGATGTCGGGAATATCAGAGAAAATGGGATTCTCTGTTCTTTCGCAATTTGGGATAGAACATGAGATCAATCACCCGATCTTAGAAACAAATTCTTCCTAATGAATTAAGTAGAATTCTTTTGGAAATAATATATCCAATTTTTTTTTCTCATGTCAATTCTCCACCTAGGTTTGGAGATAATTAGATAATTCATCATATATAAGATCATCACATACCATATTTACTTATAATAAACATTAAATCTTGAGTTATATTATATTATACTATACTATAAACTTTAAAATTAAAAAAAAAAAAGAGGAAAAATAGAAGTGACAATCACTTTGCATCTAAACTTAGATGCGCGCTTTTTTTTCTTTTTCTTTACCATCGAACTTTATTCCTTTATAATTTGAACCTTTGAAGTTATATTAACATGGTTTTTTTTTTTTATTAGAGTTTCTTTTCCTTTCCATACTCTTAAATATACAAAGTATCAAAAAATATTATGTGGATTTTTTTTCTTATGGCAATTCTTAACCTAAGTTTTGAGATAATTAGATAATTAATCGTCACACCTCAACCACTTATAAACATTAATAGCCTATTTGTTTGTTTGTTTTTAAGGTAGTTTTTATGTTTAATTTGAATCAAATATGGTTTTATAAGTGGGACCCACCAATAAATTAAGGTCCAATCTTAAGAAATATCTTTCACCGACTTTTTTTTTTTTGGATGTTCGGGTTCGTTTGTTTTTGCGTTTCAAAAGCGTTTTTTTTTAAAATTGATTTTTTTTCTTTGCTTCAAATTAATAATTTTTTGGTGTTTTCATAACATTTTGATGTGCTAGTATCAAAAATAATTTTTTAAAAATAAAAAAATATTATTTTGATACATTTCCAAACAAAAAAATTAGATACTTTAAATAAAATGATGAGTGTTTTTTTAGAAGATCAGAATGTTTTTGTATACATTAGCATTAGATGCTTTAAATAGAGAAGTTCATGAGAGACTTTAACACTCGAGAGAAATTGTCAGCAAATATTTTAATGAAGTTTTTAGAATAGTATGTTCACTTGCAGTAAATGTTATAAAACCAAAAGATCCAGAATTTTTAAATACATCACACGAAATAAAGAACAATCCAGGATATTAGCCTTATTTCAAGGTAACGATAATGTACTTTTTAATCAATACAACTCTGGATTAATTATTTCGCTAATTTCAGAGTTTAATCTCATAACACTAATGATTCCTGCTTAAGATTTTTCATATACAATTGTCTAAGAGTTATCAATGGCACCCACGTGCAGCATGTGTAAATGCAGAAAATCAAATATCATTTATCATCAGAAAAGATGTGCTGACCCAAAATATAATGGATGCATATAATTTTGACATGCAATTCATTTTTGTTTGGGATGGACGGAAAGGTAGTGCACACAATACATAGATTGTTTTTAGGCAACAAACATTTCTAATATCAAATTCCCTAACCCCCTCGAAGGTATTAACGATAAAAAAATTATGTAATGTTATTTTTTTGTTGAAAAGTTAAAGTTGTTGTAAGTATTGGGAAATATACAACAAAGTTAAAATATATTATCTCGAGAAAATACTACTTAGTCAATTCAAAATATCCTAATGAATATAGCTTTTTATGTTCATATAAAGATGAGAGAAATTATTTATAAGAATTTTTTAAACGAGGACAACCATGAACTCAAGAAGAAATTTTCACAAGTCCGGACCATGTCTTATAACTATGATATACTTATAAATATCTTTAAAAAATTAGGATCAAAATTAAACAAAGGCGGGCATTAAATGCTGTTGTCCGATTTCGGGGGACTCGTAGAAGTATTGTCAATTTTATTACTTATCCCTGTTATGCAGATGGTGCTGGTGCTGGTGCTGGTGCTGGTGCTGGCATCAATTTGCATGCTCTAGTTAATTAGAATTATATGCACTGACCCACACCTTAGTGATATATTTATCATATCAATTTAGCCTTAAGCATTGCCCCAGAGACATAAAATTATACTTGATAGCTTTCACAATCATAATAAATTGGTTAAAAGACAGTTCTTGAATAAATATATTATTCAATCATTTATCCATGTTACGCTACCTTATGTATTAATCGGATCAATTTTAAAAAAAAAAATTAAAATAAATATTAAAACGATAATATATTGAATTAACTCGAATTAACCCAGGTCAACATGTAAAATCTACAATCTGATATATGAGACCATGACAATCTCATATAAAACAAATTAAAAAACATATTGAAACTAAATTTTAAATTAACTTAGTGTTGAAGATTAATTTAAAAAAAAAACAATTAAAACGGATAAGAAAAAAAACCTGAGTCAATCCAAGTTAATATATTAAACTCAGATTACGAGATCGGGATAATCTAATAAAATACAAATCAAAATAAATTATGAAACTCAATTCTTAATCAATCCAACATTGGATGATTGAAATACATTCCATATTAATGAATAAATAGACCTACAGTGTGATTTTATGTTTTTACAACCCTAATTAGTGCCTGTAAAATTCGGATTAAGTTCTCTTTAATTCCCTTTGAAGAGGGATTTAACTAAACTTGGGATCCATAATCACACGTATACAATGAAAATTGAAAATCAAGCAAATAATTAAAAGACGTTGTGATTTTTTATGCTATGGTATTTTATTTAACATCATTACAAATATTTATATCTCGTAATTATAGAAAATATTCAATACTAAAGAAAACTATAGTTTATTTCTCAACAGAAATATACGATTGAACCGCAATATAAAGGTTCAAACCAGATTATATATATATATATATATATATATATATATATATATATATATATATATCCATGGGAAGATGCCTGTCATAGTCTGTCATTGCCTCTGTATTTAGGATATTGTTGTTTTAATATTTGTTTCAAAAGCAGGCATGCTCGTGAGAGTGAGAGAGGACCTGTCCTTATCATGTGTCCCTACCCGCCATTTGCCAAACTAGGGTTTTTGGGTTTTTTTAGCTTTTCGGGTTTTTAAAAATTATTTTTATAGCTTTTCAGGTTTTTAAGTTTGATACCGATATATTAAGTTTCTATTATATCTATATTTTAGATATTTATTACTAGAGTCATTTTCTATTTATCATTTATTAAATAAAAAATTTAATATATATATTCAAGCGGGTTTTGAATTGGATTAGATAATATTTATACCTAATTTATTAAATTATTCATATATTAAAATAATCATTAAAAAATAGCTTATATATTCAATTAATTTAAACCAAGTTCAAATTAAATTATTATCTGTAATTAATGCAACAATCATGATGCCGAATCACGCACGCCATGCCTCCATGTACATGATAACATGCTCATGCAATAAAAGGTCCTTGACCAATTATAAGGCCCACCACCAAAATATCGTAGATTCGTACGAATGAAAATGAAGATTTAGAGATTTTTATGCCTTAGTTTTTTTTTTTTTTAATTTGAAGCAAACCATCCATCTAATTAATTATGATAGTGCTTTTTTCATTTTTACGCGTTACGTTGTGTTTTGAATAAAACAAATTTAAACATACAAAAAAAAAATATTAGCTCTAATAAACTATTTATAATTATTATTAAATTTAATCTAACAGGTTAATATTTAATATTTAATATTTAATTTTTTCGACCCCACTCCTTGCATACCTTTGATTTAAAATTAATTATATAAATATTGTCATTACATGATCTAATTAACTTGATGAGTTCAAAAATAACTCAATCAATAGGTAAAAAGGGTGGTTTGGTTTAAAATAATATAAGATACCATCTTTTTTTAATATTGAGACGTGACATGTTAGATCGATGTGGCTTTGTGACTCAACCCACCAAACTCGCTACCCGGATCATGGACTCTACTAGATTAAATAACTTTATTTTTTAAAACAAACACTACAAAATTAATCACCAACCAAATGCTAAAATGTTTGTTTGAGACTCTGATAACTTTATATAAAGAAAACCAAAATAAATTATGAATATTAATTTAAAGTTAATCAAATGTTAAATGATGAAATTGATAAACAAAAAAATAATAAGCAAAGTAAGGCATATCGAATGAAGTAGATTTTTTTATCAATTAAAACCTCTTCCCAATTCAATTAGGAAAAAAAATAAAAATGGAAGATTGATTAAAAAAACAAACTATTTGACATTGTTATTAAACCGGAACAGATCAACCCTGACCGAGTTTAAAATTAACCCTCATAGGAGTTGACTCTACATGACCCTGTTGACTTCATGTGTCCAAAGATAATTTAGATGAGCGATAAAAGTATGGTTTGGCTATAAAACAAATTTCAAGATGAATCTTTTTTATATAAATTGAAGCAACGACATATTGGATCGACCCCAACTTTGTAGATTAACTTGTACAATATGTGACCTGGATTATAGACTCAATTGGATTTAAAAAGTTTGTTTCTAACTATTTTTTAAAAGGTAGAAATAGAAAAAGATTTAAAAAAAATTAAAAACAAAATTGAGGTGTTTCATTATTTATATAAACAACGAAGTACCATGTTATCTTCTCCTCTTTTCTTTTTTCTTTTTTTTAAGTGTAGAGAAAAAAGTCAATAACTCTTGTATCTTGTTGTAATGTGTAATGTCACTGCTAGGTTATGAGATCGAAAGCATATAGAGAGAAACTACTTAGGCAGTGTTTGTTTTTGTAGTTGGACTGTGCTTTTAATTTTTATATATATTTTTAGCTTTCAAATTAATTTTTTCTTTTGTGTTCTTTGATCATTTTGATGTGCTGATGTCAAAAATAAATTTTTTTAAATAAAATTATTTTGATGCATTTCCAAGCGAAAAACACTTTAAAAACATAATCTTTATCACAATCTCAAACACACTATTGCTAGCTCGGTAACATTTCATAATTTGAAATTAAATACTTCTTTGGATTTTTCTTTCTTGTATCCCCTTTTATTAGCAATGAATATAACATGTAATCCTTTCCTTTGATTGTAGTAAGTATCTGTACGATGTTAGCATTTAATGGGATCATCATTAACTCTAGATACACTAAGCTAATATGTAGAAGACCCTTTGGGATTACTTTTGAATGTCTCTGTATCACAAGGGGACACCTATCATGCTTTGAAGATTCCTTATTTCATCTATAAGAACATGAATGCCCTTGTCTAGCCATACTCACTTCCACTATACAAATGTAATTCTTTCTTTATAGTTTGCTTTACATTGAGAAGAATCATATTAAGTAGAGCATATAGTTGCTTCTAAAGATAGCAATTATACAAATTTCTATTAAGAGCTTATATAATCATGAGCAAGGTTTTCAAAAACGCATTTTTGACACGGCATGAAAAATATAAAATAAACTCGGATCGTAAAATCATAAAATCGTAAGAAATTTTTTTCATGTATAGTTCAAGCATCTTAAGATACACGGTTCAAATAAAAATTCATACATGATTCCAACATCTTAAAATACATGGTTGAAGCATCTCAATTAGTTTTGTAGAATGTTTTACAGACAATAATATTTTTGCAACATCATTTAATTATTTTAATAATCGCCATTTTTATTACTTCCTTTAATGATGTCGTCGATCGACGTCATCGCTACCTTTACTTTCAGTTTCACCTTCACTCTTATCCTCATTTCTATCGTTATTACTACGGCGATTACATCCACTTTCATCCTTTACCAGTACTACCATAATGACCTAAAACACTCACGCATCATCTAGGTTAATGAGAATAGCAGAAGCCAAAACAACATCAAGCATTGAAAAAGAAAAGAAAAGAAACTTAATCTCGGTACCGATCAAACAACTCAGTAGCTAGCACAACACACATTGAAGGGATTTTCACCTAATCTCACCAATCAAACAAATTACAGCTATAAAGCTAAAGGGGGCATGCTTGTGATTGCTATGTTCAAAGCCTCTCATCTCTTCCCTACAAAATGAATGACCCACCCATCATCAAAGCAAAATATTTATGAATGACTTACTCTTTTCAGTAGCCTAGCACAACTTTCTGCATTGGGATTCCTGTGAGCTAAGATGGTTGAGACAAGGGCAAGATGTTGAGTCATGCTCTTGCTAAGGGGATGATGTTTTGAGAGAAAGAAAGAAAGTGAAAGGCAAGTGAGACAAAAGGATGGAGAGGAGAGGACTGAGAAGAGTCAGTCAATAGTTTTTGTTAGTTTTGTCAAACTCGGTAAACTCAGTCCGAGTTCACTGAGTTTGATCGATTTTAACCGAGTTTGACTAAGTTTGACCGAGTTTGCTAGTTTTCGAGTTTTCTACCCGATGTCACACGATCTATCTGTGTTGACTCATAAAATCGTTCGATTATACAAGTCAACTCGCGAGTTTGACAACCATGATCATGAGTTCTAGCAAGTTTTCCACTTTTGGCATATCTTCATTAAATCTGTTTATGTAGGCCTTATTACTTTGTCTTTTTTATTGGATGATGGTGAAAAGTTTTGTGAAGCTCTTCTTTATAGGTGTATTGGTACTAAAGTGAGTAATTAGCTTATGACACGGGTCAACAAAGTTGATTATAATGTTTGGTTATAAACTATGATTCCAGGCTCTATCCGACCTATAAAAAGTAGTGGAGAGAATTTCACTCATGGTGTTGGTATTTTAGATCACATATTCAAGACTGCTTCTAACATTTTGGATATGTTCTCTAAGATTAAAAAAAAAAGTCATTGTAGTTGTTCAAATTCATCTTTGTAACCATAAAATCTTTGAAAGACGTGTTGTCAACATGTTTTAACATAATAGAAAGTCTCTTATATATCATAAAACATTTCTATCATTATTTTGTCCTCGTTTCCGCGTGGCTTTTTTTAGCTCTGAACTACTAGAATGAGATTTTCATGGAGAATGAGGTTGTTGGTAAGAGTCGTGGTCTATGGCCTTGCTTTTTGATCTATAATATTGGTTACCTTATGTGAGAATGCTCATTATGGTTACTCGTTGAAATAATAGGGGCGTTGTGCCTACTTTCCTTCATTTTGTTTTGCCTAGTTTCTTTTATAAAATAAAGTTGTTTATGCATAAAAGGTGTTGAAAGAGAAGGTTGTTGAAAAGTCAGTGGTGGATGGATGCGAAAAGCCCTAAGTTGTTGTTGGGTAGCCAAAATAGATTCTCTAAGTGCTCTTATCTGTTGAGCAAAATTTTAAAAGTCGATCAGAATTGATAAAGATGGTTGAAGCTCTATAATTCTTCCATCCGGTGTTTCCATGTTATCAACCGTGAAAAATCTTAAGAAATAAAAGGAATGGGAAAAGGTTTGGATCGAAAACTACAAACGATGCCACTACTAAAGTTGATGAAAAACTTCAATGAATCTCTTTATGTTTTTCCATAGCTAACAACAGACTAGGTTGCACTAGTGTGGATTGTGTTGATGTTAACTGCAAAATAACTCTCTGATGCTTAAGTTAGTTTTGAGTTTTTTTTAAGAGATAAGTAGGTAAAAAAAACTTTAGAAGATAAAAGAGGTGATTTGTTATGTGTTGTTGAGAGATGATAGTCATAACATCTCGCTTGCATTTAATTCTTATAAAAACTTGTTCCATGTCTTTTCTTTTCCAAGACGAAGGTCAGTTTTAGAGGTGACAAGGTTATTCGTAGCTTAACCTACAAAGTGGCTACGCTGAAAAGATCCTTACCTTGTGGAATAAGAGAGGGAGTTTTATTAGTTTAGAAAACAGTGCTTGATCGGTAGTGTTGTTGGTCCAATAAAAAGTGTGAGTTTAATATTTTATTTATTAAATTGTGTACTAAGATTTATTATGAGCAGTGAATACTCAAAGGATATAATGTAAAAAACTTTGGTCAATGAGAAAAATATGTATAAAAATACATGGGGTTGGGTTATTCCCGCACTGACCTGGGATGCGCTCAAGGGCGCACCCAGCTCGTATAGCCCTAGCCCAAATAAACCATTGCTTTTACTCGCTATGCTTGGCCTAGGTGAGTAGGCCTTATAGCCCAATACTTTTTCTTTAATATGGTGCGAACACTTTTTATAGGTTTGTTATGATGCATGATAGGTTTTTTCAAAAAAATTTATTCTTTGATGTGAAGATACATGTGTAACAAGAGGAAAATTCTTCACACCGATGGGTTGCTGGAGTGAAAGAGCACACTAGCTCCTTCTCCTTTGCATTATAATTTATTTTCAAACTAAAATATTTACTTCTCTAAATTTTTATTTTATTATTTTATTCTTCATGTAAAAATCTTCCTTTTATAAACTTTAGGGTAGCATTTGATTATTGTTTCAAGACAGAAAACACTAAAATAGTGGAGACAAAGAAGACTAGATAAAAATAAAGACAAAGATATAATTGTGTTTGGTAGTGGTATACAAGACAAAGTGATTGTCTTTGTATTATGTTTTGTAGTGTTGTACAAGACAAAATAAAATATGAAAAAGTTTATCTTATCTTTAATATATATTGTTGTCAATCTTATATATTTTTAAAAATAATCAATTTTTTTTTATTTTGGTTTATATTGAGTGTTGAAATTAATAATATTATAATAACCCTAGTTATAAGACAAAATAAATTAAATACTAAATAAATTAAATAAAAGAATTTCAGATATTGTGAAGGGATACAATAAAATCAAAGAGGAGGAGTTATGGTGTAAATTAAGTAAAAATAAGAATTGTGAGACAAAAATAGAAATAGAATGTAATGAGGGCCAATGTGTAAATACAAGAAAAATTGAACTATAAATGCCCCAATATTTCTCTCTTGGCCAATGGTTTGAAACAAAGAGAGGGAGAGGATTTATGTGATTTTTTTTACTTGAATTCTTGTTGATTTTATCAATAATTTGTGAATATATTTGAGGTAGTTACACTAGGTCTTGTCCTGAGTCGACTACCAGATTTAAAATCATGACAATAACTATATTTATTCTTATGCTGACTCGAGTCAACCCTTTCAATGACTCAAGTCTCGACTGGTGATTCGGACTTTCACCTACCTAGGCTTTGCTCAAGTTGAGTGAGGTTTTAAAACTATAATAATAACTATTTTATCCTTATATGTTATAATTGAACAATTTTGAAATTAAAAATTTTTTACAAGAATATTTTAAGAGTAAAAAATAATAAATATTGTTTCAGTGGATATGTTCTTTTTATATCTTATATATATACAGAGACAAAAATTAAAAAAAATTCGCTGAGTCTTATTTGTTTGAAATACATAAGACCTTCAGTTTCATAAACAGAATATATAAAGTAACGAGGATCAATGTAATTAATAGAGATATATTTAATAAAGTCCAGAGGTATCCTTTGACGATATAAGGCAACAAGAACAATTTATGAATCGAAAGAATACAATTTTATATACAATCTGTGCAGATAAATCCTCAGAGACACAAATTCTTGAATCTATTTACTTGTTATTCCTTAAAAAAAAAAAAAAAATTTGTTTTTTGGACACCAAAGAAGACAGGGCATGCTGTTAAGTGAACTGACACTGTCTTGGAATGAATATTTTATCATTAACTTTTCAGAAGGAGTTGGAATGAATGAACAAACTTTATGGCGATATTAAACTAATTAAAGCAATTAACTACGTTGCCTCTCTAATTAATTAATTAATTAATTATGACAATAAAGTAGATTACACACACACACTTGTTGATATCATAAAGCCTGAAATACATTATAAACAAACAGCCCTATAAGCTGCCCACCGTAAAAGTGGCTACTTCAGTTTCTCCGGTTAAAAAAAAAAAAAAAGACTTTTAGTTTCATGTGCAATTATTTTTCTCAAGGGACTTTTTTGTATTTTACCAATGATATTTTTTGTTATTATTAAATTAATTGAGGAATATTTTATTCGAGCCCTTTAGTAGGTTTATCTGTTTCCTTCCAATATCTAAAAATATCATTTCATGTGCGTAAGAAGAGCTATCACGTTCTTTTCCTAGTGGTATCATTTTTCTAGTGGTATCATTGCATGAGAGGCGTTCGTGTTCTTGTAAAAATTTTATTTGTTTTTATTTTTATTATTTAATTTCAATTAGCAATATTTTTTTTAAATTTAGTTTTTATTTTTTTTATTTTCTTTGGCCTTTTGTTGAATTCATTTTTCTTTGTAATTTCACCATTCAATCAAAAAATTATTTGTATTTTTTATTTCAATTTTGATCCTCGTTATTTTTTATTTTTTTGGTATTCTTTTGTGAAATTAATTTTTTTTTCAATTTTACCCTTCAATCAAAAATAAAATTTATTTTGTATTTCAATTTTGATCTTTATTTTTTTGTCATTATTTTTTGTTTTGAATTCTTTTGTATAATTGAGATATATTTTTTTCAATTTCATCCGTCAATATTTGATTGATTGAGAATTGAGTTTCATGATTTTTCTAGTAAGGTATTTCTGGTCAAATGACCCGGATAACATGTTTGAAAAGTTAACACGGGTTGACCTTGTTTTTTTAGATAAGCTTTGTGATTTTCATTATTTTTTTCTTTTAAGTTATCTTAATTTCATAACTTAAATTATGGGTTTGAAGGGATAATTCAAGTTGACTCGATCCTAATTATCGATGTTGCAAGTTTATCATTCTAACTCAAGTAGACTAGGACTAGTCTTTTTAGGTCATTTTTTTTTAAATTGAGCTATATCATTTCTCTTATTTTTTTAAAAATATTTTTTCTCATGTTATTGTAATTATTTCTTTTAAACATAGTTCTGCTATCATTATCTATTTTTTAAATCACCTAACTAAAATAAAATAAATTTATTCAACTCAATAAAATTTATAACTCGGATAGTAATTTGTTTCGGAAACATATTTACATTACCTAAATATTACTTTTTATGTTTTTTTTTTTAAAAACACCCATAACGCGGGTCAACAGCTAGAGACCGTTTGTTTACGCGTTAAAAGTTGCGTTTAAAGTAAAATGCAGGAGTTAAGTGTTTGGTAAAGAAAAAATCACTGATTACTGTTCATAGGCTCCATCAATTTTTGTGTTTGAAACGCGGGATTAAAAGAAGCAGCTGAAGGCTGCTTTTCTTGCACTGTTCATGTAATTGCACTGTTCATTGAACAATGCAATTAACATGAACAGTGTGCATTAGTACACTGTTCATATGCACTGCGGTTTTTTTTGTAAGTTTTTTAATATATTTTTTAAAAAATTAGTTTAGAATGAATTTGTACCTGATAATATTTTATCTAATTTTATTATACGCTAAAAAAATTATAGAAACTGTAGTTCTTATCGGATATATTTTGTACGTAATGGAATTGTAAATGGCTTTATGGAATAATAAAAAATATTTTATATTAAATATGATTTATTTCATGATGTAATAACAATAGTTAAATTCACAAAATTTAAATTAAAAATCATCAATATTAATATATATATTTTTTAAAATTATTTTATAACCTCAATTTCAAAAGCATTCTTAACCAAACACATTAAACTACTTTTTGTTCAATCTCAATTTCAACCACAGTTTAACCAAATATCTATTTTTTCAAACCAACCTCAATTAAAAATATTTTTTATAAAATAATTTTTTTCACATCACAACCATAATAGCTACCACAATACCAAACACACTCCTATTCTTTACATAAAAGGCAATGCTAGTTTCCTTTCTTATCAAACAAGTAACAAGACAGATTTCACCGTGTAAGATACTGCTCTCTCATCTCTAAATAAAAATGTCTTAATTAAGCACAAATTATCAAGAACAAAAAAAAATTAAAAAAAATGATTTTTTCTTATAAAATGTTATTATTATATTCTTACCCCATTCATGTAGTTCACTTCTATTATTGTTTTTTTTATATAGAATATCCTCTCCTCTCTACTCTAAAAATTATGAAAATATATCTAAATTTTTTATAAAGTCTAGGGAATAATTATTAATATTATATTAGTTATTTCATGAATTTATTTTTTAAAAAATAGATATAAGTAAGAGAAAAAAAATCCTAAAATAAAAATATTTTATTATTATTTTTTATGGATATAATTTTTTTATTTAAATAAATTTTAAAAAATAACTAATAAAATGTAAAAAATTTCTCATAAATTACTACTCCCTTTGTTTTTCATTTAAAAAACAAAAGGCAAAAATAAAGATAGAAAGAGAAAAAATTAAAAAAACAAAAAACAGTTAGACTACCCCCAACACCTTTCCTGCAACAACAACCATCACTTCACTTCACACCCTTCAATGCTCTCACACTCACCATCTACATAAAAGAGCTAGGGTTTCCTCTGTCACCTCTCTCTCAGTCTCTCTCTCACACACACATCAACCCCACCTATCTCCCTGCAAACAAGTTCTGCCTATCTTCCACCCCAAAAACATGAAACTAAACCTGCACTATCTCTAACACAATCCCACACATTTCCCTTTCCTTTCATAAAAAATCCTAACTTTATCGGGGGGGGGGGGGGGGGCCGGGCGGGGGC